>Ga0247610_10001735_pt1 | contig 26408 bp, 18 predicted proteins | sample 174DNAGHGhighgp2_FD_193483 | JGI IMG/M metagenome (GOLD analysis project Ga0247610, IMG submission 193483) | Sheep rumen microbial communities from Palmerston North, Manawatu-Wanganui, New Zealand - 1742 DNA GHGhigh gp2 | ecosystem: Host-associated > Mammals > Digestive system > Stomach > Rumen...
TAATCTCGCAGACAAGGAACAACCCAAGGATAACGGCAGCTTCAAGCTCAAGAAGGTACCTAAGCCCAAGGAAATCAAGGAATATCTCGACCAGTACGTCATCGGGCAGGACGAGGCCAAGCGCTATCTCTCGGTGGCTGTCTACAACCACTACAAGCGCCTGCAGCAGCCTGAGGACAAGGACGGCGTGGAGATTGAGAAGAGCAATATCATCATGGTAGGCTCTACGGGTACTGGAAAGACCCTTCTGGCGCGTACCATCGCGAAACTGCTCGACGTGCCCTTCACCATCGTCGATGCTACGGTGTTCACCGAAGCCGGCTATGTGGGCGAGGACGTGGAGAGCATCCTCACACGTCTGTTGCAGGTGGCAGACTATAACGTGGAGGCCGCCCAGCGTGGTATCGTCTTCATCGACGAGATCGACAAGATAGCCCGCAAGAGCGACAACCCGAGCATCACGCGCGACGTGAGTGGCGAGGGTGTGCAGCAGGGACTGCTGAAGTTGCTCGAGGGAACGATGGTGAACGTGCCTCCCAAGGGTGGGCGCAAGCATCCCGATCAGGACTATATCCACGTGGACACGCGCAATATCCTCTTTATCTGTGGTGGTGCCTTCGATGGTATCGAACGTAAGATCGCACAAAGAATGAACACCCACGTGGTGGGCTATAACTCCGTGCAGAACGTGCGTAAGATCGACAAGAACGACCTGATGCGCTACATAGTGCCACAGGACTTGAAATCATTCGGACTCATCCCTGAGATCATCGGCCGTCTGCCAGTGCTCACCTATCTGAATCCGCTCGACCGTGAGGCGCTGAAGAGAATCCTCACGGAGCCGAAGAACTCCATCATCCGTCAGTACAAGAAACTCTTCGAGATGGACGGTGTGGATCTGACGTTCACGAAGGAGGCGCTGGATACGCTCGTCGACAAGGCAGTGGAGTATAAGCTCGGCGCCCGTGGACTGCGCTCGATTGTGGAGAGTGTGATGATGGACGCAATGTTTGATGTGCCCTCCAAGAGAATGAAGAAATTCGAAGTCACAGACAAGTATGTCTGCGAACAACTCGATAAAACCCATTTACAGAAGTTAGAAGCCTAAGAACTAAATCTTTATGACAAAAAAAGTGAATCTCGCTGAAGCCCTGAAGAAATACTTTGGATTCGACAAATTCAAAGGCGATCAGGAGAAAATCATCCAGAATCTGATGGATGGTAAAAACACCTTCGTGCTCATGCCCACAGGCGGCGGAAAGTCGTTGTGCTACCAGCTGCCCTCCCTATTGATGGAGGGTACGGCCATCGTCATCTCGCCACTCATCGCGCTGATGAAAAACCAGGTGGACGTCATCACCAACCTCAGTGAGAACGAAGGGACAGCCCACTATCTGAACTCGTCGCTGAACAAGGCGGCGATCGATCAGGTGAAGGCTGACGTCTCTGCAGGACGTACGAAGTTGCTCTATGTGGCACCAGAGTCGCTGACAAAAGAGGACAATGTGGAGTTCCTGAAGTCGGTGAAAATATCTTTCTACGCTATCGATGAGGCTCACTGTATCTCAGAGTGGGGACACGACTTCCGCCCTGAGTACCGTCGTATCCGTCCGATCGTCAATGAGATTGGCGAGGCTCCGATTATCGCCCTCACGGCTACGGCTACTGATAAGGTACGCACGGATATCAAGAAGAACCTCGGTATCATGGATGCCACAGAGTTCAAAAGCTCGTTTAATCGTCCGAACCTCTATTACGAGGTACGTCCGAAGACGAAGGATGTGGATAAGGATATCATCAAGTTCATCAAACAGCACCCAGGCAAGAGCGGCATCATCTACTGTCTCTCGCGCAAGAAGGTGGAAGAGCTGGCGGCTATCCTCAGGGCGAACGATATCAAGGCTGCTGCCTATCATGCAGGTCTCGACTCTACCACTCGTACCCAGACACAAGACGACTTCCTGATGGAGAACATCGACGTGATCGTGGCAACCATCGCCTTCGGTATGGGTATCGACAAGCCAGATGTGCGCTTCGTGATCCATTATGATATCCCCAAGTCGCTGGAAGGCTACTATCAGGAGACAGGTCGTGCAGGGCGCGACGGTGGCGAAGGCATCTGTCTGGCCTTCTACTCAAATAAAGACCTGCAGAAACTCGATAAGTTCATGGAGGGCAAGCCTGTGGCAGAGCAGGACATCGGCCGCCAGCTGCTCGTGGAGACCGCTGCCTATGCAGAGACCTCCGTCTGCCGTCGTAAGATGCTGCTGCACTACTTCGGTGAGACCTATGACAAGGATAACTGCGGCAACTGTGATAACTGTTTGCATCCGAAGACGAAGATTGAGGCCAAGGATCAGTTGGTGACCACGCTCAACGCCATCCTCGCCCTCAAGGAGAACTTCCGTTCAGACTATATCATCGACTTCATCTTAGGCAAGGAAACGGACGAGATACTGGCCCATCACCACGAGACACAGGAACTCTTCGGAGCAGGTGCCGATGATGATGACAAGATATGGAACCCCGTGATCCGTCAGGCCCTTATCGCTGGTTATCTGAAGAAAGAGGTGGAGAACTACGGACTGTTGAAGGTGACCTCGGCAGGTAAGAAGTTCCTGAAGCATCCTTCTTCGTTTATGATCGTGAAGGATGCAGAGTTTAATGATGATTACGAGGCTACTGCTGAACACGAGGGAGGCATCAGTGCCCTTGACCCAGCCCTGAGTGCGATGCTCCGTGACCTGCGCAAGAAGGTGTCGAAGCGTCTGCAGCGCCCGCCATACGTCATCTTCCAGGATGTGTCGCTCGAACAGATGGCCACAGACTATCCCGTGACCCTCGAGGAACTGAAGAACATCCAGGGCGTGGGTGAAGGCAAGGTGAAACAGCCCTATGCCAAGGAGTTTGTAGACCTGATCAAGAAATACTGCGACGAGAACGGTATCGAGCGTCAGGTGGATATGCGCGTGCGTACGGTGGCAAAGAAATCGATGCTCAAGGTGAAGATTATCCAGAGCATAGACCGCCAGATAGCTCTCGACGATATTGCCGATGCCCAGGGACTGGAGTTCGAGGAACTGCTCGACGAGGTGGAGGCTATCGTTTACAGCGGTACGAAGCTGAACATCGACTACTTCCTGGAGGAGGTGATGGACGAAGACCATGTCGATGATATCTACGACTACTTCACGGAGTCGGATACCGACAAGTTGAGCGTGGCAGAGGAAGAACTTGGTGATGAGTATTCAGAGGACGAGATCCGATTGGTGCGCATCAAGTTTATCTCGGAGATGGCAAATTAAGTGTAGAATATATATAATAAGGTATAATAATATGGCTTCATTTAGTGATGACAAAATCGTAATGGACGGCTTGACATTTGACGATGTCCTGTTGATTCCAGCTTATTCAGAAGTACTGCCCAAGACAGTAGAGTTGAAAACCCGCTTCTCGCGGAATATCGAATTGAATATCCCGTTTGTGACAGCAGCCATGGATACCGTCACCGAGTCGCAGATGGCAATCGCCATTGCCCGTGAAGGTGGTATCGGTGTGATCCACAAGAATATGTCGATTGATGATCAGGCCCGTCAGGTGGCTATTGTGAAACGTGCTGAGAATGGTATGATCTATGATCCTATCACCATCCCTCAGGGCTCGACGGTGGCTCAGGCCCTCGACATCATGTCGGAATATCATATCGGTGGTATCCCCGTTGTCGATGAAGGTAATCATCTCGTGGGTATCGTCACCAACCGTGACCTGCGCTTCGAGCGTCGTCTGGATCGTCCTGTCGAGGAGATCATGTCAAAGGATAACCTCGTGACCACGCACCAGCAGACAGACCTGACCGCTGCTGCCCAGATCCTACAGGAAAACAAGATTGAGAAGCTGCCTGTAGTAGATAAAGACAACCATCTGATAGGTCTGATTACTTATAAGGACATCACGAAGGCCAAGGATAAGCCCATGGCCTGCAAGGACGAGAAAGGTCGTCTGCGCGTAGCCGCTGGAGTAGGTGTGACTGTCGATACGCTCGATCGTATGCAAGCATTGGTAGACGCTGGTGCCGATGCCATCGTCATCGATACCGCCCATGGTCACTCGAAGTCAGTGATCGAGAAGCTGAGAGAGGCTAAGGTGTCGTTCCCGAAGATCGACATCGTGGTGGGTAACGTGGCAACAGGTGAGGCTGCAAAGATGCTTGTGGAGAACGGTGCAGACTGCGTGAAGGTAGGTATCGGTCCGGGTAGTATCTGTACCACCCGTGTCGTAGCTGGTGTGGGTGTCCCACAGTTGAGTGCCGTCTATGATGTCTACAGTGCCCTGAAGGGTACAGGCGTGCCCCTTATCGCTGATGGCGGTCTGCGTTACTCTGGTGATATCGTGAAGGCACTCGCTGCCGGAGGTAGCTGTGTGATGATTGGCTCGCTTGTGGCAGGTACGGAGGAGAGTCCTGGTGACACCATCATCTACAACGGCCGTAAGTTCAAGAGCTACCGTGGTATGGGATCGCTGGAGGCTATGGAACAGAAGCATGGTTCGAAGGACCGCTACTTCCAGGGTGACACCAAGGAGGTGAAGAAACTCGTGCCAGAGGGTATCGCAGGACGTGTGCCCTATAAGGGAACGGTTCAGGAGGTAATCTATCAGATGACGGGTGGTCTGCGCTCAGGTATGGGCTATTGCGGTGCCGCTACCATCGAGCAGCTCCACAATGCCAAATTCACACGTATCACCAACGCTGGTGTGAACGAGAGTCATCCGCATGACATCACGATCACCAGTGAAGCACCGAACTATTCAAGACCCAACGACTAAAATGAAAAGGATTCAGCTGCTTGCAGGCATGTTGCTGGCTGTTGCGAGCCTCTGGGCACAGGACGACCCTGTGGTGATGACCATCAACGGGGTGGCAGTACCTCGCTCTGAGTTTGAGTATTCCTTTAACAAGAACAACGGCGAAGGTGTCGTCGACAAGAAAAGTGTGGAGGAATATGTCGACCTGTTCGTGAACTACAAGTTGAAGGTGGCTGCGGCACTCGATGCGAAGCTCGATACCCTGAGCTCATTCAAGCAGGAATATGAGATGTATCGTGACCAGCAAGTGCGCCCCACACTCGTCACGGATGCTGATGTCGAAGCAGACGCCAGGCGCCTCTATCAGCGCCTCAAGGATAATATCGGACCACGAGGACTCGTGCGACCTGCCCATATCCTACTGAAGTTGTCGACTCAGGCTACGCCTGACGAACAGCAGCAGGTAAAGACCAGGATCGACTCTGTGTATCAGGCACTGATGGCAGGTGCCAGCTTCGAGGAAATGGCCAAGAAATTGTCTGACGATGTAGCCTCAGGGGAGAACGGCGGTCTGCTGCCGTGGATAGCTCCGAATCAGACTTTCAAAGAGTTTGAGGATGTGGCCTACTCCCTTGAGAAGGGACAGATGAGTCGTCCGTTCCTCTCACCCGTAGGTTATCACGTCGTGCTGATGAAAGACCGTAAGCAGCTGGAGCCCTTCGACTCGCTGAAAGTTGATTTCGTGAACACACTGGAGCGTCAGGGTATCCGTGAGGCCATCGCCTCGTCGCGTATCAAGCACATGGTCAATGCCTCTGACGGGCAGTTGACGGCTGATGAGATCATGCGTATGCGCTCAGACTCCCTGGCTGCGGTCGACAGCGATATGAAATACTTGTTCAAGGAGTACCACGACGGTTTGTTGCTCTATGAGATCAGCAGCCGTGAGGTGTGGGATAAGGCCACTGCCGATGAGGGTGCCTTGAGCCGTTACTTCGAGGCCCATAGGAAAGACTATGCCTGGGATCAGCCCAGATTTAAGGGTATCGCCTATCACGTGAAGGACAAGAAAGACGTGAAGGCGGTGAAGAACTGCGTGAAGAAACTGCCCTTCAATCAGTGGACAGAGGCGTTACGCACCACCTTCAACCCAGATTCTATTATCCGCATCCGTGTGGAGAAAGGCATCTTCAAGGCTGGTGACAATGCGACGGTAGATCGTATGATCTTCAAGGTGAGCAATGCTGCCAAGGCCGATGAAGCCAACAAAGACTATCCCATCGATGCTGTCTATGGCAAGAAGCTGAAGAAATACCCCGATGATTATACCGATGTGCGTAATCAGGTGGTAGAAGACTATCAGGATCAGCTGGAGAAAGAGTGGGTGGCCACCCTTCGCCAGCGTTATCCCGTAACCATCGATGAATCCGTATTGAAAACAATAAACCAACACCCATGAGATTTTTAAAGAAGATTATTCCCGCCGTGCTGATGACAATCCCCCTTATGGGGATGGCTGCAACACCCAAAGACTCCATCGGAACCGTGATTGATGAGGTCGTGTGGGTGGTAGGTGATGAGGCTATTCTCAGATCAGATGTAGAGCAGTTGCGCATACAGTCGTCTATGGAAGGTATGAAGTGGAGTGGTGATCCCGACTGCACGATTCCTGAGCAGATAGCCGTTCAGAAACTCTTCAAGCACCAGGCTCTGATAGACAGTATCGAAGTGACTGATGCTGATGTGGCTCAGGAAGTGGAGCAGCAGATTAACTACTGGCTCGAGATGGTGGATGGCTCCCGCGAGCGTCTGGAGGAATATAAGCACCAGACTATCTCACAGATTAGGAATGAGCTGCGCGAGGAGATGAAAGATCGTCAGATGGTGCAGAAGATGAAGAACAAACTCGTTCAGGATATCTCTGTGACACCTGCTGAGGTGCGCCGCTATTTCAAGGACATGCCATCTGACAGCATCCCCTTCGTTCCTACGGAGGTAGAAGTGCAGATTATCCAGAAGACCCCACGTATCGAGCCAGAGGAGCTCGACCGTATCAAGGGTGAGTTGCGTGAGTATACTGATCGTATCAATAAAGGTGAGGCCTCGTTCTCGACGTTGGCACGCCTTTACTCAGAAGACCCGGGAACAGCACGTCGTGGTGGTGAGTTAGGTCTGACAGGACGTGGCACACTCGACCCTGCATTTGCCACCGTAGCCTTTAACCTCACCGATCCGAAGAAAGTATCGAAGATCGTGGAGTCGGAGTTTGGCTTCCATATCATTCAGCTGATTGAGAAACGTGGAGAGAAGGTGAATGTGCGTCATATCCTTCGTAAGCCCGTCGTCTCTGACGAGGCTATCGAGAAGAGTCTGGGACGCCTGGACTCCATCGCCAATGATCTCCGAGCTGGGAAATACACCTTCGAGGAGGCTGCCCCTATCATCTCTGATGATAAAGACACCAGGAACAGCAAGGGACTGATGTCGACGAATATGATGCAGACAGGCCATACCTCTTCGAAGTTCCGTATGCAGGACCTTCCACCCGAGATTGCGAAGGTGGTGGACACCATGAAGGTGGGACAGATCTCACAGGCATTCACGATGATCAACCAGCGTGGAAAGACCGTCTGTTTGATTGCGAAACTGAAGAACCGCATCGATGGTCATAAGGCCACGGTGACAGAGGACTTCCAGACATTGAAGGATGTCGTGCTAAACAAGCGTCGTGAACAACGTGTCCATCAGTGGGTCGTTGATAAGATTAAGAATGTATACACTCGACTGAACAGCGAATTTGCTAACTGTCAGTTTGAATACGAGGGTTGGAACAAATAACAGATGTTGCGTAAGTCGTTTTCTTATCTGATGGTGACGGTCCTCCTGATAGGTGTGGCCTCTGCTTTTGCACAGAAGCAGAAGAAACGACCTGTGCGCAAGAAAGCCAGAGTAGAGGATTCCCGCGTGTATCTCGTACATGCCGATGTGCTGCATTTTGACCAGTATGAGAATCCTGATGCCACGATCCTCAATGGTAAGGTGCACTTCACCCATCAGGGGGCACGGCTCTATTGCGACAGTGCCTATTTCTATGAGGCCAGCAACTCGTTTGAGGCTTTCGGACACGTGAGGATGTTCCAGGGCGATACGATGTCGCTCACGAGCGACTATGCCTACTACGACGGTAATGAGCAGATTGCCCGTGCCCGTTACAATGTCGTACTCAAACATAAGAAGACCACCCTCTATACAGACAGTCTCGACTTTGACCGTCTCTACGACAATGCCTATTTCTTTGAAGGCGGTAAGATGGTCGATGGCAATACGGAACTGACCTCTGACTGGGGGGAATACAATACGAAGACGAAGATGTCGGTCTTCAACTACGACGTGAAGATGAAGAGTCCGAAGTTCTTCCTTACTACTGATACCCTCTATTATGACACCCGTCTGTCGATGGCTCATATCGTGGGTCCGTCGCATATCACTTCGGGAAAGAGCAAGATCTATTCAGAGCAGGGCTTCTATGATACGAAGAATGACCGTGCCAGACTGATGAATCGTTCGGTACTCTATAACGGTGGTAAGATGATGGTTGGCGACAGCGTCTATTACGACAGTCAGCAGGGATTCAGTCAGGCTTTCCGAAATGTGGTGTATGTAGATTCCCTGAACAAGAACAAACTTACGGGAAACTACGGAGAGTATTATGAGCATACGGGTTATGCCATGACGACAGACAGTGCGGTGGCTATCGATTTCTCACAGGGAGACTCGCTCTTCATGCATGCAGACACCTTCAAGATTGTCACCTTCAATATCGATACCGACTCCATGTATCGGAAGATTCACGCGTATAATAAGGTTCGCGCGTATCGTACCGATGTACAGGCCGTATGCGACTCTCTGGTATATAACTCGCTCGACTCCTGTATGACGATGTATCATGATCCCATCGTCTGGAACAATAACCAACAGTTGGTAGGTGATCGTATCGAAGTGTTTATGAAAGACTCCCTGATAGATCACGCCCATATTATCGACAACTGTGTCTCTATCCAGCAGTTGCGTAGTGATACTGCCTGCTTCAACCAAGTGGTGTCGAAACAGATGTTTGCCTATTTTGTGGATGGGAATATCCATGAGACCCGGGCAAAAGACAATGTGCTGATAGGTTATTACTTCGAAGAGGGTGATACCGTGCCCATTATCTATAATTATCAGGAGACGAGTGAGCTCCGCATGTTTCTGAAAGATCGTAAACTGGAGAAGGTGTGGACGCCGAAGACCACTGGTACGATGTATCCTCTGAACCAGATACCCCAAGACCGTAAGCGTCTGCCAGGTTTCGTGTGGTATGACTATGTGAGACCATTGGACCGTTATGATATTTTCAACTGGCGTCCGAAGAAAAAAGTCTTAGTTGATGAGTGACCTGATCCGCCTTCTTCCTGATAGTGTCGCCAACCAGATAGCTGCTGGAGAGGTGATACAACGTCCAGCCTCTGTTATCAAAGAGCTGGTGGAAAATTCTGTGGATGCTGGTGCCAAGACCATTCATGTGCTGGTGGTAGATGCTGGTAGGACCTCTATCCAGGTGATTGACGATGGTAAAGGCATGTCTGAGACAGATGCCCGCCTCTCTTTCGAGCGTCATGCCACCTCGAAGATCAAGGAGGCCGCTGATCTCTTTGCCCTCCACACGATGGGTTTCCGAGGTGAGGCGCTAGCTTCTATTGCAGCTGTGTCGCAGGTGGAGTTGCAGACCCGCCGTGAGGAAGATGAGATAGGTACGCAACTGATGATTGCAGGATCGAAGGTACTCTCTCAGGAGCCTGTATCATGTCCTGTGGGCAGTAACTTCAAAGTGGAGAACTTGTTCTTCAACGTTCCTGCACGAAGGAAATTCCTGAAGACGAATGTCACAGAGTTGAGCAATATCCTGACAGCCTACGAAAGGATTGTGCTGGTCTATCCCGATATCCATTTTACCTTGCATCATAATGGTACGGAACTGATGAATCTGCGCCCAGGAACACTGCGCCAGCGTATTGCCGATGTTTTTGGCAAACAGTATCATCAGGATTTGTTGCCAGTAGAGGTGCAGACAGCCATGTGTACGATTAAGGGTTTCGTGAGTAAGCCTGAGGCAGCCAGGAAAAAGAGCGGACAAGACTATTTCTTTGTGAATGGGCGCTTTATGAAGCATCCCTATTTCCATAAAGCGGTGATGTCAGCCTATGACAGGCTGATTCCTGAGGGCATGCAGATTCCGTATTTTCTCTATTTCGAAGTGGAGCCTTCGGAGATTGATGTGAATATCCATCCTACGAAGACCGAGATCAAGTTTGAGAACGAGCAAGCTATCTGGCAGATTCTCTCAGCCTCGGTGCGTGATGCCATTGGGAAATTCTGCGAGGTTCCCACCATCGAGTTCGATACTCAGGGGCGCCCTGAGATCCCTGTATTCGATCCCAGTCATGATGATATCGCGGCTCCCCGCGTACAGTATAATCCAGATTATAATCCCTTTAAGAATGCAGGAACCTCAGGAAGTTCAGCATTCTCGAAGAATTCGCGGGTTTCCAATACCCCGGATCCAGCCTGGGAATCGCTTTACGAGGGACTGACACCCCAGCGTGAGGCCACGCAGCAGTCGTTTTTCGAGGAAGAGCAGACGACGCTACAGCCACAGTCGCCTACGGAGATACTCTCAGAGAAATCGCCAGCTCACTATCAGTATAAAGGCAGATACCTGATGACTGCCGTGAAGTCGGGACTGATGATCATCGATCAGCATCGTGCGGATATCCGTATCCGTTATGAGCGTTATATCAAGGATCTGAATAATCATACGGCCAACACCCAGAAACTTTTGTTCCCTGAGACTGTCACCTTTTCACCCTCTGATGCCGTGGTCTTAGAACAGGTGATGACAGATATGGCTGATATCGGATTCGACCTGAGTGACCTTGGTGGACACACCTTTGCCATCAATGGTGTACCAGCGGGTATCGAAGGTCTTGATCCTGTACAGTTGATCCGTCAGATGGTCACTGATGCCCAGAATCCCATCGAGTCGCTGAACTCTCAGATAGCATTGAGTCTGGCTCGCAGTGCAGCCATCCCTTATGGACAGATTCTGAATAATGAGGAGATGGAGAGCATTATCAATGAACTGTTCTCTTGTTCAAACGTCAATTATACCCCTGATGGAAAAGCCATTCTCTGTATCTTGCCACAAGGGGATATTGAACAATTATTGGGTTAAAAGGTTAAAAAGTGTTATTATTGAAAAGTTTTTTGCCAGAATATTTTCTTATGTCGTCAGAAAGCTGTACCTTTGCACCCGCTTAGAAAAACTAAGGGCGCTTAGCTCAGCTGGTTTAGAGCATCTGCCTTACAAGCAGAGGGTCGGGGGTTCGAATCCCTCAGCGCCCACAACAATAAGGATGTGAAGATTCACATCCTATTTTTTTTGCCTTTTCTGTTGGATAATCATTTTTTTTGTTTACCTTTGTACGCTGAAATGTTGAATATCAACAAAACAACTAAATATAAAGACAATGATTTGGAATCAAAGCATCGAGTGCATGGACCGCGAGCAGCTTCGTGAGATTCAGAGCCAGCGTCTCGTGAAGATGGCGCATTATGTGTATTACAACACCCCCTTCTACAGGGCGAAGTTCCAGGAGATGGGATTGGAACCAGGCGATATCAAGAGTATCGATGATATCGTGAAGTTGCCGTTTACTAACAAGTTGGACCTTCGTGATAACTATCCATTTGGACTGGCAGCAGTGCCCATGAGTCAGATTGTACGTATCCACGCATCCAGTGGTACGACGGGCAAACCTGTGGTGGTGCTCTATACCCGTAAGGACCTGGCCATGTGGTCGGAGGCTATCTCCCGTGCATTCACTGCCTTTGGTGCTACCAAGGAGGACATCTTCCAGGTGGCTTATGGCTACGGACTGTTTACTGGAGGGCTTGGTGCTCACGATGGTGCTACGAATATCGGTGCCTCGGTGATTCCTATCTCTTCAGGAAATACCCAGAAGCAGATGACGCTGATGCATGACTTCGGAACAACGATTCTCTGCTGTACCCCGTCGTATGCCATGTTCCTGGGCGAGGCCATGAAGGAGTGTGAGTGGCCGCGTAGCGAGTTCAAACTGAGAGTCGGTGCTTTTGGTGCAGAGCCTTGGACCGAGAAGATGCGTGTGAAACTGGAAGAGTCACTTGGCATCAAGGCTTATGATATCTATGGACTGAGTGAGATTGCGGGTCCTGGTGTAGGTTATGAGTGTGAGTGTCAGAACGGAACACACCTCAATGAGGACTATTTCTATCCCGAGATTCTGGATCCGAATACAGGCGAGCCGTTGCCTGAGGGTTCATTCGGAGAACTGACTTTCACGCATCTGACGAAAGAGGGTATGCCATTGTTACGTTATCGTACCCATGACCTCACGGCTCTTCATTACGATAAGTGTGCCTGCGGACGTACGTTGGTACGTATGGATCGTATTCTGGGTCGTTGCGATGATATGCTGATTATCCGTGGTGTGAATGTCTTCCCATCACAGATTGAGGATGTGATCCTGAAGTTGCCTGAGTACGAGCCTCACTTCCTGTTGACGGTAGACCGCGTGAACAATACCGATACCAGTGAGTTGAAGGTTGAGGTGAAGGAAGAGTACTTCACGGACGACATGTCGACGATGGTAGGCCTGCAGAGAAAGCTCGAGGCAGAACTGCGCAGTGTCATTGGTCTGGGCTTCAAGGTGAAGCTCGTGGAGCCTAAGGGTATTGAGCGCTCTGAAGGCAAAGCCAAGCGCGTGATTGACAAACGTAATTTATAATATAATAAGGTGATAAAAACTATAAGCATATGAAAACAAAACAGCTATCCATTTTCCTTGAGAACAAGTCAGGAAGACTGACAGAGGTTACTGATGCCCTCGGAGCAGCAGGTATCAACCTTTCCGCAATGAGTATTGCCGATAACAGCGACTTCGGTATCTTGCGTTGTATCGTTTCTGATCCTGATAAGGCATATCAGGTGTTGAAGGAGGCTCACTTCGCCGTGAAGATTACTGACGTGATTGGTTTTGTGTGTCCCAATACAAGTGGTTCACTGGCAGTGGTGCTGAGACATCTCTCTGACAACGGCGTTTTCATCGAGTATATGTACTCTTTTGCCAATGGAGATGTGGCTCATGTCATCATCCGTCCGTCAGATCTCGATGCTTGTGAGAGGATCTTAGCAGAGAAAAAGGTTGAATTGATGTCGGATAACGAGCTTTATCAGCTTTAATTTGATAGAAACTGCAAAATTTCTGCGTTGAAATTTTGCAGTTTCATTTTTTTATCTTACCTTTGCAGACGCAAATGAAGGGGCGCTTAGCTCAGCTGGTTTAGAGCATCTGCCTTACAAGCAGAGGGTCGGGGGTTCGAATCCCTCAGCGCCCACAACACAAAAGAACCCTTCCGCAGCCGTTGAGGTTGCGGTTTTGGGTTAGAAGAGATTTAGGAAAGAAGATAATTATCTATATTAGGACTATTTATTTTAAGACATGGATTTAAGTATGTTGACAGCCATCTCGCCTATTGATGGCCGTTACAGGAGTAAGACAGAGCCGTTAGCAGAGTATTTCTCTGAATATGCATTGATCAGGTATAGAGTACGTGTGGAAATTGAGTATTTCATCACATTGTGCGAGTTGCCATTGCCTCAACTACAACAGATCAACCATTCACTGTTCGACCAACTCCGTGACATTTACCGCGCATTTACTCCCGCTGATGCCCAGCGGGTAAAAGACATTGAGAAGGTTACTAATCACGATGTCAAGGCCGTGGAATATTTTATCAAGGAGAAACTCGATGAAATGGGAGGCTTCGAAGGTTATAAGGAGTTTATCCATTTCGGTCTGACTTCACAGGACATCAACAACACCAGTGTGCCCCTTTCCATTAAAGAGGCACTTGAGCAGGTGTATTATCCGCTCCTCGAAGAGCTGATAGAGCAACTGAATGATTATGCCGAGCAATGGAAGAATATCCCGATGCTGGCAAAGACACATGGACAGCCTGCTTCACCCACTCGTCTGGGTAAGGAGATTATGGTGTATGTATATCGTCTGGAAGAACAGTTGCGTTCACTGAAGGAGACTCCAGTGACAGCGAAGTTCGGAGGGGCTACGGGTAACTTTAATGCCCATCATGTGGCTTATCCCCAATATGACTGGCGTGAGTTTGGTAATAGCTTCGTCAATGAGAAACTGGGGCTTGAGCGTGAGCAGTTTACGACGCAGATATCCAACTACGACTGGCTGGGTGCCATCTTCGATGCCATGCGCCGTATCAATACGATTATCATCGATCTCGATCGTGACTTCTGGATGTATATCTCAATGGATTACTTCAAACAGAAGATCAAGGCGGGCGAAGTAGGCTCGAGTGCCATGCCACATAAGGTGAACCCTATCGACTACGAGAATTCCGAGGGTAACCTCGGCATAGCAAATGCCATTCTGCAGTTCCTGGCAGCCAAACTGCCTGTCAGTCGTCTGCAGCGCGACCTGACAGACTCTACCGTACTTCGTAATGTCGGCGTGCCCATGGGACATGCTTTGATTGCGTTCCAGAGTACGCTGAAGGGACTTCGTAAGCTTATTCTCAACGAGGAGAAGCTGCAGGAGGATCTTGAAAACACCTGGGCTGTAGTGGCTGAGGCCATCCAGACCATCCTTCGTCGTGAGGCTTATCCTAATCCTTACGAGACACTGAAGGCATTAACACGAACAAATGAGAAGCTGACGGGTGAGAAGATCCGTAACTTCATCGAGACCCTTGAGGTCAGTGAAGAAGTGAAGGAGGAACTTCGCGCCATTACGCCAGCAACTTATACTGGTATTTGACCAACCATACCAACAATAGTATATAATCACAATTTAAACAGACACAACAATGGATTTCGAGAACAACGAGAAAAAGCAGGAAGAGACTTCACAAGACGGCTTCCAGAAAGAGTTCCGTCCGGGACGTTCACCACGTCCACGTATTCACACCGGACAGCGTCCAGCCTATGAGCGTCCGAACTATCGCAGCAACAATGACGAAGGAGGTTTCCGTCCTGAGGGTTTTGGTGCAGGTTTAAAGAGTAGCACACCTCAGCAGCATGGCGGTTATCGTCCACGTAATAACTATAATGCAGGAGGTAACTATGGGCAGCAGCGTCAGGGCGGTTATGGCCAGCGTCCTCAGGGAGGCGGTTATGGCCAGCGTCCTCAGGGTGGCGGCTATGGTCAGCGTCCTCAGGGTGGTGGCTATGGTCAGCGTCCTCAGGGTGGCGGTTATGGTCAGCGTCCTCAGGGAGGTGGCTATGGTCAGCGTCCTCAGGGTGGCGGTTATGGTCAGCGTCCCCAGGGTGGCGGTTATGGTCAGCGTCCACAGCAGGGTGGCTATGGCAAACCTTATGGAGCAGCACCTTACAAGAAAGGTCCGCGCCAGCGTACTGCCGACTATGATCCCAATGCAAAGTATTCAATGAAGAAGCGTATTGAGTATAAGGAGGTGAACTTCGATCCCAATGAGCCGCTTCGTCTGAATAAGTTCCTGGCTAATGCAGGTGTCTGCAGCCGCCGCGAGGCTGATGAGTTCATCCAAGCAGGTGTTGTGACGGTGAACGGTGAGGTTGTTACCGAACTGGGTACCAAGGTGTTGCGTACAGACGAGATAAAGTTCCACGATCAGCCTGTTACCATCGAGAAGAAGGTATATGTGTTGCTGAACAAACCGAAGGATTATGTGACAACCAGTGATGACCCCCAGCAGCGTAAGACGGTGATGGATCTCGTGAAGAACGCTTGTCCTGAGCGTATCTACCCTGTAGGTCGTCTGGACCGCAACACGACAGGTGTCCTCCTTCTGACTAACGATGGTGACCTGGCTTCAAAGCTTACACATCCGAAGTACCTGAAGAAGAAGATCTATCATGTATACCTTGATAAGAATGTAACTGCTCACGACCTGCAGCAGATTACTGAAGGCATACAGTTGGACGACGGTGAGATCAAGGCTGACGATGTACAGTATGCTCATCCTACTGACAAGAAGCAGGTGGGCATTGAGATCCACAGTGGCAGGAACCGTATCGTTCGCCGTATCTTCGAGGCTCTGGGCTATCGTGTACAGAAACTCGATCGTGTACAGTTTGCAGGACTCACCAAGAAGAACCTGAAGCGTGGCGACTGGCGCTACCTCACAGAAGAGGAAGTAGATCGTCTGCGCATGGGTGCTTATGAGTAAACATCCTAGGCTGTCCTAGGTATTCCTAGAAATATAAGATAAAATGAAAAGAACTAAGATTATCGATGTGCTGCAAAGCACGGAATACGGTAAAGCCGTCTGTGTAAAAGGCTGGGTGCGCACGCACCGCAGTTCAAAGGCTGTAGACTTTATCGCACTGAATGATGGTTCGACGATTAAGAACGTACAAGTGGTAGTCGATCCGAGCAAGTTTGATGAGGAAATGCTGAAGCAGATCACCACAGGTGCTTGCATCAGTGTAGAAGGAACATTGGTAGAGAGCCAAGGTGCAGGACAGAGCAGTGAGATCCAGGCTACCGCCATTGAGATCTATGGTCTCTGCGATAATACCTATCCTATGCAGAAGAAGGGCCAGAGCTTCGAGGTGATGCGTAAGAATGCCCACATGCGTCTGCGTACCAACACCTTCGGAGCCGTGATGCGTATCCGTCACAACATGGCGATGGCTATACATACCTATTTCCATGAGCACGGATTCTTCTACTTCCACACCCCGCTGATTACAGCCAGCGACTGTGAGGGAGCTGGTAACATGTTCCAGGTGACTACCAAAAACCTCTACGACCTGAAGAAGGACGAACAGGGAAAGATTATCTACGATGATGATTTCTTTGGAGAGCAGACGTCGCTGACGGTATCAGGACAGCTTGAGGGTGAGCTTGGTGCCACTGCACTGGGTGCTATCTATACCTTTGGTCCTACATTCCGTGCAGAGAACTCCAATACGCCTCGTCATCTGGCAGAGTTCTGGATGGTTGAGCCCGAGGTCGCTTTCCTGGATCAGGAAGAGTTGATGGATCTCGAAGAAGACTTCATCAAGTACTGTGTTCGTTGGGCACTTGACAACTGTAAGGATGACCTCGCTTTCCTGAATCAGATGATCGACAAGACTTTAATTGCTCGCCTGGAAAGCGTTTTGAAGGACACCTTCGTTCGCCTGCCTTACACTGAGGGTATTAATATCCTTCAGGAGGCCATCAAGAATGGCAAGAAGTTTGAGTTCCCCTGCAACTGGGGCGATGACCTCGCTTCTGAACACGAGCGTTATCTTGTCGAGGAGCACTTTAAGAAGCCTGTCATCATGACTGACTATCCACGTGCCTTCAAGTCGTTCTATATGAAGCAGAACGAGGATACTGCCGATGGCGGTTCTGTAGGTTATAAGGGCGCTGTTGCTCCTGGACCTACAATGCAGGGTACCGATGTGCTCTTCCCACAGATTGGTGAGATTATTGGCGGTAGTGTCCGCGAGGAGAGCTACGATAAGTTGATGGGTGAGATCAATCGCCGCGAGATGGACCAAACCCACCTCTGGTGGTATATCGATACCCGCAAGTGGGGCTCTTGTCCGCATGCTGGTTTCGGTCTTGGTTTCGAGCGTCTCATCCTGTTCGTAACAGGTATGCAGAACATCCGTGACGTGATTCCATTCCCACGTACCCCCAAATCAGCAGAGTTCTAAAGCGAAGAGATGAAAAAACTATTGGTCATATTCGCCTTCTTAGGTATGAGCCTGACTCCAGCCTCTGCACAGGAAGAAGACCAATTGATTTTCAATCATTTGGGTATAGGCGTTAGTGTCGGGACAACAGCTCTTGGCATTAACGTCTCTACTGTTTTAACCCCTTATTTCGGACTGAGGGCTGGTGTTAACTTGTGGCCGATTCTCAAGTTGCGCTCCAATCTTCATTTAGGTTCCAGAATCCAGAATTGGGAACCCGGAGACATTGCAAAGTATGCCCAAGAACTGAATGAGGTGCTTTCAGAGGACGAGCAGGTACCCATGGAGATGCCCGAGGCCATGTCAATGCATATTAAGCCGAAACTGACGGCTGGACATCTCTTGATAGACTATTATCCCTTCCCTCACAGCAGCAATTTCCATCTGACTACAGGCTTCCATCTGGGTACTGGAACAGTCATCGACATCCATAATCGTCATGAAGGCAGTCTCATGCCTGTTACAGCATGGAATAATGCCATGGAGAATCCTGATGCTCAGGAGGTTGTTGAGAGGAATAACTTGCAGCCCATAGGACTCGTCTTAGGCGATTATTTCATTGCGCCTGATGAGAATGGAAATATTGATGCCCGTATCAGAGTGTCAGGTTTCCGTCCTTATCTGGGATTGGGCTTCGGACGTGCTGTGCCTCGTAAACGCATAGGTTGCCAGTTCGACTTGGGCGTACAGTTCTGGGGAAGTCCGAAAGTCATGGTCAACGGTGAAGAGCTGAAACCAGATAAGGTCGGCGAAGAGCTCGACGATGTCCTCAGTATAGTCAGCAGGATCAAGGTGTTCCCTGTCTTGAGTTTCCGCTTAGTGGGGCGAATCTTCTAAACGAGGTTTATTCCTTCGTCAGAAATAGTAATCAGCCGTCGACGATAGAGATCACCGATGGCTTTTTTGTAGGCTTTCTTGGAGACCTGGAAACGGTCGTAGATGAGTTCTGCAGGCGATTTGTCGCCGAGGTTGCAATGGCCGTCGTTCTCGTAAAGATAGCGCAGCAGTACCTCAGCGAAGTCGAGAGTGTGCTGGCGTCCTGTCTGCTGAAGTGTCAGGTCAATTTTCCCATCCTGACGTACATGATCTACATAGGCAGTCAAGCGGTCGCCGCTGTGCAGCGGTCGGAAAATCTGATTATCGTAGATCAGTCCTTGAAACTTATTGCTGATAATCACCTTGAAACCCAGATCGGTCTTTTGCCATACGAGCACATCTACAGCTGTACCATGGGTGAGTGAAGGCAGGTCTTCGGCAGTTGGGATACGAAGCTGTTTCTCCACCTTTGCTGTTGCCATCAGTCGGTAGCTGTCCTCGTCCACCTTAATATATACAATATGGCGTTGCCCCTGTTCCATACGTTTCTTCTGTTCACGGAACGGACAGAAGAGGTCTTTCATCAGTCCCCATTTCAGAAAGGCTCCGTATTGGTTGACCCATGCTACCTCGAGACTGGCAAACTCTCCCACTTTTGCGTAGGGATGCTCTGTGGTGGCTACTGGGCGCTCTTCCTGATCGAGATAGATAAACACTTCTATCTCATCACCGATATGCATATCTTTCGTCACATAGCGCTGGGGAAGCAGGATCTCACCTTCCTTACCGCCATCGAGGTAGAGCCCGAATTCTACAGACTTAACGATTCTGAGGGTGTTGTAATCTCCGAGTTTGAGCATATGATTCCGTCTTTTAAATGGATGGTACGGTCTGTAATGGTTGCCAGATTTTCATCATGTGTCACAATGACGAATGTCTGTCCGAACTTATCACGCAAATCGAAAAACAGTTGATGAAGCTCTTCCTTGTTTTTCGTGTCGAGAGAACCTGAAGGCTCGTCAGCGAGGATGACGGCAGGGTTGTTCACCAGTGCACGTGCCACAGCTACACGCTGTTTCTCACCTCCTGATAGTTCATTGGGCTTATGGGTGGCACGGTCTGAGAGTCCCATGAAGTCCAGTAGTTCCTTGGCTCGTGACTTGGCTTGTTTTTGCGATACACCAGCGATATACGCAGGGATCATGATGTTCTCGATAGCCGTAAACTCTGGCAGCAGCTGATGGAACTGGAACACGAAGCCCAAGTGCTGATTACGGAAGTCTGCCAGTTTCTTGGTGGAGAGCTTGCTGGTGTCAATGCCATCTACGATGACTTGTCCGCTGTCAGGACGATCCAGTGTGCCAATGATCTGCAGCAGCGTGGTCTTGCCAGCGCCACTGGGCCCAACGATACTCACCACCTCGCCTTTATCGATATGGAGGTCGATGCCTTTCAGTACTTGCAGTGAGCCAAAGCTCTTGGTGATATTCTTAACGTCAATCATTACTTCATTATTTTCAATTTCTCATTTTTTCCTTTCGTGAATCCAACGAAGAATCGTGTCGTAGATGCTCTTCTCCTCATGGTGCTGGGCCTCGGTGAAGCTCATGCGTTCATCCTTCGTGTTACCGAACTGATCAGGGAAGATAATCATCAGGTTCTTGCCTGAGAAGTGCTTTTGCAGTTCGTCAGGCAGTCGTTCCAAGGCATTCTTATAGGAAATAGTACCCTTACGGGCTGTCACAACGACGAACAGATGGTCTTCAGCGATACCAGCAGCCAGTTTTGGCAACTCATTCCAATGCTCCATAGGCGTATATTCGGCCCTGACGTTGGAATGGCGGTTGTTCACATATTGGGCAATCAGTACCAGCGACTCACTGCGACCATGAAACTGGATACGGCAATCCAACTCTCCTGCCAGGCGACTCAGGCGTTCTAGCCAACGATGGAAGCCAGGTTCAAACTCAGCCCTTGAGGGTACTGCCACCTGGATACGGCGCAATGTCGACATTGGCTGTACAAAACGCGTCAACATAATCTGACGGTTCAGGCCATTGTAAAGACTCTGGATAAACTCTCCCCAGAATCTGGGGTTGATATCAGTATGGACGTGCATACCCATCACAATCTCAGAGCAAGCAAACTCGCGGAAAGCATGTTTGATGCCATTAGCGATATTCGTGGCGAGACGCACCTGTGTCTGTACTTTTACCTCTGAAGCACTTGCCGACTGCTGGAGTTTTTCCAGAAGCCTTATGCCCTGTTCTCTGGAAGCATTGCTGTTTTCATCGTCATATACCACATTCAGCGCTACGAGATCTCTGCCCAGGCGCTGGTTACGTATCAGCATGGCGAGATAGAGCAGATGCGGGGCTATATCAGGATACTTGACGCAAAGCAGGATTTTCTCGTCATCATCCTTGGGCGTCTCTGCCGTCAGATGACTCTTCTCCTGGATGATGATCTGCTGTGAGGCATGTTCCGTCATCAGCGTACTGATTACACACGTGAAGAGAATCATCATGACCACCCCATTGAGCATATCGTCGCTCACGAGGTATTCACCTGGCGCCACCTCGAGCCTCATTCCCACCATCACCATCGCGATAGCTCCTGCAGCATGGGCTGAGGTCAAGCCAAACATCATGTGCCCATCAGCCTTTGGCAGTCTGAACAACAGACTGGAGATATAGGCTGCCAAGGCCTTTCCGAAAGTTCCGATGAAGACGATGAGAATCACAATCCACAGTATATGGGCACTTGAGAACAGGATCCTGACATTGATAAGCATGCCCACACCAATCAGGAAATAAGGGATGAACAGCGCATTACCGATAAACTCGATGCGATTCATCAGGGGGGATACGTGGGGGATATACCTGTTGAGTATCAAACCTGAGAAGAATGCACCGAAGACACCCTCGATACCGATAACAGACGACAGAGCTGCACTCAAGAACATGATACCCAGCACGAAGATATACTGCATCACTGCATCGCTGTAACGACGCAGGAAGTAGCGCGTCATCTTAGGTATCAGAATGACACTGCCCACACAGAAAGCTGCGAACTTGATGACGAACAGAATCCAGAACAGCCAGTTGCTGTTCTTGCTGAACGAGCCCGATATAGCTGCGAGCATCACCAGAGCGAGGAACAATGAAATCATCGAAGAACCCACGCTGAGAGTCACGCTCTGGTGGCGCTGCAGTCCGTATCGACCAATGATGGGGTAGGCTATCAGCGTGTTCGACGCCATGATACATCCCAGTAAGAATGAGGCTGCTGGCGAATAGTGGAGAGTGGTGATAGCCATGATGTAGGTCAGAATCAGGGGCACCAGACAGGTGAGTAGTCCGAAGATGATAAATCTCCTGGAGTTTTTCTTCACGCCCTCCATGTCCATTTCCAGTCCTGCGAGGAACATGATATAGTAAAGACCTACGCGCCCGAAGAGTTCAAACGAGTTGTCGCGCTCCAGAATATGAAAACCATATTGTCCGATGAGCACACCAGCCAGCACCATACCGATGATATGCGGAATACGCAGCTTACTCATGACGATAGGGGCAAACAGGATAATCATCAGCACCACAAAAAAGACGAATGTGGGGTCTGTAATCGGAAAATATGATGTTAATATTGTCATTTCGGTTGCAAAGGTAGGCATTTTTTTCGTATAAATTTGGTTTTTTGCTCACTAAATCGTACCTTTGCAGCCAAATTGTAACCATTTAAACGATTAGGCAAGATGAAAGTAGCAATTGTTGGAGCGAGTGGCGCCGTAGGACAGGAGTTCCTGCGCATTCTCGCTGAGAGAGATTTCCCCATGGACGAACTGGTATTGTTTGGCTCAGAGCGCAGCGCCGGACGTAAATACACTTTCAAGGGAAAGGAGATAGAAGTGAAGTTGCTTCAGCATAACGATGACTTCAAGGATGTAGATATCGCCTTCACCAGTGCTGGTGCAGGTACCTCTAAGGAGTTTGCTGAGACCATCACGAAGTATGGTGCTGTGATGATCGATAACTCGAGTGCTTTCCGTATGGACGACGACGTGCCCCTCGTAGTGCCTGAGTGCAATGCCGAGGATGCGCTGAACCGTCCCCGTGGCATCATTGCCAACCCTAACTGTACTACTATTATGATGGTCGTAGTTCTCCAGCCGCTGGAGAATATTTCTCATATCAAGCGCATCCATGTGGCCTCTTATCAGAGTGCTTCTGGTGCAGGTGCAGCCGCTATGGCTGAGCTCCAGCAGCAGTATAAGGAGATGGTTGAAGAGGGAGAGGTAAAGACCATCAAGAAGTTTGCCCACCAGTTGGCTTACAATGTGATTCCCCAGATAGATGTGTTCCAGCCTAATGGTTACACGAAGGAGGAGATGAAAATGTTCAATGAGACTCGTAAGATCATGCATACCGATGCCAAGTGCTCGGCTATGTGTGTACGTGTCAGCTCACTGCGCTCTCACTCAGAGTCTGTATGGATTGAGACAGAGAAGCCTATCAGCGTTGAGGAGGCTCAGAAGGCGATTGCCGCAGCTCCTGGTTGTACGCTGAAGGACGATCCTGCTACTCTGACTTATCCTATGCCACTCGAGACGGCTGGTAAGGATGATGTCTATGTAGGTCGTATCCGTAAGGATCTGAGTGATGAGAATGGTCTGACATTCTGGCTCTCTGGCGATCAGATCCGCAAGGGTGCAGCCCTCAATGCTGTGCAGATTGCAGAGTATCTTGTAAAAGTTGGAAATGTTAAATAGTAATATGGTTAAGTTACTGAGGAAGGCTGGCCTCGCTGGCCTTCTTCTTCTTTTACTGACAGGCTGTGGTGTCGGCGACGACGATGGCCAGCGCCTGGGTGAATACATCGTGGGAACCTGGCAGCGAGGCTGGGGGGCTGGCGATGTCATCATCGAGGGTGCTCCAGAACCTGAGGATCCTGATGATCCAGGTTGGACTCCTGACAGATTCTCCTACGACAAGTTTATCTTCTATGACGATGGCACCTATAACGGCATGATCCGTACAGGTTCGTTCGTCGTGCTTGGAAAACTTGGCGAGACCATCTTCACAGGCGAGTATAAGTGCGATAATAGCAACCTGAAGATGGATTTCACCAATGAGGACGGACAGCGTGGTGCGATTCTCGCTTTGGTTCGTTCGTTCTCTGAGACCACACTCGTTATCAGTTATGAAGCAGAGGAGTTAGCCAGCGGTCTCCGTGTGCAGATGACATTAAGAAAAGAGGAGTGATTCTGTTTGTCACTCCTCTTCTACATATTCTGTACGGAATTCGATACCTCGTCCAACGCCACTGAAAGCACTGAAATACCCCAGACATCCTCCAGTAAAGTTTTCTATAGGATTGGTTCCTGTATTGTCTATCAGCAGGAGCGAGTAGAGATATTCATACGACCGCTCGTCGATGGTTCTTACTTCTGCCTCCAGTTCATCTCCTTCCCTCAGTCTGTCCTGATCGGTACTTCCCTCCTTATTGAAGGCGAAGAGCTGCTGCAGTTCTCCTCCTGGGTTAGTGTCATCTTTCAGCACTGCAGAACGGTAGGGGATGCCATTGCGGTAGATGTGGATGTAATAGTAGTTGATTTCATTGGGGAAATCCTGAATCCTGATATCACCAAAGATATAGCGCTCAGAGAGCATGTTTTTCCAGATCAGACGGAACGTGTTGATACTGGCCATCCTGTACATCTTCGAGGTGGAGGAGAAGTGATGGCCGTCTACGGTGACGTCCAGGCGATAGGTCTTGCCCACTTCTCCATGTTCATCAGACATGTAGTAGTCTCTTTCTGAGTAGGGTACGTCGAACGTCTTGCCATCTTCGTCTGTGATGGTAACGATGGCATTGTCGATGCCGCTGACGGAGGTGGTGTCCGACATGTTCTTGGTCTGGCTGACGCGTATGATGGTCTCATAAGGCGTAATCCAGCCTTCCACATAGTAGAGGGGCACAGCACTGTGGAAATCGATATCGATATTCTTCTCGCAGCTGCAGAGAGTCATACCGATGAGCAGCAGGGTGTATAGTTTTGCTTTCATGCCTTTTCAGAATTTGATGTTAAATGCTACTGACGGTACGATGCCGAAGAGCGAATACTGTACAGCTGAAGTACCTGATTTCGAGCGGTCCTCGAAGTTGATGAGGTAGGGGTTGTAGTGGTTGTACAGGTTGTAGATGCTGAATGCCCACTCAATCGTCGTATGCTTGTTCTGCTTCTTCCACACGGCTCCGATGTCCAGATGGTGGTAGTCTGGAGCACGATAGCCGTTACGCTCTGTGTAGTAGAAGATCCAGTTGCCTTCTATCTGGTATTTGCCGCTGGGGGCTGTGAAGGCCTGTCCTGTATTAAACACCCAAGCGGCACTCAGGGTCCAGCGCTTGGTCAGTTGGTACATAGCTACAATGTTGATATCATGGCGGCGGTCGTTATTGGCATTATACCATTTCCCGCCGTTCACACCGTCGATTCTCGTCTTTGACCACGAGAGGGTGTAGTTCATCCAGCCTGTCAGCCTGCCGCCGTTCTTCCTCGCGCTCAGCTCCACACCGTAGCCCCTGCCCTCTCCAGGCAGGATCAAGCGCTCAATCTCGATCTCGCTGCTGAACGTCTTACCGTCGCGATAGTCGAGGGCATTGTTGATGTGGCGGTAGTAGCCTTCAATCGAGAAGTCGTACATCTGTGTGGGAGTCATCAGGAAGAAACCGCCGCTGACCTGGTCTGCCACCTCGGGCTTTATCACGTTGCTGCTCATGGTGTAGCGGTCGAATGGGGTTGAGGTGCTCTGATTGCGCAGGGCATGTATATTCTGAGAGGTACGCGTGTATCCTATTTTAATAGAGGTGAGGTCTGAGGTCTGCCAGTTTAGGCTCAGGCGAGGCTCCAGGTTCAGATAGGTCTTCACAATTCTGTTGTTGGGATAGTTGTGATACCACTCAATGTTTCCTTTGGAGTCGATGTCGTAGTAGAGCGAGCCTCCGAGGGGCATGAAGGCCGTCAGTCGCAGACCTACTGAGACGTGTATGTTCTTATTCAGAGGGAATACGAGATTTGCCCAGATGGCATTGTCCCAGGCCTTGCGCTGTTCCTTTTCCTCCAGCGTCACCTTCTTCCACTCTGCTGACTTCACGTTCATAAGGGCTGTCTGTAGTCCTGCGTCAATCTTGTAGTCGCCCAGTCCCAAGTGCAGGTCCTGCTTGAAACCTGTCTGGCGGATATGCCCTGCAAACCACAGGTTCATCCCCAGCAGGTCAGTGCCGTTATCTGTGCCGTAGCCGCTATAGTAGATGTTCGACTGCGAGTAGCTGTTGTCGTTGAAGTAGTGCAGCCACTTCAGACTGGCTGAGAGGTTGTTCCACTTCAGGTCAACCATCTTCTCAAGTCCCGTCTCGTCCTTGCCTGAGAAGAAGGTCAGGAAAAGCTGGTTCTTACTGTTGATGGTCCAGTCTACTTTTGCGTTCACATCGTAGAAATAGAGCGTATTGCCACTGAAGTCCTTCGACATCTTCAGAATCCAGTCCATATACGAGCGGCGTGCTGTCACAAGGAAGGCAGCCTTGTCTTTCACGATAGGACCTTCGAACGTGGCCTTTGCCGCAAGGATTCCGATAGAGGCCCCTCCGTGATACTCGCTCTTATTGCCAGTCTTGCCAATGATGTCGAGCACTGCCGATGAGGCACTGCCGTATTGTGCAGGCAATAATCCTTTATATAAGGTGGCTGCTGCGAGGGCATCATCATTGAAGGCAGAGAAGAGTCCGCCTAGATGGCCTGCGTTATAGACGGGGGTACCGTCGAGTAGAATCTGGTTTTGTGCTGAGGTACCACCTCTTACCTGGAATCCGCTCGAAGCGTCGCTCTCCGCCTTTACACCTGCCAGGAGCTGCAGTGATCGCATGATGTCACGCTCGCCAAAGAGCTGAGGCG
>Ga0247610_10001736_pt1 | contig 26405 bp, 29 predicted proteins | sample 174DNAGHGhighgp2_FD_193483 | JGI IMG/M metagenome (GOLD analysis project Ga0247610, IMG submission 193483) | Sheep rumen microbial communities from Palmerston North, Manawatu-Wanganui, New Zealand - 1742 DNA GHGhigh gp2 | ecosystem: Host-associated > Mammals > Digestive system > Stomach > Rumen...
ATATCAAGTAGGAAATAGAGTGGAACTACTGGTTTCTATAAAGAAAGTGCTCTTAAAAAGCAATAGAATATCTTTAAAACGTCCCCAGGAGTGTTTTAGGGCACATCTGGGCTCCGTTTTGATAAAAAGAGTATAAATATATTAGAGGAGGAATATTTACAATGAAAGCAATATTTAAAGAGAATAATAAACTAGTGCTTAATTCTGCTGATAGAAATGAGCAATTAGTTTTAGGAGACTTTATTCAAAAAGCCACTAATGGAGAATATTCAATAAATTATACTAAAACATTAGATATAAATGGAGATATTAGTGGAATGGTAATTGAATTGTCTAGCACTGAACCTTCTACTCCTACTGAAGCTGTAGAAGACTAAAAGAAGGTTCTGTGTTTCACTTCATGTCTGAGAACTTTTATAGTTCTCTTTTTATTTTCATATAAATATATTAAGAGGGATAGTATGAAAAGTTTAAATAGTTTAAGTTATCTTCAATTTGAAATAAATGAAAGATGCTTAAATATACCTATGGAAGAAATTATCCAGCAATACGATGATAATAAGTTTGCTACAAATCCATATTTATTTAAGATACTTTATATTGGTAAGTATAATAAAAAGTTAAATATGTATACTGTGTTTTTAGGGCCTCCTCAAATGTCCAGACTACCAATTGTAAAAGCAACTATTCCTCTTGAAATTATTAGAACTAATAAGTTAATTCCAAATTATAATTATGATAGACCACTTACAGAACAAGAACTATTTATTGTTAATGAAAGAGTCTTTAGAAAAATATCTGAAATAAATATAGATTGTTTTCATAAAAGAAAGTGTGGGTATTATATTTTATGTTATGGCTATCTAGTAAACTCATATAAAGATGATGATGCTATGACGAAGAAAACAGAAGGAATACAACAGTTTAAACTGATTACTGGTTGTAGAAAAAAGTTTATTGATCGAAAATATGAAACAAGTTGTTATATAACTAATAAATTATTTAAAATATTTGATATTTATAAAAAACTTCCTAAGGTAAAAGAATTAACAAGTTTTAAAGAATTACCTGATGAGTTCTTTATTGAAAAAGCACATAAATAGGTGCTTTTTATTTTATAAAATTCATAAAATATAATAGGAGGAAGTTATGAATGATGATAAGAAAACAGACAACCTGCTTGCTTTTACTTTTAATGGGTCTTTAGTTAATCATCACTTTGAAGAGATACTTGATTTAATAAGTGAAAAACAAACAAAAAGGAAAATAAAAGTAAATAAAGAAAAAATTATTAACTATCTATCAGAGACATTTACAGGAATAACTGAAGAAAAGTTAATTAATTTTTTTACTACCTATGTAAGACTTTTACCAGAAAATTATTTAAAGAAAGGTAATATAAAAGAGATAAGAGATAGTTTAAATAAGTTTTCTCAATTTATATTACAATCTGGGGATAGTTATAAGGACCACGGTTATTCTTTGGTGCTAGGTTGTTATTTTTGGTTAACTGATAAATATTAATTCATATCAATATAATGGGAGGAAAAGATGCGAGTTTATAGAATGACAGATAAAATTAGAATAGGTGATAAAGCAAGAGAAATTAAGACTCTAACTTTAGAAGACTTATATTGTATTTACGAAAAGACAAAGCAAATATCATTATTAAAATTTGTTAATGGTGAGATGAGACTTATTATAGATAAGGAGGAATAATGGAAAGTAAAGAGCACTTTCTACAAAGCAGATTTCAGGAGACTGAGAATAATTTTAATCTTACTATTCCAATACAAGCAAATCATAAGTTTATTTTTGACAAACTGGTAAGTAAGTTTCAGCCTGCAGCAAAAATAACAGATGATATAAAAGAATTAGTAACTAGAAAAGATTTTAATCTCTGTAGAGATAAAAATATTCTTATTTTCTATGATGGTGATAGTTTAAAGTTAAATACTTTAAAGTTCTATTTATTAATGAACTTTTTATCTAACTGGAAACCATATAAAGAATATGTTTCTAATCTTATACCAAGTGAAAATAGGTTAAGTTATTTGCAAGTAGAATCTGCATCATTAGAAAGTATATTAGAATTAAGATTTAATAATAAAAATAATAAAGATGACAATATTGATAGACTTACAAATATCTATAATGTAGATATTCTTTATTTAACTGTATATACTAATACACGACTCTTTGATAGTGAATATTATAAAGACTTATTTAGGACTATTTTAAATATACGAGATAGTCAACGATTAATAACCGTTGTTATATTTTTAGGGTCAGAGCAAATGTTTAAGGACTATCAATATGAATCAAAAATAATAGAAACACCGATGAAAAGATATAGCCTCGGAGTTCCTACATATCAACATAAAGAAAAAGGAAAGGTAAATAATACAAAATTACCAATTTTTGGAGAGGAGGAAAAATTCTAATGGACAATACATTAGCATCAATATATGATATTCTATATTCAGTTACTCAAGTAAAAGATACTGAACTAGCTAATAATATCATAAGAAGATTAGAAGATAGTAATATTTTAGATACAGATGAACAGTTTGTATTAAATACATTTAAAAACTTACAAGAAGAATTAGAACAAATTCCATCCTCAGGGGTATTGGTAAGTAGAGACCCGGGTTTTTCAACAGCAAGATTAATACAAGAGAGTTCCCTAGAAGACATCACTAAACTATTTATTATTAGTAAAAGAAAGCAAAACCTTGCTGCTGTATTATTAAATACATCTGCAGAACTAAGTCAACCAGGAGCAAATTTTGATGCTCTTATGGATAAAATATCTGAGGCACAAATAAAGTATAATCTTAGAGATTTTAATGAAAATAAGATAAATACCTCTGATTTAGACCAAATAAAAAGTAAACTTCACGAAGTAAAAGAAGAAGTAAAAGGAATACCATTTGGCATTGATTTTGTAGACCAGTTATACCCTGGAATTACTCCAGGTTCATATAATATTGTTGCAGGTTATACAGGGTCCCTTAAGACAACTCTTACTTTAAATATGTGTTATATGGGACTACAACACGGCTATAATACACTATATATTTCTCTTGAAGTTAGTAAAGATGATGTTATTATGAACTTAATGGCTTTACATTCTTTAACTATGGGAAAGCCTGTAAAGCGAAGTGAAATTACTAAGTTAAGATATAAGGAACCAGAGAAGTTTGATGAGATACTTGATTCACTATATAGTCTACCTGGAAAAATAGAGGTTTATGATGAAACAGATATTGACCAATATAGTGTTGCTACATTTGATGAAATAATAAGAAAGACTGATAAAATGTTTAAAGATAAGTTTAAAACTAAACTTCATCATATAGTTTTAGACCATGCACAATTATTAAAATTTGACCAAAGTAAAATGCCTAAAGATCCTTATATGGTTGTAAACTACTTTGCATCTTATTTTAGACAAAAAGCTGCAAAGGATAACTACGCTGTTACTATGGTTTCGCAAACTTCAAGAAATGGTTATGACTATGCTGTTAAACACGGAGGTCAATATTTATTAACAGGACTTGCTGAAGGAAATGAACTAGAAAGAGGTTCAACCTTTGTTATCTCAGTTTATTTAAGTGATAGTTTAAAAGCATCAGGTCAAGCACAAATACAGATTTTAAAAAATAGATATGGTGAAACTATGCTTGAACCACAGACAACTCAAATAAGACCTGAATATTACCTAGTTGGTGATGGTTATAATGCAACAAGTATTCAAATTGGGCCTGTATTTGATAATGATGAAGAAGTAGTAAATCCATTTAATACAGAAACTATAACAGACTTAGATAGTCTTTTAGGAGGTATGTGATGAATGATAAATTATTTAAGATATTTGTAATAAACTATTACGGAGATTTACCAAAAATATTGAAGGAACTAGACATAAGACCACAACAAAATGGTCTTATGTTTTGTCCAATGCACGATAATTTTAATACTCCAGCAGCTAAACTTTTTAAAGATAAAACAGGTTGGCACTTTTTTTGTTTTAGTGAAAATAAACAATTTGGAACATACGATGTTTATAAAGAAATCTATAACTTGAATATGAATCGGGTATTTAATGAACTCTGGAATAGATTAAAACAGGAGGATAAAGACTTAATGTATAATCTCTTTGGAGAATATGATGATAATGTACAAGTAGAAAATATAGAATTATATCAGAACTTTAGAATGGGAAAAATCAACTATCAGCAGCTCTGTTATTATCTTGCAGAACTATCAAAAAATAATTGATTTTTCCGGCGGGGGTTTGGTCGTCTTGTTTTTACAGAGCCACGGTGGTGGCTCTTATCGAACGAAGTGAGATTATAATTAAGTAATTATATTTATATAATATGTTTATTTTTTTATTCTTTTTATTCTTTAAAAAGGGTGCGGGAAAAACTTTCTTTTCTCTTCTTTTTTTGAAAATAAGAAGAAAAAAGTTCATATAGTATAAATGGAGGAAATATTATGGAGATTTATTTAACAGAAGATACAAAGTATTTAACTAACCACGGGTTAAAATATGATTTTGAAATAACTGAGAATGATAGACTTGCAGTAATCTCTCCTGATAATGAATTGTATTTTACAAATGATTTTGAGTTTATTACAAAGAAGTTTGATAGTATGATATTACAAACTGATGAATATTATAAAACATTACTTAGTGATGCTAAAGTAAATTTTAAGTATTCCTGTGATTGTCTACCTGATGAATTACCTAGTCAAATTACTTTTGATTTAGATGATAAAGTAATAGATACTTTTACAAAAGACTATGCTATTGTGTTATCTTTATTTGTAAGTAATTATTTTAAAGAGACTGAAGATAACTCATTAGTTAATAATGGAAAAGTAGATGTAAGACTTCCATATAGAGTCTTTAGTAGTTTAAATAAAGATTTTGGAGTTTACTTTAAATACAACACAATAAGTAAATGTTATACTATTAGACTACCACAATTATTTTTAACCAGTGATAATCAAGAAAAACTTTTGCTTTTTAATATGAATATTTTTAAAAGTGTTGTAAGGGCTGCAATTAAAACTAGACTAGTTAATAAAAGAAAGTTTGCTTATATGCACTTTAACTCATATAAAGCAGGACAGACATTCTTAGTTTTACTTAGTTTATGTGGATATAGAGGAAGACTTGCTTTTGATAAAGATAGAAAAATGTTTAAGGTAACTTTTATTAAAGATAACCAAAAATTAGATGAAGGCTTTGAACCTAAAGTAGAAATAGTAAATTATAAAAGTCCAATTGAGACAAAGGCTATAAGGCTTGCAACACCTGGTAAAATAATTATTTCTCAAAATATTAATAAAAATACTACAATAAGTATTCTAAATATTTCATAATAATTTAATAGAGGAGGTAATTATGAATGAGAATACTGATAAATATCAATGTTGGATAAAGCCAGCACCTATTAGTAATAAATACCCTAATGACTATAATTTTATTTTAATTACTTCCATTGAAATGCTTAAGAAAGTTTTAGAGCAACCATTTAATGTAATTGCATTCGATACTGAGACAACAGGACTTAACTTAGATGAAAGTTTTTTAGTTGGGTATTCATTCTGTTATGATGGTAAAAATGCTTTCTATGTCCCTGTTAAACATGCTCCATATCAAAATGAAATAGGAGAAACTATTGATGATTCTCTTGGAGAAGAAGCAGTAAGTATCTTCTATAATTCACTAGATAAAGCACAATATATCTTAACTTTTAACCAACGATTTGATATTAGAGTCTTAGAAAGATATGACTCTGTAGGTAATTATACAGAAGAAAGATATACTCACAAATATGATATGTCTAAGTTTATTAAGAAGTTAGTCGATGTTCAGGCAATAATATTTAGTTCTGATACTAATATGCCCTATCCTAACTTGAAAGGTTCAGAAGAATATTATCTAGGTTGGAGAGGTGCAAGTTTTAAAGAAACCTTAGGAGATGTAGAAAACTTCTATTATTTAAGACCAAGCGAATGTTATACTTATGCTGCAACAGATGCTCTTGGAACTTATTTATTAGGTCAAGTAATGTGGTATTTTTATTTAGAGCCTGCTCAATATACTATGTACCCTAAAAAGAAATACCCAAATATGTTAAACTCAGCAGAACTTGATACACAGTTTCTTTACCCCTTAATGATGATGGAAGATGAGTTTACTAATATCGATACTAATTTATTGCAGGAGTATTCTGACTGGTATGCAAAAGAGTTAGAAAAAACTACTAAAACACTTATGGATATTGCAGGTCATCCATTTAACCCATTATCATCTAAACAAAAAACACAAGTATTTCAAGAGTTAGGTATTATTATCTATGACCACGATGGAAATATTTCATTTAATAAAAGAGGAGAATATAAATCTGATAAAGAGTCTTTGCAGATGGCTATAGATAGACTTCCTGAAGGTGATAAGAAAAGAACATTTATGCAATGTTTAATAAATATGGCTAACTTAACAAAACAAAAAGGAACTTATACTGATAACTTTATTAAGTTTTGTGATGAGAAGACTAATAAGAATTGTAGTGAAACTTGTCATAGACTTAGATTTGGTTATAAAACTATGGTAGTTCCAAGTGGAAGATTAGCAGCCGGAGGAGATAAAAAGAATAAATATTTTGCTGATTCTAACATACAGAATATTCCTAAACCAAAGACAACTATGATTTATTATGTTAAATATGATGAGTTAATTAAATATGTTCCTGAATTAATTGGTGCTTATGATAATCCACGAGAAGAAGCAATTTATAAAGGTGAAAAAACATATAGAATACTTGATTGGGTATTTAAAGAAAGCCTTTGGAGAATAGATAATCTTAAAGAAATGAAGATTGAAGGTTTTAAACAAAAACTTAATTTAAGGTCTTGCTTTATGCCTGATGATGATAAATATTGGGTTTCTTGCGACTTTAGTGCTCAAGAGTTAAGAGTTCCAGCATTAATAACAAAAGAACCACTTTGGACTCACACATTTGAAAATAATGGAGATTTACATGAAGTTATGGCTAAAATAATTTGGGGAGAAGAAAATTATGATAAACAAAAAAGAAAAAGAGCCAAGACTTGTAATTTTGGAATACTTTATGGAATGACAGCAAAAAATCTTTCTATTGAGTTTAATATTCCATTAGATGAAGCACAAAAAATTATTGATGACTATAAAAAAGGTGCCCCAGTATTATTTAATTGGGTTCACGAAAATGAACTAAGAGCAAAGAGAACTGGAATAACTTCTACAATGTTTGGAAGACCAAGACGACTTGGCTGGTATTTATCTCATCCAAAATGGGGAATGGTAAATTTTGGAATAAGAAGTTGTGTTAATACCGTTATTCAAGGAACTGGAGCAGATATTTTAAAAATAAGTTTTTTAAATATTTATAATCAGTTTTATAATAATCCTGCAACAAGAAATATAAATCGTAAGTATATTAAGTTTCTAAATACAGTTCATGATGAAATAAACTATAATGTTTCTAAAGCACAAGTAAGAAGAATAGTTCCAATGATTATTTCTTGTATGAGATTATGGTTTGATGAGTGGGACTTTCCTATGCAGGTTGGTCTTGATATTGGAACTAGGTGGGGACAAACAATATCTTTTAAATATGATACAAACCCATATATTGAGTATAATCCAAATACTTATAGAGGAGAAGAAAGATATTCAAAGTTTACAGACCAAGAGGCAGCAAAAAGAAATCTACACGGTTTAAAAAAGTATTATTTAGATCCAAATGGAAGTTATATTAAAAATAATAATTATTTAAATATACTATACCCAGCAGGAGATGAATTAACTGAAAAAGATTATGAGGTTAAAGAAGATAAAGACGATACAAAAGATATTGTTGAGAATATTGATAATCAAGAAACTATGGAGGGTATTATTGAAAAACAATACGGTTTTTATGGTTTTTCAAATGAAAAGGAAAGAGATCATCAATTTAATAGATAATGAAAGGAATACAGATAATGTTATTAGAGATTTTTGTGCATACAGCACATTTACAGGAATTATTTAAAGGTAAACCTGTAAATTGTAAAATAAATTATGCGAGTCAATATGATATGAGACTATTGATTGACCCTAGGAAATATGTCATAATAAAGTCTCCTGACGGTAGTAATAATTTAATAACTATCAGAAAAAAGACTATTTTGGACTATCTGGGGCTTAGAAAGTTATTTAGGAAGTGATTTATACTATTTTATTAAAAATGTGTCTTAAAAGCCATTTAAATAGCCTTTAAATGTGTATATGAGTTTAATTTATATATTTAATTTGAAGGAGTTATTATGGAAAAGATTACAGATGAAGATTTAAAAGAAATGTTAACAAAATCAGCAAAAGTAGAAGAAGTAAAACAAAATGAATTTCATGTAGAAATTCCTAATGAAACTATTTCTTTAGCAAAAGAGCCAGTAGAAAATACAACAATAACGAAAATGTCTAGTGAAGAGTTATCATCAGAACTTGATTTTAATTTAGTTCCTAATAATATTGATAGTAATATTTACAGTGAGCATCCAATAGATCCTGACTTAGAAAAGACTAAGGAATTAAGTTTAGGTTTTTCTATTCCTGAATTAAATGATATATTTAAGTATGTTTCAGGAAGAGGACCAAGACCAGATTGTATGGATAGATTAATGACAGATGCAGAAGGCAGAATAAAAGAAATGACCTTAGCAATGACTTTAATGCAACTATCACAATTACCAGCAATGACCGCTTTAAGAAGCCAAGTAACTGACCGATTATTTGATCCAGTTAATTTAAGTGATATGGATTCAAAAGTTTTGTCTGCAACTATGTCAAACTTAAATAAATCTATATCAACAATTCTTGAGTCTTCTATAAAGATGATTCAAACAATGAACCAATTTGGTAATGCTAATAGTAAATATAGACAAATAATTGATAGAGTTTTACAATTGCCTGCTGACCAGTTAGATAAAATGCAAGAAATGTTTTTACAAAATATAGATGAAAAAAAAGAGTAAAATATGCTTTAATAAAAAAGAAATTATGTTATAATTTATTTGTATATAAATTTTAGTGTTTCGTTTTATATACGGTTTCCAAACTATGGGGCAATAGTCAGGCCTTCTTTCCTATTGTCCCATTAATTATCAGTCCAATATTGGTATATGCTCTAGTGGAAGTCGTTTGACCTTATTATTTAATTTAATAGTGTCAGTAAAATTATAAATAACGAAGTTTTGGTAAAGTGCTGTATAATACCAGTTAATTAGGTTAATTTTGGGTATCAACAAATATCTTTATTGTTACTTTGAAGAGTGAAGGTTCGATTCCTTCTGGACTGATTTCTCTTATAGAGATAAAGTTCTTTGAAAACTTATCTAGTAACTCAAATAATAACATAGCGTTATAAGAGTGGGGATTAACACGAGTTCAAAAGATTCGTCAATAAAAGATCAAAAGTCGAGGGAATCCTGCTGTTATTCTTAGTTTGTATAAGTTAACTATATCGAACGAGTATTTGTCTATATGTGGTGTGGCGGCTAAACAATAGAGAGAACAATATACTTTGGCTGTTGATGAGGAGTTATGCCTCTATAAGTTTGGTATAGGTTGTCTGCTAAAATCAGTCTTTATGGAGCAAATGAGCTATATACAAATATGCTAGTAATCAGTCTAGTCTATATTGCGATACTATTATCTTGGCCAGATAATAGTTAATATAGTAGTTCAATAAATAGGTTATATTTGATATTGAGAACTTAGACAACTCTCCTAATATTACTTTTAGTATACTAATGTCCTTGCTTGGGATAAGTAGCATATAAATGAGGTTGAAATACCTTTAGACTGTCGTTGTGCGGGAATTTATATGGCGAAATTGAATATAATCTGATTAGAATGATGTTGCGACCCGGTGATAATATACTATATACTAGTTCGAGGTATAGTAATATAGCTTCTCACTTAATAATTCTGCAGTTGAAACCGATGAAATGGTGTATAAGGGTGTGGCAATAATCGCTTTGTACAAATCTGTAGTTAAGGTGGTGTATTACTGGGATAAACTTGAAAAAAGTATATCCTGACCTGAATGTCTAAAGCTAGCAGTCTTGGAAGTAAGCAATCTTCCCTGTATTTACAGTATAACTAATTAATAAAGCTAAGTCTAAAAACTTGTAGGTAAATAAATAAGTCCTACCTAGATAAATAAATTATAATCTTTAAAATTTTTTGATAACTGATATGCTACTAAGTTAGTATGTCAGTCCAAGGTCAAGGCCCCCTGGTTGACCTTGGACTGACAGATTAGCAATGCTGTCAGAAATATTTTCTTTTTTGAGGTCGAAAGACCCTACTTGAAAGAGACGAAGAGTCTCTTTTTTCATATAATATAACTGAGGTATATATGTATAAAAAAGAGGAAAGATTTTTATTTTTAGATATTGACGGTGTTATTAATACAATAATGATATATGATAAACCAATAGAAAATAGAAGAATGATTTGTAAAGATGGTTTTTATTTTGAATTAAATTATCCTAATGATGGAAGAGTATCAAATGAATATGCAGTTAGATGGTTAAGTAAATTATGTTTAGAGTATAATTTAAAGATTGTGATAACATCTACTTGGCTAATTGGGCATTCTTTAAGTGAAATAAAGTCCTGTTTATATTTTAGTGGTCTTAATAAAGATATTGAAATTATAGACGGTTGTTTTACAAATCAATTTAAGAATAGAGGTATTCAAATAGAAAGTTGGTTTTTATCAAAAGAAATAGATCCTAATAAAAGTATTTTTGTTATATTAGACGATGATAAAGATATGCAAGGGTTTAAGTATGATTTTATAAGTTATTTAATACATTGTAATACTTATACTGGTTTTGGTATTCAGGAGTATCAAGAAGCCTGTAGTAAGTTAGATGAATTAATAGAGGAGAGAGAAAATGAAGAAAAAGAATAAAGATTTAAAATGGTATGCTTTTTATTATGACTGGAATGGTCATAAATTAGAAAGAACAAATGTTTTAGGACCTCGTTTTACTGAAGATATATTAAAAAGAATAAAGCGGGATAAGATAAATACTTATGAAGATTTAAAAGAGGGAATAAAAAGAGAGTTAATGTATTATTATTGGAGTAAGGCAGAATATGAGGTTTTAGTAACTGATTTATTTCCAAAAGATTATGAAGATTTCTGTAATAATTCAATTAAAATAGATATTTGGTACCAATTAGAGCCAAATTTAGATCGAATAGTAGAATATGTAATAAAAGAACTTAATATAGAATTTAAATAAGGAATGGTGTATATGATTCCAGATTATACTTTATCTAAAGAGTTTCCATTAAAACAAGAACAAAATGAAATGATTGATTTTGCAATTAAGAAACCTTATGCTGTTATATCAGGACAAACAGGACTTGGGAAGACATATACAGCAGTAACTTTGGCTACTCAATTAATGTTAAAAAATAGAGGTTTAATGACAGTTATAATTGCACCTCCTAAGGCTTTAATGTCTTTTGAAAAAGAGTTAACAGAAAAATTAAAAGTAAGTTATTCTATGATTTCTACAGATAAGACATTTAAAAACCCACAAGGAAGATTTCTTTTAATATCAAATACCTGTATTGAGAAAGCAATTCCAACATTAGGAGAATTATATAAGAAATATAAAATACTAGGAATTGTTGATGAATCACATAATGGGCTTCAAAATAGAGAGTCCGCTATGTATAAGTTATTTTTACAGATACGAAAAATATTTTGTATTTTATATTTTTTAACAGCAACTAGTTGTAAAAATAATATTGAAGGAATGTATTGGATGTTATCTTTATTAAATCCACAGTTATTAGGTTCTTGGAGTAGTTTTAGATATAATTATTTAATTATTAATAGAAAAAGAATAACTCAGACTACAAAGAATAGACAAAAAGTTCAAAGAACTATTGAGGAAATTGTAGGATATAAGAATATAGAGCAACTTCAGGCAATACTAAATCAAGTTGTTATTGTACGACAAAAACAGTATAATCTTGTATTTAACTATCATACTGTTAATTTAAATAATACAGAAATAAATAATTATCTTGCTGCTTCAAGTGGAAAGATGTCTGAAAAAGCAAAAGATTTCTGGTCAGTTAGACTAAGAGATATTACTTTTGTTGTTGATAATGTTGCAGAAAATATTGAGCAAGAAACTATCTCTAATAAAGAGAAGTTATTATTAAAGGTATTACTACAGAATATTAGAGATAATAAACCAACAATTATTTATTGTGAATATGTTTCTGTATTAGAAAGATTAAACTATTTAATAAAATTATTTAGTAGAGACTTAGGAATACTTGATACTTTAATAATTAAAGGTGGAGTATCTATGAGTGAAAGAAAGAAAATACAGAATATAATTGCAGTTAATAGACCACTTCTTATAACATCTGCTGGGGGTGAAAGTATAAATCTTCAAAAAGCAAATTCTATTATATTTTATGATTTGCCTTATGATATAGCAAAAATAATGCAAGTTATCGGTAGAATAACTCGAGTGGATTCTACTTTTGATAAACAGTATATAGATATTATAGAAGCCTTTGGAACAACTGATACTTATAAAAGACTCTGTATGGAAAAGAATATGAAGTTAATTGAAAGCCTTTTTGGAAAGATGAATACTCTTCCATATACTACTTATGATAATGAACAAAAGTTTATGAGTACTTTAAGAAGGTCTTTACTCTGGGCATTTACAAAAGGAAGATTAATAACTGAAGATGAATTAAAAGAAGTATTTAATAAGTTTGATTTTTGGGATGGACAAGACAATTAGTTCATCTTTTTATATATAATAATAGAGCTGAGTTTCATAAGACAAATGATATGGAAAATAAATATTTATGTAAGAAATGTTTAGAAGAAATACCAGTGTCTGAAGTAAATATTATAAATAATAAAGCAGTCTGTCCTTATTGTAGTCATACATTAGAGACAGATAAGTTTAAAGTAGCACATATTATACAATTACAAGAAACTCATAAAGATAAGGAGGAATAGTATGTTTATAACTAAGCCTATTAAAAGTTTTAAGTTTGACAATAATAAAGTAAGTATTAATGAGTCTGTTATAGAATATGAACCTATTTCAGATGATGATAAAGAAATATTAGAGAGTCTAATTTCAAAGGGTGCTTATGGTAGTGCATTATTAACATTAAATACTAAATATAATGTTAAGTCTATTAATGAGTCTAAATATACTCATAAAGATTATGTAGAATATCTTACTGAGTGCAATAATTTAATGAAGGAGTGTGTCTCTGAAACAAAAGCTCATAATTTTAGACCATTAATAAACTTGAATGGTTTAGAAATAATGGAAAGTGCTGACCATATTGCTCGAGGCAAAGGAGATAAACTTTTAATTGAGGACTTTAGAATGCAAGAAGAATGCGAAGGAACACAGTGCTCCGATATTGCTGAAAAGAAAGACCAAGAAGTTGGAAGTTTACAAAAACCAAAGAAACCTAAAAAACGTTTTACTGAAATGTTTAGTGTTCCTAAAAATCATGGTTTTAAGGGTTTTAGATTAGATGAACAAGGACATTATGTTAGAGGAAATTATGTTTTAATAAATGAAAATGGAATTATTAAAGCAGTTAATAAAAATAAATTACAAGAAGAAGTAAACTCTAAACTTAACTTGTTATTAACTAAGTTGCAAGCAAGTTTAAAGGAAGGACTTGAAGCTATTGGTTATGATGAGGAATTTATGAGAGACTATTGTTCTATTTATGCAGATGATGAGGGTGGAGACCCTGATTATACATATATTCACTTTACTGGTGAATTAGATTATCAGGAAGGTGAAAATGTAACATATTATCATTTAAATCCAGTATTACAAGAGTATGATGCAAATTCTTATTTTGAGGCTGTAGACTCAGGAAGATGGATTGCTATGATAAGAAATGAATATTTAAATTAAGGAGGAGAAAGAAAAATGATAAAATTACAAACAGGTATATCAACCAATATGGACTTTATTAAAGCCCTAAAAGAAAGAGGAGTAAGTGTTAATGCTGAGTTTCCAGCAGAAACATTAAGAGATCAACTTGACAGTTTAGATGAAGAAACTAAAGTTTCTTTTGATAGTACTAATGAAACTATATTAAAAGTTGTTAATGAAGGTGAAGAACCTACAGAAAAAGTTACAATTACTTTTGATGTTACTGGTTTAGAAGAAGGTGATGAACCTCTTGTAACTGTTGGTGAAGAAGTTATTACTACATTACCAGCAGAATTAGAGGAAGATAAAGATACTGAGCTACCTTATTCAATAATTTGCACAGGTTATAATACTGTTGAAGGAACTCTTGTATTTGATAAAAATAAAGAAATTACTATTGAGTTAGAAAAAGAAATACAAGTTTATAATGTTACTATTGACCTAAATGGTGGAACTTATGAAGGTGAAACTTCAATAGTTGAGTCTAGTGATGAAGGAACAACTAGTTATGATTTAAATCAAAATATGATTAATAATATTTTACCAGATGATAATTTTGTAGGTCCCGAAGGTAAAGAGTTCGGTGGTTTAACCACAGTTAAAGATGATAATACAACTATAATAGATAATAGTTTCCTTGTTGAAGAAGATATAACATTATACGTATTATGGGTAGACCAACAATAATAAAATAAATAATTACTTTTTCATATAATATTAATAGGTGATATTATATGGCAAAAGAAAGCTCAAGAAAATTAAGTGAATTAAAATTAGAATGTGATTTATTACAATTAAATCCGGTTCCTACAAAAAATAGAGTAAATAAAGAGACTGGAGAGAGGTATTTAGATTTCAGTAAAGATGATTATATTACAGCTCTTCAGTCTTATTATATCTCTAAGTATAAAAATGAAGGTATTTTTCATAAATCATTAGAGTGGATTCTACAAATAGACTCACCTATGCTTGCTTTACAGATTAAAAATAAATCTAAGGAAGAACAAAATGATATTTGGAATAATCAAGACAAATGGTTAGCAGAAGAAAAAATAGATGGGTCAAGACAGTTATTATGTTGGTTTAAAGAAGATGGCTGTTTAGATGCTTATTCAAGAAATACATCTGTTACTGACTTTTTACCAATCAATTATGGTCAGAAATTATATGATGATATTAATATAAATAATTTTTTGTTTCAAAATATTCCAAACTTTATTATTGATGGAGAGTTGGTATTAAAAAATAATGAAATAGTAAGAGATGAGTCTGTTAATATTATAGCTGATACTCCACTAAATATGGTATCTGCTATTTTATCCGCTGACTATGATTTATCTAAACAGTTTCAAAAATTAAATCCTGTAAAACTTATTGCTTTTGATATTCTTATGTATGATAATAAAGATTTAACTAAATTACCTTTAAGAGAACGTAAAAAGTATTTGGAACTTATTTTTAATAAGATAAAAAACTTTATTAACATAGAGCAAGTTGCAAATAGTCAGGGACTAACAACAAGAGATTTTTATAATCAGATTACCTCTGTTGGTGGTGAAGGTCTTGTAGTTAAAGATTTAGACTCATTATATGATACAAAAGGAAGACGAGCTGGTGAATGGGTAAAAATTAAAAGAAGTGTTACTGGTTCCTTACTAGAACAACGATATGGGGATACTTTTGACTGTTTTGTTATTGGTTTTAATGAAGGTCAAAAAGGAACAAAAAATGAAGGACTTATTGGTTCATTAAATTTTGGAGTATACTTATTAGATACTAATAATAACTTGATACTAGATAATAATGGAAACCCTTATATTCATTGGGTAGCAACAGTAGGTGGTTTAACAGATGAGTTAAGACAGGCAATAACTGTTAAAGACTTTAATGGAAATGTTCAACTAAGACCAGATGTTTATGGAGCCATTGGAGTTATAGATGGACAAGATATGTCTGATAAAAACTTAAGATTATCTCATGCTAGACTATTACAATGGAGAACTGATAAATCAATTCAACAATGTGTTATTAGAAAAGATTTCTTAGAAAGGTTAGTATTATGAAAAAGACATTAAAAGTAGTATCTGATATACACGGCTTTTATGATGAATTAATTAATGATTTAAATAAAGCAGGTTATACTGAAGATGATAACTCACTTTTAATAATTTGTGGAGATTACTTTGATAGAGGACTTCAATCATTAGAAGTTTATAATTATATTAAAAGATTATCAGATGAAGGTAAAGCAATCTGTATTAGAGGAAATCATGAAAGTTTTATACAAAGTTTTCTTGAAGGAGAAGACTGTAGTTTTAATTTTGCTTATAATGGTTTTAATAAGACTATTAATAGTTTTTTAGGAAATACTCTTGCCTGGGATACCTTTTTAACATATTTAGTTAATTTTAAGGATCAAGCACCAATAGTTTATGGTGATAGAGTAAAGCCCTTATTAGGAGACCCATTTTCAATTCCAACAGAGGTAGTCTTTGATGTTTTTCAAGAGTATGTAAGAGAAAAAATTAATAATGAACATCCAGAGTTGCTTCAATGGCTAAAAGAGAGACCATATTATTACGAAACAAAAAATTATATATTTACTCATGCTTCTATAGATGGTTCCTGTAAAGATTGGCATAATCCAGAGTTTATAAAATATGAAGGAATAACACCTTGGGAAAGTTTAACCTGGGATAATGGAACTTTCTATGGAAAAGAAATTAAAAATACAAATAAAATTATTGTCTGCGGTCATTACCATACAGACGGAATACGTGAGAAGTTTAATTTAGATTCTAGTGGGACCAATGAAATTTTATATTCAAAAGATGGTCATAAAATATTTATAGATGCTTGTACACCTTTAACCCGTCGTGTGAATGTTCTAACAATAAATAATGAAGAATTATTATAGGAGATTTAAGTATGGAAAAAGTTATTAAAAGAAATGGAAAAGAAGAAATGTTTAATAAACAAAAAATTACAAATGCTATTTTAGCAGCATTTAGTGATGTAGATAAAGAAATTAATGATTTTGCAAAGCAAAAGGCTTGGGAAATCACTAACTATATTTCAAAAATAGAAGAAACAACTTCTGTAGAAGATATACAGAATATAGTTGAAGATAAACTAATGGCTTGCAATAGAAAAGATGTTGCAAGGTCTTATATAAGATATAGATATAAAAGGGAAATGCTAAGAGATACAGAGTCAGACTTAATGAAAGAAGTAGCAGAAAAAGTTATGGCTTCTAATGTTCAAAATCAAAACGCTAATGTTGATGAGCATTCATTTGGTGGAAGAATGGGGGAAGCTCGTAATAGTATTATGAAGAAGTATGCCTTAGATTTTTTAATTTCAGAAAAAGCAAGAAATAATCATTTAAATAATGAAATATATATTCATGATTTAGATAGTTATGCAGTTGGTGAACATAATTGTTTAACTATTCCATTTGATGATTTATTAAGAAATGGTTTTAATACAAGGCAGTCTGATGTAAGGCCTGCTAATTCAGTAAGCACAGCATTTCAATTAGTAGCAGTAATATTTCAATTACAGAGTTTACAACAGTTTGGTGGAGTAAGTGCATCTCACCTAGATTGGACTATGGTTCCTTATGTAAGAAAATCATTTTATAAACATTTTAAAGAGATATTTCCTTATTTTTACCCTGATGAAACATTTAAAGATGTAGATAAACCAGAAGATATTAGTATTGAGGATAATGATTATAAATACTATGCTAAGGGATATAAATATGCAAGTGAAATGACCTTAAAAGAAGTTCAACAGGCTGCCGAGGGAATGTATCATAACTTAAATACATTACAAAGTAGAAGTGGTAATCAATTACCATTCACAAGTATTAATTACGGAACTTGTACATTACCTGAAGGAAGAATAATTATTAAGGCATTATTGGAGGGTAGTATAAAGGGTGTCGGAAAGGTTCATAAAACTCCAATATTCCCTTGTGGTATATTTCAGTGTATGAAAGGTGTTAATAGACAACCAGGTGATCCTAATTATGATATGTTTAAGTTAGCACTTCAATCAACCGCTAAGAGATTATATCCTAACTATGCTAATGTAGATTGGTCTGTAAATGAAGGGTATGATAGAAATGACCCAAGGACTTATGTAGCAACTATGGGTTGCAGAACTTATAATGGTAAAGATATTAATGCAGACCCAGGAGTTAACCCTCAAATAAAAGATGGTCGTGGAAATATTTGTCCTGTTACTATTATTTTACCAACTCTCGCTATGGAAGCAAGAAATAAAGCAATAGAAGCAGGTTTTGGAAAAACCAATGATGATTGTTTAGACCCAATAAGTGCATTTATAGAAATATTAAATACTAAAATAGATGAAGCAATGGAAATGTTATTAGAAAGATATAAACATATAATAAGTCAAGATCCTAGGTCAGCATCTTTTATGTATGAGAATAATATTATGCTTGGTTATGATGGAAAGACAATAGAAAGTGCTATGAAGCACGGAACACTTGTTATAGGACAATTAGGGCTTGCTGAAACGCTTCAAATTTTAATAGGTAAGAATCATACTACCCCAGCAGGAATGAGTCTTGCAAAGCGAATAGAGCAGTTATTTAAAGACCGTTGTGCTGAGTTTAAACAAAAACTTCATTTAAATGTTGGTGTTTATTATACCCCAGCAGAAAATTTATGTTATACAGCAATGAAGAAGTTTAAAGATAAATATGGAGTAATTGAAAATGTAAGTGATAGAGATTATTTTACAAACTCAATGCATGTTCCTGTATGGGAAAAGATAAGTCCATTTGATAAAATTGATATAGAAGCAGAATTGACTGGTTATTCAAATGCAGGCTGTATAACTTATATTGAGTTAGACTCTGGAGCAAAAAATAATCTTGAGGCTTTAGAAACGATAGTTAATTATGCTATGGATAAAGATATTCCATATTTTGCTATTAATGTTCCTAATGATACCTGTTTAGATTGTGGTTATTGTGATGAGTTTAATGATCATTGTCCTATGTGTGGAAGTCATAATATTCAACAATTAAGAAGAGTTACTGGTTATTTAACAGGAGACTATAAGTCTGCATTTAATTATGGTAAACAAAAAGAAGTCGAGGATAGATATAAACATAGTAAAAAGTTAGAGGAGTGGAGAACTGATGAGATACTCTAATATAGACTATTTTGAGATAGTGAATGGAACTGATGTTGGAGTTTCTTTCTATACACAAGGTTGTTTAAGACATTGTAGAGGTTGTTTTAATCAAGAGGCTTGGGACCTTGATGGTGGAGAACAATATACTATTGAGTTTAGGGATAGAATAGTTGCTGCCTGTTGTAGACCAGGAATTAAGAGATTTTCTATTCTTGGTGGTGAGCCTTTATTAGAAAGAAATAAAGAAGAACTAATGGTTTTATGTTCTTTAATAAAAGAAGCAAATCCTTATATAAAGATTTGGGTTTATACAGGAAATATTTATGAAGATATAAAAGATGATTGGTTAGAGTTTTTACAATACTTTGTAGATGTTCTTGTAGATGGTCCATTTGAGATAGAAAAAAGAGATATATCTCTTCCATTTAAAGGTAGTACAAATCAAAGAATTATAGATGTTAAAAAGTCAATCTTTGAAGGAAAAACAATAGAGCTTATGTAGGCTCTATTTTTATATATTAAAGATGAAAGGAATGATACAGTGAGTCAAATAATACAAGACCTCAGAAGTATCTACCGAATAAGACATTATGATTTTATGGGTTATACAATTAGAACTATTAATGATTTGTCTTATCACCATATTAATAAGTTATGTGATGGTGGCAAAAAGACACTTTCTAATGGAGCGTTATTAGCAAGGGATACAGCACATCCATATTTGCACATTATTGAGAGTAGAGACTTAGAGACCTATTTGTATATTAATAAGATTTTAAAAATAATTAATACCCAACAAGCACCACCAACGATAGCTCAATTAAGAGAAATACGAGACATATTATTACAGTTTGAGGAAAAGCATAAAAGAGATACTAATGCAAAAGGAAAACTATTAATTAAAGAGCAATTTATACGGGAAAGGATAGAATTATGAATATATATGAAGATACTAAAAATATGAAGATTTTTTATGAAAAGTTAGATTCTGCATTACAAACATTAATTGATAGATATAAAAATTATTTTGATATTAATAAAAAAGATAAAGTTTTCTTTTTAAATAATTTTTCAAGAGACTTAGAAAGAGTATCTAACTTATTAGATAACTATGGTTATACATATAGTCCAACGGATATGCCTGATATGTCAGAAGGAGTTTTTGAAATACTTGTTGGAAGATGTTTAGATGGTTTTCAAAAGTTTCTTGATGATGGTGATGGTAATATAGAAACTTTAAATGTTGATATAAAAAATTTATTAACATTAGTAGATAAGCATAAAAATGTATCAGAACACTTTATATAGAGTGTTCTTTTTTCATATAATATAAGTGGAGGTTAATATGTTAAATAAACTTGAAGAAGTATTAAAAAGTGGAAAACCCCCTTTCTTTTTTCTTGGTGATTCCATTAAAACTTTTAAACAAAATTATAGTAGAGTAATTAGTTCACCTCTTACTGACTATGATTTTTGTAGTATATCACAAGAAGTTTTAAATAATTATCAAAATGGTTTATTTGTTTTAGAATTGGTTGACTATTTTCCAAATGTTGAATTATTTAAGACATTTTTATCCACTTGTAGAGTTCCATTAATAATATTAATCTCTGAAAATTATATAAATAAATTTCCTGAATTACTTAGTTATGCTGGAACTATTGTTAAGGGTAGCTCGTCAGCAAAATCTGAATTATTAACAGCCATTCAAGGTCAGTCAAAGTGGAAAGAGGAAATAGATAAATCAAATATTTTAAAGTTTTGTGCAAAAGAAAGTCCAGAATTATATTATTTAAAAAATAAGTTTAGTATGAATAAATATATTGATTTATTTTCAGTAGATAATGCTAGTTAATAAAAGAGTTACTTCAGGAGATTTTAATATACTAAGATTTTTATTTCCTAATTTTGATATTATTATGGAAACAAATATTCCAGATAGTCCTAAGAGTCCAGCAATATATTTAGGAAACCCAGCAAGTATTGAACCTTTTACAGATAGATATTCTAAAGCAGGGCAAGACTATATAGTAATGTCAAGGGCCTCTGAGATAGATTTAAATGATAGAAGAATACTTGCAAATATTATTTTTGAAAAATATAGAAATGCGACATTACCAAAATATTTAGATGAGTTTATAGATGAGATACCACAAGATGAGTTTATAGAAGCAGTAAAGATTAAATGGGTTACCGGTAGATGGGTTATTACTGAATTTAAAAATGAGGTTAACTTTCTTAATTTAGTAGAAAGTTTAAATAAATCTAAATATGAGTTTATAAAAATTTATTTTGATAGTTTGAAAGCAAATAAACCATATATACTAGAATCAAGTATGCTAACATTTTTAATAAAGGCAAAAAATAAAACATATAAAGGTAGTTCCTTTCTTTATAGAAAAAAATTAACTTTATATACTGGTAAGAAATTAGATAATACTCTTAATGCTATTGAAAATGCTTTAGAATATAATATAGATAATCCTGAATTACGACTTTTAAACTTATTAATATCTATACAAGATAGCAGTAAAAATAGCCAATAATGCTATTTTTTTATTTATTTATTATAGATAGCTTTTAAAAGGAGGAATATATAATGATGGTATTTAGAGTAAAATCTAGCACTGATATAAAAAAATTAGGAGGAGCTATTTTTACAAATATAAAAAATTGTACTGAGTTAGAATTAAGTTGTCTAGGGGCAGGTTCATTAAATCAAGCAATTAAGTCTGTAATTATTGCGAAATCATTTGCTGCTCCTGTTGGAATAAACTTGATTATAGACCCAAGTTTTGACTTAACTGAAGTAGAAAATCAAGAAAAAACTTTAATTAAATTAATAGTTAGAAAAATATAGAAAGGAGAATGTAAATGAGATTAATTGAGAATAGCAATACCAGAAGTTTATTTGAAAGTCTTAAAGAAAGTTCTAATGAAACTAAGAGAATAAGAAAAATACCTATTGGTTTAAAAGATGAAAAGTCAAGAGATGTTTTAAATGCTGTTGTTGGACAAATAGCTGACGGTATTTGGGAGAATTCCCCTGGAATGGATAAATATTGGAGATTTGCTTCTGGTCTTGATAAAGATGGTAACCTTGTAGTTTATAATGGTTATGAACAAGAAACATGCTATGGTTATGGTCAAAGACGACCTATATGGTATTATTCAGCATTTAATGAAATGGACGATGATGCAGTTAAAAAATATTTTGCTCGTAAAATAAAACAAATAGTTAAAGAAGAAGGTCTTGAGTGGGATAGAAATAATACTGAACATTGTAATTATCTTGATTATGATAGTGGAGTTACTGTAAGAGATGCTTATAGAGTATATGATAGATTATTAGGTAGAATTGATAGAATAACAGAAGGAGTTCCATTTGGTCATACAACTACAATTTACTATGGTACTAACGAAGATGGAACAGATGACGTTGGCGAAATAGAATGTATCGTAGATAATAGAGATGACTTTCCAGAAATATCTGATGAACAATTAGATAAAGCCTTTGAAAGTAGTAATCTTGATATATGGAATAATGATTTATCTGGAGAAGAATTTATGGAAGATATCCCAATTGAAGATGGAAACTATTGGTTATTTTATAAAGGAAAAGATTCAGAGAGTGCAACTACATATCATTTTAATATTGATAAGAATGCTTTTAATGAATCTGTTAAAATAAATAAAAAGACATTAAAAGAAGCAACTGATGAAGAATATGACGAGTATATGAGAAAAGAAAAAGAAAGAGCCGAAGAAGGTTATAAAGATATATGTACTCATATAACAGATAAGCAAAGAGAAAAGTTCAATGGTCTAAAAGAAATGCTTACAAATAAATCTGAAGGAACTATGGATGTTGATGGTTGGTATTTTGCTACTGATGCAGTTTATGCAGTTAATAATTCAGGTAAAGGACATCACATGAATCCTTATATGGATTTAACTACTTCAAATATTTTATTAATGGTTGAAGAAAATAATTCTATAGAAGAAGCCATTAAAGAACTATTTGATGAGTATAAACCAGATAGTGCTTATTCTTGGGCAGATAATTTTCTATATGCTTTAGATAAAGTAAACCTTGATGCTTATCAAGAATTTATGGACGAGCAAACTATGGAAGATGAAATGTATGAAAATGCAGTAAATGAACTTGTTTCTTGGATGTATGACAACTTCCCAGATAATAGTTTTTATAAAGAAGGAAAACTTGAAAATGGTGATGTTGTTTACTACTTTTATGACAGAGGTAATATAGATAAAGTAAAAGAAGCAGTTAAAGCTAAGTTTGGTGATGAAGTTAGTTTTGGAACAGCAAGAACAGAATATGCTCCAGAAATGAGAGAATTTGTTATAATATGTAAAAAGCATAGGAAAAGTATAAATGAGTCTGCTAAGTTAAATGAAAGTACAACTATTGTTAATAAAAATGAAGATGGCTCTATTTATGTTAAAGATAAATATGGAGAAGAATATAATTTTAAGAATATAAAAAAGGCTATACAAGAGTTTGAGGACAGATATATTGACTTTTGTGTAGAAGGAGATAGAAGTAATATGGCTATAACTAGATATATTATAAATAAGTTATATTCTTTAAATGAGTCAGTAAAGCCTAAAAAAGAAGATAAAAGAGTTATAATGCAACAAGGAAATATAACCTGTATTAAAGAGAATGAAACATATCTTGTATTTGAAAATGAGGCAGATAATGAAGTTGAACACGATACAGAAGAGTCTGCTATGCAAGATTTCTTAGAGAGATGTGGAGTTGACCCAAATAATGAGCTAGAAGAAACAAAAGAATAATCATAATAATATTAATAGGAGTGTTTATGGAAGATTTAAATAAGTATATGACTAAACAGGTAGATTCACTATCTGCAATTCATAGTATGGTTCAGAAAATAACAAATAAGAAAGAAGAATACCTAAGTCTAGAACCTATAAAGATGCTTACAGCAATAGAACTTGAAGATAATAAGGCTATGACTAATGCTTATCACGATGTAGTAAGTAGAAATGATTTAATAATTGATTTTATTGTTGATATTAAAAATACTATATTTAAGATAAAATTAGTTAAGGATCAAATTGATCGGAATACAGAGTTAGGTATTCAACAGATAAAACAATTTGACTACTTTATATCCTTACTTCAAAATATATTAGACATAATGTCTGATGAAAGAAGTAAAATGGATAGAGTAGTTCGTTATTATGAAAAAACATTTAGTTATTATAAAGATTTTTAAGGAGGAATAATGAGTAAAAATATAACTAGTCTTATCTTTGAAGAAGTAAGTAAGACAAATAAAAATAGATATAATATTACTAAAGAAGTATTAGAAGAAGACTCTTATAGTCTTAACCCTCGTTTTGATAGTAGAGCCTCATTCTATAATAAAGCAACGGTAGATGAAAATAATGGAGAATATACTTTATATAGTTATGGAACTCCAATTGTCAAAGTTGCTAATGGAAACTTTGAGTTTTTATGTGATGAGTCTGCATTGACTCATACAACTATGAGACATATAAGAGATTTCCTAAAACAAATGGATTATGAATATAAAATAAATCTATCTGGAAAAGATTATCCTATTACTCGTAAATGGGTAATTGACCATTTAAATAAAACAAGTGATTTAGAAGAATCTGCAAAGGTATTAACTGAGGCTCCAGAAGATGATGAAGAATTTGAGTTAAATGATGATGTTCCACAAGAAGAAGCTCCTATAGAAGCACCAACTGAGGAATTGCCTGAAGAGCCAGTAGAAGATGAAATGTCTAGTGATGAGGTTCAAGAAGAAGCTCAAGAAGATGAAGAAGATACAATTAAAGATGATATTGAACAACCATTCTATGCTACAGTTCCAGAATATGATGAATTAAGAGAAGTATTAGTAGACCTTGATTATAGATTATTCTTAATTAATGATAATATGGTTTGTATTGGTCGTTTAAATGGTCCAGATATTGAGTTCTTAACCTCTAATAGACCAGAAAATACAGAAACAGAACCATCAGAACAAAATGATAAAGCAAAAGAAATTGAAGATAAAGCAGAAGAAGATGGAGAACAAGCATTTGAATATAAATGGATTAAGGCTCCAGATACTTTTGATAAATTCTTAAATCAAGTAAATGTTGTTTATTTGTCTCCTGATATGTCAGAAGAAGACCGTGAGCAATATGCTGGTATAGAAGCAAGTCATGAAAGTGTTATGGATTTCTTAATGAATGAACTTCCTGAAGATAAAAAAGAAGAAAAAGAAGAGGAAGAAGAACCTATTGATGAATTACCAGCAGAACCTACTGAAGAAACTGATACTTCTATGGAAGAGCCTAATGAGGAACCTGTAGAAGATGAAGAGGAAGAAGAGGAAGAAGAGGAGGAAGAATAATGAGATTGTTAGAAAATAGTACTACAAGAAATATATTTGACTCTCTTAGAGAGTTAGATGAAGCAGTAACAATTGATACAGGATCAACATCTATTACATCAGATGAGTCTGGAGTTACTGTTGAAGATAATGGAAATATAATTGCTACAAATAATGGGGTTACTATTAATGTAAATAACTCAACAGATACCCTTCCAGCAGAAATGGATTTAATGAATCAACCAGAAGAAGCACCATTAGATAATGCTATGGAAGAAGTTCCTACAGAAAATATAGAGAATGTAGAACCAGTTGAAGAATTACCAGAAGAACCAGTAGAAGAAACAGACGAAGATTTAGAAGAATCTACTGTTAATGAGGAAGTATTAGAAAAGAAAGATGAAGAAACAGAAGAAGAATTAAATAATTCTAAAGTAGAAGAATGCGATAAATCAGATAAAAAAGACGAAAAGATAGAAGAAGCTGAAGATATTAAATCAATCGAAAAACAGTTAGCAATTCAAAAAAATTTAATTAAAGACTATCAACATGAGATGAATGGAGCAGATTATCAAGAACACATTAAAAAGATTAAAGAACTAGAAGATAAGTTAAGTAAACTTAAACTAAAAGAAGCCGATGGTTATAATCAAAACCAAAATGTAGAAATCTATCAAAATCCAGAATTTGATTATCAAATCTTAGATATTACTGAGTTAGATAATACAGACACAGGTGATGTAAGAGCTATTGATATGGCTA
>Ga0247610_10001737_pt1 | contig 26389 bp, 10 predicted proteins | sample 174DNAGHGhighgp2_FD_193483 | JGI IMG/M metagenome (GOLD analysis project Ga0247610, IMG submission 193483) | Sheep rumen microbial communities from Palmerston North, Manawatu-Wanganui, New Zealand - 1742 DNA GHGhigh gp2 | ecosystem: Host-associated > Mammals > Digestive system > Stomach > Rumen...
TACGAGGACTACATGATCAGCGTTCATGCTGCCCGCGATGCCTGGGAAACGCTCAGGGATGAGGGCAGGGCCGAAGGTCTTGCCGAAGGTAGAGCCGAAGGCCGTGAACAAGGTCTTGCCGAAGGTAGAGCCGAAGGTCGTGCCGAAGGTCTTGCCGAAGGTCGTGCCGAAGGTCGTGCCGAAGGTCGTGCCGAAGGTAAAGAAGAAAACAGGCGCGAGAATGCTAAAAAGATGAAGGCCCTTGGAATATCGGAGGCAATCATTGCTCAAGTGACTGGTCTCACCATCGAGCAGATAGACAGCCTTTAGTGTCATATCATTTCTGGATGTAATTTTTGGAAATTTCTTCCAATTTCTTTCCGAAAACAAGAGACCTTTAGGGTTATTGTTCCTCTAAAGTTTTGGTGTGTTACTTCAACCGCATAGGTCGAAGTCTTTCTTGACCCCATCAAAAAAAGTGGCCGAAAGTTTTGCGCTTTCGGCTTTTTTGTTTATCTTTGCACCCGAAGCGGAAAGGATCCGCTCGGCAGAGAAGCGTTATGCTCCAAACTTGCGGATGGAAACCTGAGAAATTTTCAAAGCAAGAGCTGAAATAAGCAGGAGGGCAGAACGGCTTCCACGTATATTGCGTGGGGCTGTGTCTCCATTTTCTTATTTCAGGTTTTCTCAGGACCTCCATCCGGAACTGGCAAAGGCAGTCCCGCGCTTCTGCCGTGGAGTGAACTGAAAACATTATTATGAACTAAAAAACTATTAAATTATGAAACTAAAGAAACAATTTGCATTGATCATTGCCATGCTCCTCCTGCCCTTGGTAGCAGTGCATGCCGTTGACGGCACATTCACGGCAAATACCGTGGGAGGCAATGACATGACCAACTTCATTGTGAATCATGGCTTTGAGGATGGCATCCAGAAGGCAACCAATCCTAATGGCTAGAGTGGTGATTATGGAACGGCTACAGGCTGGACTGCCGACAAGAATTCATACGGAAACTTCACGCCTGGACCTCTCGGAAGTGATTATGACGATATCATGACTCGGGTATTGGGTGCACCCAACCACTGCTTCGAGGCATGGCACTGCCATAGCTTCGACCTGTGGCAGGAGATTGAGAACCTTCCCAAGGGTATGTACCAGCTTGAGGTGCAGGGTTACGTCCGTTGCGAAGTTCCATCCTATGTCCGCGGCGAAGAGTTGGGTAATGACTATCCTTCACCCGTGTACCTCTATATGAACAATGCCGTAAGCCAGTTCCCCAGCGTCTACTCTGAATGTCCAGAGGATTTAGGCCACTCGTTAGAGATAATAGAGAGCTGGACTACTGAGACTGTCAATGGCAAGCAATATCCCAACTCCATGGGTGGCGCTGCCCAGTGCTTCAGCTGGGGCATGTACAAGACGACCGCCAACGGACTGATAGCGAAGGATGGCGACAAGTTCCGCATCGGCGTGAAGATGGATGCCAATCAGGACTGGTGGTGTATATTCGACAACTTCAAGCTGACCTACCGTGAGCCTACTGCCGAGGTGGTAAAGCCCGTGTTGGAGGAAGAACTGGCCAAGTATGACCTGGCATTGATCGAAGGCAGCGATATCTACGAGCAGGTCTCCAAGGTGTTAGGCAATGCGAAGACTGCCCTTGCTTCGAACGACGGCGTGCAGATGTTCGACGCTCTTGTGGCTGTCTACGACGTCAGCGGGGCCTATCTTGATGCACTGACAGAATTGTATGCCGAAGGCCGCACATTCACGGCAAATACCGTGGAGGGCGTTGCTATGACCTTTAAAGTCACAAGTAATGCCGATAAACAATGTCAGGTGGGAATAGGCGAAGAGGATTCTCCTGCTGTCAACAAGTCAACAACAGGAACACTTACGATTCCGTCTGAGGTAAATGGTTATTCCGTGACGAGCATCGGAGAGTACGCTTTCGATAATTGCTACCGTCTGACCTCCGTCACCATCCCCAACTCTGTAACGAGCATCGGAAGCCGTGCTTTCTGGTATTGCGGCAAGCTGACCTCCGTGACCATCCCCAACTCCGTAACAAACATCGGAGATGATGTTTTCTTGAACTGCGACCATCTGACCTCTATCACCATCCCCAACTCCGTGACAAGCATCGGAGACGGTGTTTTCAGATCTTGTCACGGTTTGACCTCCATTATGGTTGAAAGTGGGAATACTGTTTACGACTCCCGTGGTAATTGTAATGCCATTATCAAAACAGAAACAAATGAATTGATTGTAGGATGCAAGAACACGGTCATCCCCAACTCCGTGACGAGTATCGGAGACTATGCTTTCGGTGGTTGCAGCGGCCTGACCTCTGTCACCATCCCCAACTCCGTGACGAGCATAGGAGAAAGGGCTTTTGAGTATTGCCACGGCTTGACCTCAGTCACCATCCCCAGCTCCGTGACGAGCATCGGAGAAGCTGCTTTCTATGGCTGTAGCGGCCTGACATCAGTCACCATCCCCAACTCCGTGACGAGCATCGGAATATATGCTTTCTATAATTGCAGCGGCCTGACAGATGTATATTCGCTGATAGAGGAACCGTCCGCCATTACTAATAGTGTGTTCAACTATTATGACAATGGTGCTTCAGTCTTTACTTCTGCCACTCTCTATGTTCCTGCCGGCACGAAGGCGAAGTACGAGGCGACGGACGGCTGGAAGAACTTCAAGAACATTGAGGAGATGGAGACGGGAGGCAATGACATGACCAACTTCATTGTGAATCCTGGTTTTGAGGATGGCATCCAGAAGGCAACCAATCCTAATGGCTATGGTGGTGATTATGGAACAGCTACAGGCTGGACTGCCGACAAGAATTCATACGGAAACTTCACGCCTGGACCTCTCGGAAGTGATTATGACGATACCATGACCCGGGTATTGGGTGCTCCCAACCACTGCTTCGAGGCATGGCACTGCCGTAGCTTCGACCTCTGGCAGGAGATTGAGAACCTTCCCAAGGGTATGTACCAGCTTGAGGTGCAGGGTTACGTCCGTTGCGAAGTTCCATCCTATGTCCGCGGTGAAGAGTTAGGCAATGACTATCCTTCACCCGTATACCTCTATATGAACAATGCCGTAAGCCAGTTCCCCAGCGTCTACTCTGAATGTCCTGAGGATTTAGGCCACTCGTTAGAAATAATAGAGAGCTGGACTACTGAGACTGTCAATGGCAAGCAATATCCCAACTCCATGGGTGGCGCAGCCCAGTGCTTCAGCTGGGGCATGTACAAGACGACCGCCAACGGACTGATAGCCAAGGATGGCGACAAGTTCCGCATCGGCGTGAAGATGGATGCCAATCAGAACTGGTGGTGTATATTCGACAACTTCAAACTGACCTACCGTGAGCCTACGGCCGGGGTGGTAAAGCCCGTGTTGGAGGAAGAACTGGCCAAGTATGACCTGGCATTGATCGAAGGCAGCGATATCTACGAGCAGGTCTCCAAGGTGTTAGGCAATGCCAAGACTGCCCTTGCATCGAACAATGGTGAGCAGATGTTTGACGCTCTTGTGGCAGTCTACGACATCAGCGGAGCCTATCTTGATGCATTGACGGAATTGTATGCCGAAGGCCGCACATTCACGGCAAATACCGTGGAGGGTGTTGCCATGACCTTTAAAGTCACAAGTAATGCCGATAAACAATGTCAGGTGGGAATTGGCGAAGAGGATTCTCCTGCAGTCAACAAGTCAACAACAGGAACGCTTACGATTCCGTCTGAGGTAAATGGATTCTCCGTGACGAGCATCGGAGAGTACGCTTTCTATGGTTGCAACGGCCTGACCTCCGTCACCATCCCCAACTCTGTGACAAGTATCGAATGGTGCGCTTTCAATGGTTGTAGCGGTCTGACCTCTGTCACTATCCCCAACTCCGTGACGAATATAGGAGACAATGCTTTCTATCATTGCATAGGCCTGACCTCCATTAAAGTTGAAAGCGCTAATACTGTTTATGATTCTCGCGACAATTGCAATGCAATCATTAATACAGAAACAAATGAACTGATTGCAGGATGTAAGAATACTGTCATTCCCAACTCCGTGACGAGCATAGGAGCGTACGCTTTCTATGATTGCTACCGCTTGACCTCCGTCACCATCCCCAACTCTGTGACGAGCATCAGTCACGGGGCTTTCATGGGAAGCGGTCTGACCTCCGTCACTATCCCCAACTCCGTGACGAATATGGGAGAAAGTGTTTTCGGTGGTTGCAGTGGCCTTACCTCCATTGTCGTTGAGAATGGAAATGCCGTTTACGACTCTCGTGGAAATTGCAATGCTATCATCGAAACAGCAACGAACAAACTCATTACTGGGTGTCAAAAGACTGTGATTCCCAACTCCGTGACGAGCATTGGAGACGAGGCTTTCCAGGGTTGTAGCGGTCTGACCTCCGTCACCATCCCCAATTCCGTGACGAGCATAGGAGCGCACGCTTTCTATAATTGCAATGGCCTGACCTCCGTCACCATCCCCTACTCCGTGACGAGCATTGAAGACTATGCTTTCGCGTATTGCTACAGCCTAACTGAGGTGCATTCACAGATTGCTCAACCTTTTGTGATTAATGCAAATGTATTTAGAAATCTTCCTGCCGATGCCACGCTCTATGTTCCCGCAGGTATGAAAGAGACATATATTGATACTGATGGTTGGAATGTGTTCAGTAGTATCGTCGAAGATGCTCCTGTGGCTGTAACAGGTTTGACTCTGAATAAAGCTAATATGAACCTGCGCATTGGCTCGACGACAAAGCTGAAAGCAACAGTGATTCCTGAGAATGCCGCCAACAAGGACGTAACATGGAGCACTTCAGACAACACTGTCGCCACAGTTGATGCTGATGGAACGGTGAAGGGTATCAAGGAAGGTGTGGCTACCATCACCTGTGTGTCAGCAGAAACCCCAACCATCTCGGCCCAATGTACTATTACAGTCAAGGATAGTGACATGGCGGGCGACCTGAACGTCGATGATGAGATAGACGTGACCGATGTCGTAGAGCTGATAGACATGGTTTTGGCAGGCAGTACCGACCCATCGGGTGATATCAACGGCGACGGCGAGGTAGATGTTACCGACGTGGTGGAGCTGATAGACATGGTTTTGGCTGGAGAGTGATAACTTCTAAGGAGTCAAGGAGAAATAGAAGTGTTTTTAAGCAAAAAAACAGCTTAAGATAGAAAAAAAAGGCCGAAAATTTTGTACTTTCGGCTTTTTTCTCTATCTTTGCAGTCTAAACAGTGCTTCGTCAGGTTTCTAGACTGTCGTGACATCCGTTTTAATGAACATCTCGATGTATCTAAAACTATATGAGCGTATGAAAAAGAACCTATTATTGTTTGCTTTCCTGCTGATGAGTGTCGGCGGTGCTTTTGCTGAAGAAACCGGTCCAAAAGCTATGCCTGTGGTGGAGAAGTTCACGGGTAGTTGGTGTGGTTATTGCCCTGCTGGGATTGCGACATTCGATATGATTGAAGCAGAGTTTCACGATGAGGTTATTGCAATAGCTTACCATTTGGGCGATATTATGTCAATACCTCTTGTTAATAACTGTGAGTTAAGAAAGAGAATTGATGGCGTACCAACTGCCTTTATTAATCGTGGCAACGAATTTGGTCTTTCTCCATCATCCGCTAAATATCAACTCAATCAATTCAGTAAAATTGCACCTGCCTCTATCAGTGTAAAGGCAAAGTGGACGGATGAGTCGAAGACAGGGATAGCTATTAGCACGCAGACCCAATTTACGGCAGCGAAAAGTTCTTCCTATGCTATTGCCTATGTACTTTTGGCCGACGGCCTGAAGGGCAGTGGTCGTGACTGGGCTCAAAGCAACTACTACGCAGGCAGTTCAGCTTCTGACCCATATTTGAATGCCTATTGTGAAAAGCCCAGCACGATTACCGACATGGTTTATAATCATGTGGCTGTGGATGCATGGGGATTGGACTTTGGTGTGGACGGTACTATCGAGACGCCCATCGTGGCTGGTGCCACACAGAAATACACCTATACGGTGGACATCTCTTCGAACACCATAATTCAAGATAAAACGAAACTCACTGCCGTTGCGTTACTGATAGACCGGTCTACGAATCAGATTGTCAATGCGGCAAAGGTAAAGGTTGACGGTGTGGTAGGAGAAGCCGAGCCTGGCGACCTGAACGAAGACGGCGAGATTGATGTGACCGACGTTGTGGAACTGATAGACATGGTATTAGCAGGTACCTATGTAGCAGAAGCTGACATCAACGGTGACGGAGAGGTGGATGTGACCGACGTGGTGGAACTGATAGACATGGTTCTTGGAAATTGAATAATCATTAACATATTTATTAATCTTTAAAATCATTAACGTATGAAAAAAACTCTATTAACGCTTCTTGCCATTATTGGCGGTGCAGTCAGCATGTATGCCGACAACAAAGTGACGGTGGACAAAGCCGTTTATGAAGTTCCTGCTGGCGGTGGAACGGCTACCGTGACGGTGAACTATGACCTCACGAATATCCGTGGTTTCCAATGTGATGTCGAGTTCTCCAACGCTGGTATTACCCCCGTGAAGGACACTGACGGAAATATTGACTGTACGATGGGTCCCCTTACGTCTGGACACAGCATTAATCCGGGTGTGAGCCGAATTATGTTGACCCAGTTTGGTACGAAAACTATTGCCCCGACTTCTGGAACGCTGTTCACTTTTACAATTGATGTGGCCTCGACTGTTGATGAGGATTATTACACGGGTACCCTGTCAACTATCAAGTTGACTGACAAGGACAAGAATTCAATTGTTCTTGACGATGTCACCTTCAAGATCAAGGTGGGTAATCCTAAGACTCCTATTGATGACGCAGTGGTGACACTCTCTGGAACTAAGTTTACCTATACGGGTTCTGCTATTGAGCCGACCATCACGAGTGTTAAGTTGGATGGTGCAACCCTGACAGAGGGAACAGACTTCTCGGTAAGCTACCAGAGCAATGTTGATGCTGGTACGGGTAAGGTCGTCCTGACCGGTCTGGCTACACCTAATTTCTATAAGGGTACGGCCGTAGCCGAGTTCACGATTGAGAAGGCTGCTTCATCTATCACTGTGGATCCCGCTGCTGTTTCTGGACTGACGTACACAGGAAGTGCTCAGACGCTGGCAACAACTGGTACTTGTGTGGGCGGTGATCTGCTCTACTCGCTCGATGGTGAGACCTACGCTGCGACCATTCCTCAGGGAACGGATGCTGGTGCCTATACTGTATATTATAAGGTAGACGGTGGTAAGAACTATAAGGGTGTTGATCAGAAGTCGTTGACGGCCACGATTGCCAAGGCTACTTCTACCCTTGGCACTGCTCCCTCAGCTGTTTCTGGTCTGAAATATACTGGTTCTGCTCTGGCACTGATTACCGCTGGTGCCGCTACTGGTGGTACGCTGGTTTACTCGCTCGACGGTACAACTTTCAGCGAGACCGTTCCTACCGCTACTGACGCCGGTACATACACAGTCTCTTACAAGGTGGATGGCGGCAAGAACTATGAGGGTGTTGCTGTGGCTACGCTGACAGGTATTGAAATTGCCCAGGCTGATGTAACCTATACCGCCCCGAAGGCCATTGAGGGTCTGACCTATTCCGGTGCAGCCCAGGCACTGGTGACTGCCGGTAGCGCCGAGGGTGGTGAGATGCAGTACTCCCTCGACGGAGTGAGCTTCACTACTACTATTCCTACTGGAACTGACAAGAACAATTATACTGTTTCCTGGAAAGTAACAGGCGACAAGAACCACAAGAGCGTAGACGTTCAGACGCTGACTGTAAGCATCGTTGCCAAGACTCTGGTTGCCATGACTGCTGACGCCGTACCCGCTAAACTGATAGCAGAGGTGACCAACGAGGCCAACAAGACGGCTGATCTTATCGACGTAACATTAGGTGCAGGTGGTACTACTGTGACGCTGCCTACCGAGATTGACGGCTATGCTATTTCAGTTTCTGCTGGTGCGTTTGCAAGTGCTACTGGCGTGCAGGACATCATCCTGCCTGAGACTGAGAACATGATTACAATTGCTGACAATGCTCTGCCCGCAGGTGCCAACATCAAGGTGGCCCAGGCTCAGCTGGCTGACTACGCCCTGAATCCCGCCCTGAAGCAGAACTTCGAGGCAGGTAAGGTGAAGGCTACGCTGACCGCTGTCAACGACTTCTTCACATTGTCGGCTGGTGTCGACGTGAAGCTGCCTGAGGGAACGACAGCTTACGCCTGCAAGGTGTACGATGCTTCCAAGGTGCTCGTTAATGAGATCATTGAAGTGAACGACGAAAAGGTCATCCTGGCCAACAACGGTGTGCTTCTGAAGGGTACTGCCGGAACTGAGTATGAGATAGCAGCTGTGCCTGGCTCGAAGAACAGCGGTGATGCTGTGTCCACTGAGAATGCCATGAGTTACAGCGACAATGCTCTGGAGCCCGTCATCGTGGCCACACACTTCGCTGCAGGCAGCTACTATGCACTGAAGAACAATGAATTCCACTCTATCCTGGACAACGACTCTAAGGTTCCCGCTGGCAAGGCTGTGCTGAAGGTTAACGTAGCAGCAGCCCGTGTTCTTGCAATCATGGGTGCTGGTGTGACAGGTATCAAGTCCCTGAATGCTGATGGTATTGACCGCTGGTTCGACCTGCAGGGTAACCGCATTGACCAGCCCGTGAAGAAGGGTGTGTACATCCTGAATGGAAAGAAGGTCGTCATTAAGTAAGAGAAGACCAGAGTTTGTGATTAAACAATTGTAAATAAGTAAACAATAAACAAAGCAAGAATATGAAAAAGATTAAAAGTATTTTCGCCATGCTGTTGGTAGCAGGCTTGATGGGGGCTTGTGGACCTCTCGTTGATGATAATCCCACATCAGGTCCAGTCAAGGTCTCAGAAATACAGATTGCAGACATCACTGATGGAGCTGTAACTCTGACAATCGGTTCATCGTTCACGGTGACTGTGGTTATCAGTCCTGCAAACGCTGCAGACCAGTCATTGTCGTTTATTACGACTGACGAAACTGTGGCAACGGTTGATGCAGAAGGTCTGGTACAGGCTGTTGGCAAGGGTACTGCCACCATTACCGTTGTGTCGAATGATGATCCTACTATCAGCGAGTCGTTTACAGTGACTGTAGCCGATGACATCATGAAAATCAGCGATGCTATTGACCAGGGACAGGCAGAGGCCAGAAGGCGTTAAGAAGCATCAGGTATTGAATAACTGGCTGCGCACCGATTTCAGTGCGCAGCCTTTTTTGAATCAGAAAGATTGGGATTGGGGAAGAATGCTAATAGTATCAAAGTGATGAGAGGAAACGAAGCTCGGCTTCAAGCATTTCAAGTTTAGGCATAGGAAAACCAGCGGCACGGGCTATCTCGATAGGACGGGTGTAGAGATAGTGTATTTCCATAGGACGGTGGAAATCGAAGTCAAGTTTCATAGACGGCGAGTAAGGCGTCATCTCATCGGTGGTGTGGATCATCTTATCGATAAAGTCCTCCTTCAAACCTGTTATGCCCAGATGCTGTGCTGCACCTACCACCTCCATCATCAGTTCGCGTATGAGTTGCCGGGTGGCTGGATTTTTCAGCAACAGGTCGGTACGTGTGTTCAGGGCCACTGTCATGCCGTTGAAGGGCATGTTCCACACGGCCTTTTTCCAGCGCGCTTCTTCATAAGGAACAGAAGCGACCTTGATGCCAGCTTTGCTGAAGTCGCTGAGGATGGCATTGAACAGGTTCTCGTCCTTGCACGAGTAGTTGCCCAGATTGATACTTCCGTAACACTGGTGGTTCACACGCCCCGGCTCAGTCTTGGCCGAGCAGATAAAAGCCAGTCCTGCAACTAAGGCTGTCTGAGGGAACATCTGCTGCACATCAGCCTCCACGCCTATTCCGTTTTGTATCAGAACAACAACAGTCCGTTCGTGCAGAAGGGGTGAGAGCAGCTGCGGAAGGAGATGATTGTTGATGGTCTTCAGCCCAACAAGCACCACGTCGCACTTTGGCATAGCCCCGGGACTCTGATAGGCATTCACATTGTCTAAATGAAAAGAGCCGTCGCAGGAGTCTACCTGCAAGCCGTGCTCCCGTACATACTCATAATCCTTATGGAACAAGAAATGCACTTCCTGTCCACTATAGGCCAACTTGCCTCCGTAGAAGCCTCCAATAGCTCCAGTTCCGATAATTCCGTACTTCATCTGTTCTATTTTCAACATTTGACCCGCAAAGGTACGAATAAGCGAGCGAAATACAAAAGGAAAACTCGTTTTTCTTTTTATTTCCAAGCGAAAGTACCTTAGAACGAAGTTCAGAGGTACGAATAAGCGAGCGAAATACAAAAGGAAAACTTGTTTTTCTTTTTATTTCCAAGCGAAAGTACCTTAGAACGAAGTTCAGAGGTACGAATAAGCGAGCGAAATACAAAAGGAAAACTTGTTTTTCTTCTCATTTTATAAGGGAAATACAATAAAACGACAACAAACGACGTTACTAAAGAGGTATATATACTAAACAAAGTGACGTATGATAGAATATATTAAAGGCGAGCTGGCCGAGCTGACGCCTGCTTATGCTACGGTTGAAGCCGCAGGTGTTGGTTACGGTCTCAATATATCGTTGATAACCTACAGTGCCATCCAGGGCAAGAAAGAGGTAAAGCTCTGGGTTTTCGAGAGCATCCGCGAAGATGCCCATGTGCTCTATGGTTTCCACAACAAGAAGGAGCGAGAGATGTTCGAGCTGCTCATCTCTGTCAGCGGCGTAGGTGCCAACACAGCACGTATGATGCTTTCGAGCATGAGTGTAGCGGAACTGTGCAACGCCATCACCACAGGAAACGAACGTGTTATCAAGGGCATCAAGGGCATTGGCAAGATGACTGCCCAGCGCATCATTGTAGACCTGAGGGACAAGGTGGTTTCATTAGGCATCGCCTCTGAAATCCCTGCAGGAGGCACCATACAGACTCCTGTGAACAACCAAGTGAAGGACGAAGCCGTATCGGCTCTCACCATGCTCGGCTTTTCACCAGCTCCTACTCAAAAGGTGGTGATCAGCATTCTGCAAGAGCAACCCGACCTGCCTGTGGAACAAGTGGTGAAGCTGGCCTTGAAGCAAATCAAGTAGACTGCGGACGGAGACGCATCACGGTAATTGGTATTGGCGGTATTATTCTCCCGCCAGTACCATGTCTATCAGTTCCACCACATCGGTCACGTCCACCTCGCCGTCGCCGTTGATGTCGGCAACGGCGTCATAGGTGCCGGCCAATACCATGTCTATCAGCTCCACCACGTCGGTCACGTCTAATTCTTCATCGCCGTTCAGGTCACCCTCTATGTCTGATAGGTCATCAGACTCCACGATGTTTGCGAAGAATTCTTTCCATCCTTCCGTTGCCTGATATAATTCTTTTGTTCCGTTTGGAACATAGAGGGTGGCATCGGCAGGAATACCATAGAAAACAGCAGAATAAGGACCAGTACCGGCACCAATAACATACGGCTTCCTTATCTTTGACCGTACCTCTGAAAGATTTTTGCAGTCTCTGAAAGCCAATTCCCTGATACTCGTCACAGAATTGGGGATGGTGACTGAGGTCAGGCTTTCACAACCGTAAAAAGCACTTTTTCCTATGCTCTTCACTGATTTTGGGATGGTGACGGCAGTCAGGCCGCTGCAGTTTTCAAAAGCACCTTGTCCGATGCTTGTCACGGTGTTGGGGATGGTGATGGAAGTCAGGCCGCTGCAATAAGCGAAAGCAGTCTCTTCAATGCTTGTCAAGGTGTTGGGGATGGTGATGGAGGTCAGAGCTGTGCACTTATTGAAGGCAGAGGCTTCGATGCTCGTCACTGAGTTGGGTATGGTGACTGAGGTCAGGCTGCTGCACTCACGGAAAGCATTGTGCTTGATGCTCGTCACGGAGTTAGGGATGGTGGCTGAGGTCAGGCTGCTGCATTCTGCGAAGGCATAGCTTCCGATGCTCGTCACTGAGTTGGGTATAGTGACTGAGGTCAGGCTGCTGCACTTATAGAACAGCTGGGTATCGATTGTGGTCAAAGAGCTGGAGATGGTGACAGAGGTCAAGCCGCTGCAACCCTGGAAAGCCATTAATCCAATGCTTGTCACGGAGTTGGGAATGGTAACGGAGGTCAGGCCAGTGCAGTTCTGGAAAGCACTGGCTCCCATTCTCGTCACGGAGTTGGGTATAGTGACGGCAGTCAGGCCGCTACAGCCTTTGAATGCATCGGCTCCAATGTAATTGACTGTATTGGGAATGGTGACGGCGGTCAGACCGCTGCAGTCTTTGAAAGCATTATTCTCGATTCTTGTGACGGTGTATGTCACACCGCCGTTTGACACAGCGCCTGGAATGTCAACATCGTTGGAATACTTGTTAGGTTTTTGAACCACTCCTGCCACCTTGATGTCACCACGAACAGTCAGGGTGTAGTAAATGCCGCCGATCTCCACGCCATCTGCGCTCGCTGCCAACGGCAGGAGCATGGCAATCATCAATGCCAATTGTTTCTTTACTTTCATAATATTATTAGTTTTGGTCGTTTCTGCCTGCAAAAATACAAATAATCCTTGAAACAACCAAGGTTTTTAGGAAAAATAATAGCACACCATAAAAAGGGTGTCTTAAATTTATAACGGCTGATGTTTGGGTATAGGCGAGAGACTCCATGTCAAGTGCTTCTCCCGCTCTTCTCCCACCCCAATGCCGCTCACTCATAGCGGGAATACTGCTCACTCATGATGAGAACTATTCTCGCCCCATGCGAGCGGCAATACTTGGCGCTTTAGCAACAATACTTGGCACTTTAGAGGCCTAAAACGCCGTTTTTATACATTAGGACAGTTACATGGTTACAACTGTAACCATGTAACCATTTTATTAAATTTGTAAAATCCAAGCTTGCTTGAAGTTTGTTGAGCGAAAGCAAATTCGATGCCTAAGCATCAATAGACATATACAGACATATTGGAAAGCGTTTGCGTTATGTTTTGCTTTATGTATTTTCTTTGACAACAAAATAATTTGCCGAAAGTTTTGCGCTTTCGGCTTTTTTGATTATCTTTGCAGCCGAAGCGGAAAGGATCCGCTCGGCAGAGAAGCGTTATGCTCCTAACTTGCGCAACGAAAACCTGAGAAATTTTCAAAGCAAGAACTGAATAAAGCAGGAGGGCAGAACGGCTTCCACGTATAGCGTGGGGCTGTGTCTCCAATTTCTTTATTCAGGTTTTCTCAGGACTTTCGTTGCGGAACTGGCAAAGGCAGTCCCGCGCTTCTGCCGTGGAATGAACTGAAAACGATTTTATTAACTAAAAAACTAAAGATTATGAAAGTAAAGAAACAAATTGCATTGATCATTGCAATGCTCCTCCTGCCCTTGGCAGCGAGCGCTGATGACAGCGGTTCATGTGGCGATAACGTCACCTACACTTATGTGGAAGCAACAAATACTCTTACTATTTCGGGCACAGGGGCTATGAAAAATTATGCTTCTTATTCTCCTCAGACGGCTCCTTGGAATTCTTATAAAAGTTCTATACAAACAGTAATTATTGAAGATGGAGTAACTTCCATCGGAGGCAGTGCTTTCCTCGATTGCAGAAGCCTGACCACCGTCACCATCCCCAACTCCGTGACGAACATCGGAGAATGGACTTTTTGGGGATGCTGGGGCCTGACCTCAGTTACCATCCCCAACTCCGTGACGAGCATCGGAGAAAATGCTTTTTTTGGTTGCAGTGGTCTGACCTCCGTCACCATCCCCAACTCCGTGACGAGCATCGAATTCGGAGCTTTCAATAGTACAGGGTGGTACGATAATCAGCCAGACGCACTCTTGTATCTTGACAATTGGCTTCTTGGTTATAAGTGGACAAGACCAAGTGGAGAAATGGTTATTAAAGAAGGAACGCGAGGAATAGCTAGCAGGGCTTTCGATGGTTGCGCGACCCTGACTTCTGTCACCATCCCTAATTCCGTGACGATTATTGGAGAATATGCTTTCGAAGGTTGCAGTGTGGCCTCCATCACCATCCCTAACTCCGTAACGCGCATTGGAGACTGGGCTTTCAATTGGTGCCGTGACCTAACCTCCGTCACCATTGGCAATTCTGTGACGAGCATCGGAGATAATGCTTTCTCTATGTGCACTGACCTGACTTCTCTCTCCTTTGGCAATTCCGTGAAGAGTATAGGAAAAAGTGCTTTCTCATACTGTGAAAGTCTGACCTCTGTCACCATCCCCAACTCAGTGACGAGCATTGGAAACTCTGCTTTCGCTGGTTGTGAGAAATTAACAGAAGTTCGATCAAAGATCAAAAAGCCATTTGCCATTAATGGTTCTACGTTCCAATATTATGACAGTAAGACAAGGCAAACTATCTTTACAACCGCTACTCTCTATGTTCCAAATGGTACAAAGGAATTATATCAAGCAACAGAAGGCTGGAAGAACTTTGCAAACATCGTGGAATCTGATGAGCTATCTTCAATAGAGGGCGACCTGAACGGCGATGACGAGGTGGATGTGACTGATGTTGTGGAGCTGATAGACATGGTGTTGGCAGGCACATACGATGCTGCTGGCGACATCAACGGTGATAACGAAGTTGACGTGACCGATGTCGTGGAGCTAATCGACATGGTGCTGGCAGGAGACTGACCCCTCTCATTTCATAATAATAGCGTTAAGCGCCACTTACCATCTGATAAGTGGCGCTTATTCTTTAGTAAAACGTCAGGTTAGCACAATAATTGTGTTTAAAGCACGTTAATATATTCAGGGCTACGGCCTTATAGTTAGAAGATAGAAGTGAAGCGTTATAGCTACATATTGCTATTGTTGCTGCTTTGGCAAGCGACAATCGGGTTTGTCGAGCGACGGGGGCTCACGGCATTTGCCATGAGGCCACCGTTGCGTGTAGCGGCTGGTAACCCGCAGGATGACGATACGCCTATTCCCGACTCGCTGCTTCACCCGCGCTGGAGGATACAACGGACTGCTCCCATCGAGGTGCACGACCTCGACACCACGGCGCTCGACCTGCACATGCCAGACAACATTAAACAGGAAGCGGTATACAACGACTCGCTTGGCATTTATCTCATTGGTTCGAAGATTGGCGACTCATACCTGAATGCGCCCATTCTAATGACTCCCGAGGAATACCTGAAATGGAGTGAACGCAAGCAGCGGGAGGGATTCTTCCGTCAGAAGAATGCTGAAGCCTTTAACTCACAGGGGAAGGAGAAGTTCTCTTTTTCAGATATGCACTTCGACCTGGGGCCTGCTGAGAAAATCTTCGGTCCTGGCGGCGTAAGGGTGAAGACACAGGGAACGGCCGAACTGAAGATGGGAATGACAATGAAGAACATTGACAACCCATCACTGCCCATCCGTAACCGCAAGACCACTGCCTTTGACTTCGATGAGAAAATCAACATTTCCGCTAATGCCAGCGTAGGCGACAAGATGAAGTTCAACTTCAACTATAACACCGACGCCACCTTCAACTTCGACACGCAGAACCTAAAGCTGAAGTACGACGGCAAGGAGGATGAGATTATCAAGAAGGTGGAAGCGGGCAACGTGACCTTCCCCTCGAACAACTCACTGGTAAAGGGTGCCCACAGCCTCTTCGGCCTGTATACCGACATGCAGTTCGGCAAGCTGAAGCTGCAGACGGTGGTCTCGCAGAAGAAGTCCACCACCAAAAGCGTCAGCAGCAAAGGCGGCACGCAGACCACCCCGTTCGAGATTTACGCCTCTGACTATGAGGAAAACCGCCATTTCTTCCTCTCTCAGTATTTCCGCGATCAGTACGACAAAGCCATGTCAACCTTACCCAACCTCACAACGGGTGTGAAGATAAACCGCGTGGAGGTGTGGGTGACCAATAAGACGGGAACCACATCTAACACCCGTAACCTTGTGGCACTGACCGACCTGGGCGAAGGAACGAAGATCAAGAACAAGGCTTGGAACGGTACAGACAGTGTACCCTCGAACCAAGCCAACACGCTGTACCAGACATTGGTCAGCCAAGTGGACACCGCCTCGCGCAGCATCGACCGCATCAGCACCGTCTTGGAGTCCTTGGGCACGCTGACGGGTGGCACCGATTACGAGAAGCTGCAGGCTGCCCGTCTGCTTTCATCGTCGGAATATACGGTGAACGAGGCCTTGGGTTACATCTCGCTGAAGACCGGCTTGCAGACCGACCAGGTGTTGGCAGTAAGCTTCGAGTACACCTACGGCGGCAGGACTTACCAAGTAGGTGAGTTTGCTTCAGACCTGACCCAAACCGACAAGGTGCTCTTTGTGAAGTCGCTGAAGAACACCAGCAACAACCCCATGCAGGGCAACTGGGACCTGATGATGAAGAATGTGTACTACCTGGCTACGCAGGTGGAGAAAGAAAAGTTCAGACTCGACATCAAGTTCAAGAGCGACACGGCAGGCGTTTACCTTACCTATCTGCCCGAGGAAAAACTGAAGGGTAATACGCTGTTAAAGTTAATGGGTCTGGACAGGCTTGACAACAACATGAAACCCCACGCTAACGGACAGTTTGACTTCGTCCAGGGCTACACCATTAGCAACGGCCGCATTTTCCTTCCGTCGGCAGAGCCCTTCGGTGACTATCTGCGGCGCTACCTGAAAGCAGCGGGCATGGGTGCCAAAGCCGACGTCTACGTGTTTGACGAGCTGTATGACTCAACGAAGACCATTGCCAAGCAGACTGCCGAAAAGGACCGCTATATCCTCACCGGACAATACAAAGGAACCAGTGCCAATGTCATTTCCTTAGGAGCCTACAACGTGCCTCAAGGCTCCGTGGTGGTGACAGCAGGCGGCGTGACCCTGCAGGAGGGCAGCGACTACACGGTAGACTATTCCTCGGGCGAAGTGACCATCCTTAACCAGAGCATCATCGATGCCGGTACGAACGTCAATGTATCGCTGGAATCGAATACCGACTATGGAATGCAGCGGAAAACCATGGTCGGCGTAAACTGGGAATACGACTTCACTAAGAACCTGCAGATAGGCGGTACGCTGATGCACCTGACGGAGCAGGCACTGACGTCGAAGGTTACTATGGGCGAAGAACCTCTGAACAACACCCTCTGGGGACTGAACATCAACTGGAAACAGGAAAGCCAATGGCTGACGAACATGCTTGACAAGATACCGCTGCTGAATGTGAGCCAGCCTTCACAGATAACGTTCACCGGTGAATTTGCCCACCTCATTGCAGGCAAGAGCCACGGTACTCAGGACAACGCCTCCTATCTGGATGACTTCGAGAACACCAAGAACCTGATAGACGTAGGCGATCCCAAGCAGTGGGTCCTTTCCAGTGTGCCCACCATGTTTTCCAACCATAATGACAAGACAGGTGTTACCAGTGGCTATGACCGTGCCCTCCTGGCGTGGTACAACGTCGATCCCATCTTCACACGCCGTAGCAGCAGCCTTACCCCCGCTCACATCAAGAGCGACCTGGACCAGCTTAGCGACCACCGCGTACGAGAAATCTATGTGAAGGAACTGTACCCTAACCGTGACCAAAGCACCTACAACGGAGCTGTCTCCACCCTGCCCGTACTCAATCTGGCTTACTATCCCCAGGAGCGTGGACCCTACAACCTGACTACCAGCTTCAACGCCGACGGCACCCTTACCAATCCCACTGCAAAGTGGGGTGGTATGATGCGCCGGCTGGAGACCACCGACTTCGAGCAGGCCAATATAGAATATGTAGAGTTCTGGCTCCTTGACCCCTTCATCTACCAGCGTCAGGCCGGCAATGCAGCCGATTACGAAGGAGATCTCTACCTGAACCTGGGCGAAGTGTCGGAAGACGTGCTGCGCGACGGAAAGAAGTTCTATGAGAGCGGTATGCCTGTGGACGGCAGCCAGGCATTCTCGTGGACGCAGTGGGGCAAGATTCCTGAGCAGGCCACACAGACCTATGCCTTTGCCACCACCTCTGGCAGCCGTGTGCTACAAGATGTCGGACTAAACGGACTGAACAATCAGGAGGAGCAGCAGTATGGTGCCTATGCCGACTGGCTCACACAGGTCAGCTCCGTGGTGAGCAACGACTCCCTGCTCACAGCCTGGCGGCAGGACCCCGCTGGTGATGACTATCACTACTACCGTGGTTCTGACTTTGACCAGTCACGCACCACCATCCTCGACCGTTACAAGCGCATCAACAATCCTCAGGGCAACTCCCCCGACACCGATGCCCGCACAGAAAGCTATGACACCAGCTACAAGACCGGTCCCGATGTGGAAGACATCAACCAGGACTATACGCTGAACGAGTATGAACGCTACTATCAGTATCGCATCCACATCAGCGATGCCGAGCTGCAGGCCTACAACCGTGGCCAGAAGTCGGAAGACTCCTACATCGTTGACCATCGTGACTACACGCCCAAGCTGCGCAATGGCGACACAACCACCGTCCGCTGGTATCAGTACCGCATACCCTTGGCAGAATGCAAGGACAAGGTGGGCAGCATCAACGACTTCACTTCCATCCGCTTCATGCGAATGTTCCTGACGGGTTTTCAGAAACCCATTGTACTCCGTTTTGGCAGTCTCGACCTGGTACGCGGCGAGTGGCGACAGTACAAGCAGAGCCTGCAGACGGCTGCCGGCGCTGAGACGGGCATCATGGAGATGAGTGCGGTGAACATCGAGGAGAATACCGACCGGCAGCCCGTGGCATATACCCTGCCACCAGGCATCAGCCGCGCCACCGACCCCTCCCAGCCCCAGCTTGTCGAGAACAACGAACAGGCACTCTGCCTCACTGTGAAGAACCTGTCGCAGGGCGAGTCAAAGGCTGTCTATAAAAATCTCACCTACGACTTGCGCCAATACAAACGTCTCCAGATGTTTGTCCATGCCAACCATCTGCTGCCCAACACCACCAATCTGCAAGACAACCAGTTGGCCGTGTTCATACGGTTGGGTACAGACTACAAGAGCAACTACTACGAATACGAAATACCACTGGTCATTACGCCAGAGGGGCACTATTCCTGGCAGGTACTCTCCGACCGTCCGAAGGTGTGGCCCCAGGAAAACATGCTCGATGTCGACCTCAACATCTTCACCCGTCTGAAGAAGGCACGCAACAAAGCACGTGCCGAGGGCGCCGCCTCTTTCAACCAGCCTTTCACCCAGTACGATGATGACAAACCCAACAACAAGGTGACCGTCATGGGTAACCCCTCACTGGGTGAGGTTAAGACCATGATTATCGGCGTGCGCAACCTCACGAGCCAGCCTAAGAGCGGCGAGGTGTGGGTCAACGAACTGCGTCTGAAGGAATATAACAACGATGGCGGATGGGCAGCCAACGGTGCGCTGAACGTGCAGCTCTCAGACTTCGGCACCGTCAACGCCACTGGGCGATACGTCACCGACGGATTCGGCGGGTTGGAGGAGAGCGTGCTGCAACGCTCCCAGGACAACGAACGCAGTTATTCCGTGACAGCCAACTTCGAGCTAGGGAAATTCTTCCCCGAAAAAGCCAAGGTGTCGGCACCTCTCTATTACAGTGTCACTCGCGAGGAGGTACGCCCCCGTTACAATCCCCTTGACTCCGATATGGAGCTGGACGATGCCTTGGAGAGTGTCAGCAAGCGCGAACGCGACAGCATAGAATCCATTGCCGTCACAAAGCATCTCACACGTAACTTCTCTCTCTCCAATGCACGGATAGGCATCAAGTCCAAGCGCCATCCCATGCCCTACGACCCGGCCAATTTCTCTTTCTCCTATTCCCACCAGCACCGCCACACTACCGGCGAGACCACGGTCTATGAGAACGACGACCAATGGCGCGGTTCGCTGAACTATACTTATTCACCTGTCTACAAGACGTGGGAACCCATGAGCAAGCTCAAGGGAAAGTCTAAATGGCTGCAGTTGCCCAAGGCCTTCGGCTTGAACTATCTGCCCCAGACCATTGGCTTTAACATGGACATGCAACGCTCCTACTACGAGTTGCAGGAGCGCGACCTGGAGAATACTGAGAACCCCAACCTACCCCTGTCCTTCTCCGAGCAGTTCCTGTGGAACCGTGACTTCACCCTGCGCTGGGATCTCACCAAGAACCTACACATGAACTTCCAGTCGGCCACCCACGCCGAGATCGAGGAGCCCTACACGCCAGTCAACAAAGACCTTTACCCTGAGCGCTATGATGCCTGGAAGGACTCCGTGAAACACAGCATCGGCCACATGGGCACCCCGTTAGACTACAGACAATCGTTCAAGGCCAGCTACCAGGTGCCGCTCAACAAGCTTCCCATCTTCGACTGGGTGACTGCCGATGCTTCCTACGATGCCTCCTACTCCTGGATACGTGGCACACAGCAGGACGATGGCACCTCTTTGGGCAATACCATCCAGAACAACCGTAACGTCAACGTCAACAGTTCCATCAACTTTGAAATCCTCTACAACCATTCGCCTTTCCTCAAGAAGGTGAACGACCGTTTCAAGAAAGCCCCGGAAAAGAAGAAAGACAAGAATACTGCCAAGAAATCGGCCAAGGACTCCAAAGACAAGGATGCAGCCTCCGATGCCTCAAAGAACGGCGATGCTGACAAGACAGCGAAAACCAGCAAAGACGGAAAATCCACGAACCCCGAGGAGAAGACCTTACCCAAGAACAAGAACAGCTATCAGCGTGAAATGCCCCTGATACCCGACAGCAGCCTCACCATCAACCACGGCAAGAAGTCACGCCGGCTTCGTGTCACCGCCAAGACCAAGGATGGCAAGGACATTAAGCTGAAGGTCAAGGTGAAGGACGATAACAACATCATTGTCCGTCTGCCGAAGATCAAGGAGAAACGACCGGAAAAGGACAAGGCAGCATCCGACTCGCTACTGGCTCAGAACGATTCCATCGCCAAGAAAGAGAAAGGTGGAAAGCCTCAGACCATCAGCCCCGAGCCCGTCATGGTCAAACTCTCCATCGTTCCCAAGGAGCCGCTGGACGGCAAGTGGTGGTATGAGTCTGCCCAGCAGGCAGCACGATTCCTCATGATGCTGCGTTCCGCCAACATCAGTTACCGCAACCAACGGTCTATGGCGCTGCCAGGCTTCACTCCCAACGTTGGCGATGCCTTCGGACAACGCACCGGTAGTGTGCTCTCACCAGGCCTCGACTTCGCCTTCGGTTTTTCGGGCGACAGCTATATTGACAAGGCTAAAGACAACGGATGGCTGCTCATGGCCGACTCCATAGCCACGCCCTCTACCATCAGCCAGAACGAAGACCTGCAGATCAAAGCCACCCTTGAGCCCATACGCGACCTGAAGATCGACCTCAACGCCTCGCGTACCCATAACAGCGCCCGGTCCATCCAGTTCATGTACGAGGGCAACCCCACCACCCATAGCGGCACGTTCAACATGACCACCTTGTCCATCTCCTCTGCCTTCGAAAGCACCGGCGATGCCAAGAATGCCTACCACTCCGATGCCTTCGACCGCTTCATCGCTTCCATCCCCGACTTCCAGCGGCGTGTGCAGGCCCGCTACGAGGCGGCCATGCGGCGCATCAACGGCTCCTCCTCGGTAGGTACGGTCAACCAGTACAGTGCCGACGTGCTGGTACCCGCCTTCCTCGACACCTACACTAGCGGCTCCGGCCACTCTTTAGACCTCTTCCCCGCACTGGCACGCCTCCTGCCCAACTGGACGCTGCGCTATGGTGGTCTCTCAAAGATTCCCTGGCTTGCCGAGCATTTCAAGTCCGTCAACATCAATCATTCCTACAAGTCGGTCTTTGCCGTGGGCTCCTACGCCAGCTATTCCTCCTGGCAGCAGCTCGACGGAGACCTCGGCTTCGTCAGCGGTGCCGACGGCACGCTCACCCCCTCTTCCATGTACAACGTCTCCACCGTCAGCATCAACGAGTCGTTCTCTCCCCTGCTAGGCATCGACGTCACCCTGAACAACAACATGACCCTGAAGCTAGAGCGTCGCACCAGCCGTGTGCTGAACCTCTCCATGACCAGCATACAGATCAACGAAAGCCGCTCCAACGACTGGGTGGTGGGTACCGGTTACAAGATCAGCGATTTCAAACTCTTCAGCACGCTCGGTGCACGTAAGGTCAAGAAAGCACAAAGGGGAAAGAATGCCTCCCGTAACGAAAACGCCAACACCAACGCCAATACCAACAGGACCAGCCGTAGTTCCGGAGTGAACCACGACCTCAACCTGCGTCTGGACATCTCCTTCCGCAGCCAGGCCGCCATTACCCGCGACATCGCCTCCGGTGTGTCGTCCGCCAGCAGCGGCAACAAAGCCTTCAAGCTATCGTTTGCCGCCGACTACACCCTCTCGCGGCTACTCACCCTCACCGCCTACTACGACAGACAGACCAACACGCCGCTGCTGTCCAGCAGTTCCTACCCTACCACAACACGCGATTTCGGAGTCTCGCTCAAATTCTCACTCACACGATAAACACATAAGCGCCTCTTTCCTATGGAAAAGAACACAATTACCGCCGCCATCATCGTCCTCGTCATTTTGCTGTCATCCGTTGGCATGGCGGCAAGCGCCCAGTTAACGAGAGCCCTTCCCGACGAGGCATGGAACGAGTCAGAGTGGATATGTGTGGCCGATGCGCCCGAGGTGACAGGTCGTGTTGATGACCACACACGCGCTGCCGATGGTGCCAACTGGTTCTTCACCACAATATGCAACAATCAAAAAGTGGTCAAAGCCCTCTGGATGACCACGAGTCTCGGTGTGAACGAACTGTACGTCAACGGCGAGCGCATCGGCAGCGAGGTGCTGCGTCCGGGCTTCTCGCACCACAGCCGCACAAAATATTCGTTCACCTACGACATCACCAGGCAATTCCACAAGAAGAAGGGACAGCATAACAACCTTGAAGCCCAGGTAACGCCCGGCTGGTGGGCCGACAAGATCATCACACCCAGCGGAAGCAACGGCATGTACGGGCAGAAGTGCGCGTTCCGTGGTGTGCTCGAACTGACCCTTGCCGACGGCACCACCTGCAGATATGGAACCAACACCATCGACTGGCGCGCCGGCATCTCGGGACCTGTGACCCACGCCGCCATCTTCGATGGTGAGGGGTACGATGCCCGCAAAGTCCGGGGCTGTCAACTGCCCGTCCTTCTCAAGGCACCCGCCGTCAGCCGCGAATACAAAGGCATCATCGTGCCTGAGAACGGTGCCGAGGTCTATCATCTCTCAGAGCTCGCGCTCACGCCGAAGCGTGCCTATGTCTATTCCACTGTAGAAGGCAGCGACGCAAAGGCTTACGGCAAGATCCTGGTCAACCGCGAGTATCAGGATGGCAGACCTATGGTCGTTCGCCCGGGCGAACACCTCGTCGTCGACTTCGGCCAGAACTGCGCCGCCGTGCCCTCGTTCCGCTTCAAGGGCAAGGAGGGCACCCGCCTCACCTGCCTGCCTGCCGAACTGCTGAACGACGGCAACGGAGCCAAGAGCCGCGGCATGGACGGACCCGAGGGCAGTATCCACCGTCGCAACCTCCGCATCCACGAGAAAAGCATCCGGCTCGACTATACCTTTGCCTTCAGTAAGAAGGCGGTCGACTACACCCCCCACGCCACCTTCTTCGGCTATCGCTACGTCGACATCACCGCCACCGACGAGGTGGTCATCGAGCGCATACGGTCCATACCCGTCAGCAGCATCACCCCCGACATGCAGACCGGCCACATCACCACTGGCAACGACCTCGTCAATCAGCTCATCTCCAACACCCTCTGGGGCATGCGTTCCAACTACCTCAGCGTACCCACCGACTGTCCGCAGCGCAACGAACGGCTAGGTTGGACGGCCGACACACAGGTGTTCTGTGAGACAGGCACATTCTTTGCCAACACCAACCGCTTTTTCCATAAATGGCTGCGCGACCTGCGCGACACCCAAAGCCCTGAAGGCGGTTTCCCCGGAGTGGCTCCGGCAGGCCAATACGGTTCCTGGCAGAACGAGTACATGCGGGTGGGATGGGCCGATGCCGGCATCATTGTGCCCTGGACCATCTGGAAACAGTATGGCGACACATCGGTCATTGAGGAAAACTGGGAGTCGATGAGCCGATACATGAGCCACATCAGCGAAACCCGATACAACCACGTCATGCTGAGCAAGGAGAATGGCAACTACCAGTGGGCCGACTGGCTGAGCTACGAACCCTTGGAAAGTTGTGGCGGCGGAGCCTTCAAGGACGGGCAGCCACTTCCAGAGGCCATTGACTACTGGAATTACCTCTGTGCCTCCTATTGGCTCATCGATGCAGCTATGATGCGCGATATGGCAACAGCTACCGGGCGCGATGCTGTCCCCTATGACGCCATGATGAAAGAGGCAAGAAACTATCTGCGCCAACAATTCTTCAATGCCGACGGTTCCTTTAAGACACCTGTACTTAATACCATGCAGACACCAGCTCTTTTCGCCCTGCGCAACAACCTCTTCGACGGCGATGTCAAGGCAAGCATCATCGAACGCTTGCGTAAGAACTTCCGCCAGCATGGAGACTGCCTGCAGACAGGTTTCCTCGGCACTTCCATCCTGATGCCCACGCTCACCGACAACGGCATGACCGACGTAGCCTATACCCTGCTTTTCCAGCGCAAGAACCCCAGCTGGCTCTACTCCATCGACAACGGCGCCACCACCATTTGGGAACGTTGGAACAGCTATACCAAAGAGAAAGGAATGGGTCCCAACGGCATGAATAGTTTCAACCACTATGCCTACGGGGTTGTCTGCCAGTGGATTTGGCAGACCTGTGCCGGTATAGCTGCCGACCCTGCCCAGCCAGGCTTCAAGCACATTGTCATGCGCCCTGTTCCCGACCGTCGGCTGGGTCATCTTCAAGCCACTTATCTTTCTGCTGCAGGGCTCATCAAAAGCAGCTGGAGCTACAAGGGCAATAAGTGGGTATGGACTTTTACCATTCCCAAAGGGGCCACTGCCACCGTCATCCTCCCTGGCGAGGAAAAAGGCAGGGAGTACCATTCCGGAACTTACACCATAAAGAAAGAAGCTTGAGTATCGGAAGTTCTTGGCAAGGTCTCCGTGAAGAACTCGAGTACCCACAGACCGATAGTCTAAAGTTGAAAAATCATGAAGTGAACTGACTCTTTGCCAAAGGACGTTTCTCTTGCTTGAATGGTGTCGCTCTCTTGCTTGAATCTCGACCTTAGATTGCTTGAAGAGAAACGCTCCCTCCGAAAGAGTAATGACAGTGCAAAACGAACACAATCAAACTTGCTCGAATAGCTGAACCACAGCCTATCCTCGCGATTTCAAGCGAGAGGATGGGGCACATCGAGTGCAATCGTGCATGCTTTTACCCAGCAATGGATGGAGGCTTCAACAGGTCCATCCGATTACTCCTGGCGTTCCAGCCAAAAGACGGTGTCGGAGGCAGCCTCGGTGTTGAATTGAGGGCCAAGGGTGGCGTTTTGCTGTGACAACTCTATGTGGCCGGTCTTAATGTGAACACGATACACATGATACTTACCTTCGGCAATGGGTAGTGCAGCGCCCTGCGCCTGAGGATAGACGATGTAGCCTTTCTGAGGGTTTGCCAATGCTTTGCATCCTTGCCCGTCAACGGGCATCATGAGAGTGGCAGCGCTGAGCATCCTTTCTCCCAGGCCGGTGTTGCGGACGGGGATATTAGCCAGTGAGCCTCCTGCCATGAAGACAGCCCATCCGTAGTCGGGATACTGCTGCGAAAAGAAGGTAACAGCCTTGTCGGGATAACGTTCGCGGTATTCTCGCACAGCACGGTAAGCCTCGTCGAAACCGGTCTTTCCCACTTTCATCTTACGCATCCATTGGCGTGGGGCCATGTTCTTGCCAGCCTCTGGTGCCCATAGCTCCTGGGTGTTATAGTGCCAGTAGCGTATGTCGATGATGTCGACGACGCTGCTGAGGCGTGGGTCGTTGAGCAGGGCATCCTGCGCATCCTTGGTGCAGCTGAGAGCCACGAGGGGTTTCCTGCCCGTTTCCTGTTCCCACTCGGCAATGGTCTCAAGCCAGAAACGGGTGAAGTGAAGCGGTCCGGTGTACTCGGCACTGATGAGGTGAACCACGTTGGGATGTTTTTTTAGCTGGTCCAGGCACATGCGTATGTACTGGCGGTGGAGTGGGCGCAGCACGGGGCTCTGCTCGTTATAGAACTGCTCTGCCATGAAGATGCGCTTGTCGCCGGCAAAGGGCACGGGTTCGGG
>Ga0247610_10001738_pt1 | contig 26368 bp, 20 predicted proteins | sample 174DNAGHGhighgp2_FD_193483 | JGI IMG/M metagenome (GOLD analysis project Ga0247610, IMG submission 193483) | Sheep rumen microbial communities from Palmerston North, Manawatu-Wanganui, New Zealand - 1742 DNA GHGhigh gp2 | ecosystem: Host-associated > Mammals > Digestive system > Stomach > Rumen...
GCCATCTTTGGCTGCCCTCTTTTCTCTCTCATAAAAGCAGAAAAAAGAATTTTCAACGTAGAAATTATTTGACATTCCCGATTTTTGGTCCTATCTTTGCGCCACAAAAACAAAAAGCGATATGAGAAAAGACGATTTATTTAACGAAGATTTATTCACTGACGATTTATTTGATGACGATTTGGCAGATGACATCAGAAGACAGATTGAAGAAACTGCCAACGATGAGACAGGAGACACTTATCAGGAACCTGCCGGATGGACCATTATCACCGCGCTCGAACGCGTACTTGTCTTGGCCAAGGACTCCCAGCTTTCAGATAAGTTCTGGAGCGCCTGCAAGAGCCCCCTTTCCTACCTGACCCGTGTGTTGGGTCTGACCGACATACAGGTTGTATTTCTGGCCATTCTTGTCGAATCAGGCGAATGCATGAGCTGGCGTCAGTTCGGCAGGTTCCTCCGCTGCTCGCGTCTCTCCATCATGGTGCATTCCGACGAGCTCGAGGATCTTGTCGAGAAACGTTGGTTCGAACGCCATCAGACAAAGAGATTCGATTCTGGTGACGAAGGATTCGCCCTGGCAAAGGGTGTCATTACAGCCCTGCGACACAACAAGCCCTTTGTGCCCGAGAAGATTGACGAGCTGGATATCCAGACGTTCGTCGACAAGGTAGAAAGTCATATCAGCAAGAACTTGAGCGACCCTTGTGCCGGTTTTGAGGACGACGAAAAGTGGCTCGTCCAGCTTTGCAAGGCCAATCGCCAGCTTCCCCTCTGTCAGGAGGTATTGCGCTTCGACGACGACATTCACATCCAGTCACTCATCCTGCTGATGGTCTTCGACTACGCACAGTGGGCCGACTCTCCCAACGAGGGACTCCGGTTGTCCGACATCGACCGTCTCTATCCCGACGAGTTTGATATCGACTGCATGAAGTCCGACCTCCGCGACGGTTCGCACGTCCTCATCCGTTCAGGCTACATCGAGCACAAGTGCGACGATGGCGTAGCCAACACCGAACAGTACACGCTCACGCGCAAGTTCAAGGAAGAGCTCCTCAAGGGTTACAAGCCAAGCCGCTCGAAGTGCAACAACATGCGAAAGCCACAGGACCTGAAGAATTATCAGGGCATCAAGGCAAAGGAAATGTTCTATAACCCCACCGAACAGCAGCAGATCGAGCGTCTCACCAGTCTGCTCAGCCAGGAGAATCTCCCCGGCGTACAGGAACGTCTCGCAAGCAAGGGTATGCGCAAAGGCTTCGCCTGCCTGTTCTTCGGAGGTCCAGGCACCGGCAAGACCGAAACCGTCCTGCAGATTGCACGTCAGACGGGACGCGACATCATGCAGATTGACATCGCATCCATGCGCGACAAGTATGTCGGCGAAAGCGAAAAGAACATCAAGGCAGTCTTCATGCGCTATCGCGAGGTCTGTCGTCATTGCGAGGTTATGCCCATCCTCTTCTTCAACGAGGCCGATGCCATCTTCAGCCGCCGCACCACCATCGGCGACACCAATGCATCGGTCGAGAAGATGGACAACGCCATGCAGAACATCATCCTCCAGGAGATGGAAGAACTCGACGGCATCCTGATTGCCACCACCAACCTCACCAACAACCTCGACGATGCCTTCGAGCGTCGTTTCCTCTTCAAGGTCGAGTTCCAGAAACCCAGCGAAGACGTCAAGGCTAAACTGTGGCGCAGCATGCTCGACAACGACCTCACCGACGACCAGGCCCACCAGCTCGCTGCCCGCTACGACTTCTCAGGCGGTCAAATCGAGAACATCGCACGCAAGTGCGCCATCGACTTCATCCTCTCTGGCCAGAACCCCACCTTCCCCGCCATCGAGGAGTTCTGCAAGCACGAGCTCATCAAATCCCGCGACAAGCGCTCTAAGGACCGCACCCCCATCGGCTTCCAATAGCCCCCTCTCGTCCCGTCCCGGTCCTTCCCTTCCCCTCTCGTCCCGTCCCCTCCCGTCCCTTCCCCTCCCGTCCCTTCCCGTCCCTTCCCGTTCCGTTCCGTATGTTGCGATGTCATCGAAACATTCCCCCCCGTTCCCCTTTGTCCCCGCGGCTGCGTTTTAGTCGCAGCCATCCATGGCTGCCTCCCCAGCCCTCGTCCCTTTTGTTCTTGTAGCGGCCATGCTTGGCCGCCCTCTTCATTCCATTTATTTCAGATATTTCAAGCAGAACAACGCATCCTCAGGCAGACTGTATTTCAGTTCCCCATTGTCACGCAGTTCCATCAATAGGCGCCCCAGGAGATTAGGACCCACATACTCGTTGCCCACCAGTTTGGCGCCCCAGGTGTCTGCCGTCTTCTTATTGAATGTAGTCTGATCCTCAACGATGAACAGGCCCTTCGTCCGAAGGAGGGTGGAACGGAACGCCTCACTTTGCTGATACTTCAACGTGAGGCAGAATTTCATCACATCCACGATCATCTCCCCCCAGTCACTCCTGCGGTGTGTCGTCTCCCACTTCTTGGCGGGATATTTGGGATTACCCGCCTGATAGACCGCCTTCACCGGCTCCTCATCCTTGAACTTCATCAGTTGGAACAGTAGCTCGCTGTTCTTCAACGTCACACCATCCACAACCAAAGGCGTGCGACCGAAGTTGCCCAGAATGCCCCATTCCCCATCCACCTTGCAGAAGCTGGCACAACGGTCAGCAGGGTATCTCTCTATCGAGTAATACTCTGGGTAATACTGCTGAATAAAAGGTGCAATGCTATGTGCGTTCATATGGTAACAGGGCGTTGTGAACCTTCAATCAGTTGTTTCTTGTCGTCGAGCAGCACCTGGTCAACGCATTTGATGATGACCTTGCTGTCGTCGAGGACAGCCCTGTTGGTGCCCAGCGCAGGGTTCTTCCAGTTATATGGCCAAACGATGAAGTCCACACCGATATCCAGCAGGAAGGCCGAAGCCGCCTTCTCGCCTTCCAGGTCCACTTTCCCGTTGAGTTTCTTCGCAAGGAACTTGCGGAAGTCCTTGCCGTCCTTGGTGAACTTCTCCGCAATGGGTTCGCCCAGTTTCTTCTCGGCACGTTCGACGATAGCAGGATTGACGACCTCCTTGAACGCGATGTAGTTATCGTCTTTTATGTCGGGAATCTCCACCGTATAGACATAATACTGCGTTGCAGCAGGATTGGCGCCAGCATAGTGCGCAGCCGAGCGGTAGTGTGAGGTGACATAGACTCCATATCCGAATTTCACCTTCCCATCACCCTCCAGTGCATGCGAAAGGTCGAACTTCGGGAATAGCACCGACGTGCCATGATAGAATGTTTGCATAGTTTATCAGATTTTTCTTATTATTTGGTCACTTATATATAACAACAAATGTTTTCATTGATATTTCACCTCTTTGTTCCAATGTCTCAAAAAACTTGCCGCAAATATACATTAAATATTTTAAACAACCAAATCGATAGTAAAAAAACTGATGCCTCTTCTCGTTTTTCTGATGTTTACCTTTCCTATTTTATGTCATGCACAGGCGAGGCTTATCGGAAGCAAGCGTTAATACCGAAAAACACGAAAAAAACATCTAAAGCATAAGTAAGTAGAAACTCCGTGCATTTCCGTGTGCCATTATCCGGACCCATTGATTATCAGTCTGGAATAACATCGTTTACATCGATTAGATTTGGTACACGCGTGAGCCAAATTCAAAATACTTTTTTTTCGGTTACAAGCAAGTCCCCCTGCGAAGTGTCGGCAAATAAGCAAAAACGACGCAAATTTCCTTTATTTTGGCAGGTCAAACTGCTATTTTCGCTAAAAACACATAAAAACAAATATGAAGCGAGGCTTTTTCTTCTATATTTGAAGTTAATTTATTAATTTTGCAAATCAAATAAACTCTTATGAGAATTTCTTCTCAATTGAAAATGTATTATGGCTTCGTTGCATATAAAAAGTTTTGGTCCAATAGTGGACTCAACTAGAATTGAGTTGACACCCTTAATGGTTCTCATTGGGCGTCAGAGTGCCGGCAAGAGTACTTTCATGAAGGTACTCTGCTTCTGCCGTTGGATAGAGAAGAAGATCATGGTCTCTACCGATGACATTGTCAACCAGTACACCCACTACAACCGCTTCGTCAAGGAACTCAAGCAGTTCCATCGCCTCAATGACGAGTTCTTCACAGATGATACCCACCTGATGTACGATGGCGATAACATCACTATCAAATACCATGGTGTAAATGGCAATGCCCAAATCCTCCGCAAGAAATCATTTGCCGAGAAGAGATTCAATACTAAGTTGTGCTACATTCCTGCCGAAAGAAACCTTATTTCGGCAATCCAGAATGTCGATAAAACCTACAAAGCCACTGAACGCGATGTCTTGTTCAACTTCATCTACGAATGGGATGAGGCAAAGATTCCTTACACCAGCGAGCATCCTTTCAAGTTGGCCGCAACCGGAGGATTCAGTTATGTGAATAAATCAGGTGCAGATGTGTTAGTTCGCGAAGATGGCACTGAGACGCCTGCCTTTTATGCATCGAGCGGCATGCAGAGCGTGATGCCTATGGATGTAATGGTCAACTATATTACAGAGCGCGTAGGAAATAATGCTTCACTGTCAATGCATGAGCGCAACGAGATTGGCAAGACAGATAATGGTCATTCATACAGAAGGCTAGAATATCAGTCGGCACAGTTGTTTATCGAGGAGCCAGAACAGAATCTGTATCCCGAGTCACAAAAACTGGTGGTCTTGAGTTTGGTACGTTCATTGAAGAAAGCTTTGGAGAACGGTTCGGAGCAGAGTATGGCTGTTGTGACCACTCACAGCCCGTACGTAATATCAGTGGTGAATGTATTGCTGGCCGCTTCTATTGTAGAAGAAAAAGGACTAAAGCAGACAGTTGTTGCGGATGACTGCATTCTTTCTTCAAAGAGCATCACTGGATTCTATATCGATGAGAATGGAATCTTCCAAAACATCATGGACAGCGAAATACCTATGCTCAGTGGCAATGATCTGGATGGTGTGTCGGAATGGGTGGATGAGAGCATTAGTAAGTTGAACCAGATTCTGTTTGCATAGGGGCATGAAGGAGGATAAGAAAACATACGGTTCTACTCATGAGCGTCTGACATCAGAAGGATACGCTCCCGAACAAACCTTGCAGTTTCGTGCAAAAATCAGCGTGAGCGAGAATGGCAAGCGCTATCTGTTGACAACAGGCGGAAAGGAAGAATCGGTAGTATATGCTGTAGATGGTAACATCGTGACTGAAGGCCAACGTTGCGACAAGTTGGTACTTGTCAAGCGATCGGCAAAAGATGTTACGCCCGAGCAATGGACGGAGTCTTTTGTGGAACTGAAGGGTGTGGATACGAATCATGCCATCGATCAGTTGCGAGAGACCTTGAAGAAGGCGATTTTCAAACATCCATCGAATGATGATGTCCGTGCCCGCATTGTAGCACAATCTTTTCCTTCCAACAAGTCTAATCCAGCGATGGAGAAGGCAAAGCAAGAGTTTCGCAAAGATTACAATTGTGATCTCCGCGGCATGAAAACCGGTCAGGAGGATAAACTATAAAATCACACTATGCTTGATCAATCTTTTTCCACAAAGAACTTTGAAACAATCTTCACCCTGATGCAATGTCGGAGGATTATCGAGCAATTGATTCGTGCAATTCTACCCACTTGTATTAATGGCAATTAACGGCCAATTATACGGTCATTAACGTTAAACCAATCACCCTGCCCAATCAACGTTGAGCAGGGTGATTTATAAGCAATTCGTGTCAATTCGTGTTCAAAAATCGGGCAATCAGAATAAATAATCCGACTCATCAGCCTTGGGCGTGTCTGCATCCATGAACATCACAAAATAAATAGGCATATAAATGATCTTGCCATCAACATATATTTCGCGTTCATTGGAAACAACGGTCCCTGCAGCCTTATTATTCTTCAAAATCTACACTTTTCAAACGATTTATAGCCTCTAAAAATACACTTTTCAATATATTTTCCCGTCGCAAAAATACACTTTTCAAACGAAATAACCAAATAAAAGCGAAGAAAAATACAAAAAAAGACCAAGAATCCTATTCAAATCAGCAAATTATATAATCTCAATTCACAAAAACACAAATATCTTCTCCCTACTTTATCTTGCCCTCACTATAATTCCCCCTCAGATTTCCTCCTCGATTTCTTGCGTTAGCAATAAACAAGTGTATTAACGAGTAATTAACGCCTCATTACACGGTCATTAACGTTAAAAAACTCCTGAGCCCAGCGTTGAGTCCATAGGTCATTCCTCTCGGTTTTGTCAGAATACCTCACTTTATTCCTCTCGGTTTTATCAAAATTTTGCCATTTATTCCTCTCGGTTTTGTCAAAAAACGCCCCTCGTCGCATCCAGATCATCCCCCTATATGCCGTGTCAAATATTCTGCCTTCCGACACACCAAGCTAAATATTCGTGCATTGCAAATCCATTTTCATCTTTTCTTAAAATCATTAACGAATAATTAACGGTTCATTATACGGTCATTAACGTTAAAAAGAGATATCCTTCGGATAGAAATCTTGGAGGAAATCAAATGTGGAAATAATATCGAAACGGCTGTTTCCGAACTGGTCGTTTCGGTTTGTCATCCCACTGTAAGGACCGAGGGGGACTCTTCCTCATCAGATTTCCTCCCCGATTTCTTGCGTCAGCAATAATTCATGAACAATTCGTGATCAATTCATGATAATTCGTGTTTAGAAAAACTTCGGGCCAGCGGGTCATCCCCCTAAGCAGGGGGAATGAGGGGGTCTTTTTTTCTGGCTTTGCCTTTTTCTTTCTCCAAAGGAGGACTTTTTATTTTTTGAAGAAGGCTGCGCATTCGCAGAATGTGCGCTGGTGGTGGAGAAAGACAGCTGGGAGAGCTTGCTATCACAGATGACTATCTCCACCAACAGCTCAGGGCATAAGCCCAGCCTTCTTCATAAGTTTTTTTTCATATTGTGATTTATGAGCAATTCGTGTAGATTCGTGCCAATTCGTGTTCGAAAAAAAATCAAAATAGCCTGAAAAAAAATTAGCTTGCGGTTTGGTCATGTCAGAAATACGCATTATCTTTGCACCGTTTTTCGAAAACACATAAATTCTGGTCGATTTCACCTATAAAATAATAATAAATGGAGCAAAACAACAAACCCAAGGCAACAATGGAGGACTTCCGTACCCTGGAAACCCTCACCCGAAGTCTTTACACCTCCTTCCAGGTCAACGGTAGCAGCGAGGAAAGTGAACTGACGGCACAGGCAAATCAGGAATTGAACGACTTCGTAGAGAGTCGCGACTGGTTCCCCACTATCCTCCGCGAAAACGGCAAGGAAGGCGTCCTCGATCTCGATGGCAGCATCCTGGTACCCGCCATCTTCGACAAGGTGGCCTACACCTATAGTCGAGTGGTTATCAATGCCAGCATGCCCATCATCGTCATCAACGACGGCAAATACGGCTTGGCTCTGACCGATGGCAAGGGCAACTTGCTTCTCCCATGCGAACACGACGACATCCGTCTTGACGAGACCCGCGCCTTCTTCCATGTCACCGATGGAGGCAAGACCATGCTTGTTTCCCCCAACGGCAAGCGACTCACTCCACAGACCTTGGACAAGGTGTATGGAGCCAATTCCAACATCGTTGTAGTTCAATCGGGCGACAAGTACGGTCTGTTGGACCTCAACACAGTTCTCTTCGTCGATCCCATCTACGACGACATCGAAGTGGAATTCGAAGATTATGCCGTAGTCCTCAAGGATGGCGTCCAGGGCTATCTCAGCAGCAACGACGGCCATTTCATTCCCAAGGACCACTATGACAACAGCGACGACGTCGAGGAGCTCGTAATGTGCTATTAATGGTCATTAATATAACTAGGGTACATCAATAAGATTTGGTACTCGCTCGTACCAAATTCAAAATAGCAGGCTGGTCCTCACGGATAAGCCTGCTAATTTTTTGCTCAATCTCCAAGAAGAAATTGAAAAACGCGATATTTTCGAGCAATTATTTGGCCATGTCGGGAAATGTGGTTATCTTTGCATCCAATTTTTATACAATAATGAAATTTAAGGTTGTCAGCAAGTCTCCCTGTGAAGGTCGGCTTGCTTTTTGCTAATCCATTTTTTTTAGAGAAAGCGATGGAAAATGTAAAAAGTATGCCTTTAGCATTACTTTTTTATACAATTTTATTGGATGTTGTGAGAAAAAGTGCTATATTTGCGACGTTTCTAATGCCACTTGTATCGTTTTCCTGGTGTTAATATAATATGACATAAGACAAAGTCTTACTATTTTTTCTTATGGGAAATTGTAACAAACCAGAATCCAAGGGGACATAAAAGAAAACACTTCCTATTATGACAAGAATAGAATCAATTGTAAAAAAGGTGAATGCCAATGAGCGGCAGTTGCATTACAGCGACAACAATGCCGACCGTTATCAGAAAATCACCGACACTCACATGGAGGAATACAAGTCAATGCCTCTTCCTAAGTTGTTGGAGCTTATTCTCAAAAAGGACAACGATAGTCAACGGGCTTTATACTACCTGCTGACCATCTCCATACGCGACGAGCTCCATCAGGCGTTCCAAAAAGTATTCTTTACCGATGGACAGTTCTCCAATTCGTTCAAGACATTCGAAGATTATCTGTCGGACTTTTTCATCTTTCTCTTCCTTCACCATCCGAAAAGCCAACCCGATGACACACGGTTTTATCACCTGACCACGATTGGAGATCCTCTAAAACTGAAGTCATGGATGTTCAGGACCTTCAGGAATTTCCTTCAGGATGAGCAGGAGATACTCTCCAAACTACAGGAAGCGCTCAAGCAGTATCAACAACAGCTTGTTGCTGCGGGTTCTGGGGAAGACCTTGGCCTCACGATGATGCACATCGCGTTTGCACTCGCCCAGTTCAATCAGAACGAGACAGAACTCGATCGCTACATCTTTTTCCGCAAGATATATCGAGAGTATGCTGGCCCCAATAGATGGAAAGAAGAACTCGAAGATCGTGAAGTTGCAGACATCCTTGGCATGCAGTACAATGCCTATCGCACGCGTTCCTCTCGCTTGGCAACAAAAGTGAAGAATGAAATCCGCAACATCACCGATGCCAAGATAGCGACTCTCGACAAGTCTGCTCTAGACCTTGCCAAAAGAATTTATAACGTCAGCGAGACGAATCTGGAAGATATATTGAAGTCTCTTCTGGATACTGCCGAAAAGGAGTTACTACAATATGCCGAGATACATAGGAGGAAGTTGCAGAAGGCATCCACCCTTGCCCGACAAGTTGTAAAAGAAGACGATTATACATTAAATCAGATTGTTAAAATCCCACGCAGCGAAAGCAGCATCATTTCCATCTTCGAAAAGATAATCGGTTGGGGCAAATAGATCTTTAGTCTATGGAACAAAAGAATACAAATCGTGAAAAAGGAGTTCTGGACCTGTTGTTAAGCCAGGTACAGAACTTCAAGTCATGCAGTAAATTCAAGGACATGATGGATTTCTGCATTAGATTCCGTAAGATGGCGCCCTACAATGCCATGTTGCTTGAAGCTCAGATGCCCTCAGCGAAATATGTCCTCACGGCTGCCGAATGGAAAAAGAGATTCAACAGACAACCCAAGGCAGAGGCACGACCTCTGCTCACACTGATTCCCTTCGGTCCCATCGAATTCCTATATGAGATAGGCGATGTCGAACCATGCAATATGTCCGACGAGGAGGAGAAACCATCAGCTTCATGTTCCGACATGACAGACGATGCAATACTTGAAGAATTTGAGAAGGAGAACGAGAAATATCAAAACTCGAACAAAGCCGATCAAATGCTTGAAAATCTGAAAAAGAACATGATTGCCGATGGAATTCAATATATAGACACCAGGACGGGTATAGAACTCTCATCAACGATTAAACCTTTTTACCAGAAGTATGGCCAAAGCTATCCTCTAGACATAAACTACCCAGTGAGTTGCCATATTCATTTCAGGATAATGTGTCGTCAAAATGCCGCGAAAGAAGAGAAAGTAGCATATATTTGCCATGAACTTGGACATCTGTTCTGCCATCATTTGTCAAACAAGACATCCCCCAAAAAATGGTGGCAGACGAGACTTACTGGAGCCTCAAAGGAAGTAGAACGCGAATTTGAGGCTGAAGCCGCAGCTTGGCTGGTCTGCAACCGTATGGGTATTAAAACTGATTCGGCAGAATACTTGAGTGGCTACTATCATAAAAATCAAACCATCCCCAACATCAGTGTGGATATTGTCTTGAAGGCAGCTATGGAGATTGAGAAGCGAGTGCGTGGCCACATGAACCCAAAGGATGGACTATTGTGCGCCAATGGACGGGACTTCAAGCTGGCCCTAGATAGAATTCGCAGCAAGATGAAGGAAGACAAGCGGCACGACAAGAGGTAGAAAGGCAAGGGTATTAACCCTTACCTTGCCATCAGCTGCAAATAGGACGACTGCAGGGCCCTTTGAGCCCGACCACCAAACAGGCTGTTCATTCTCGATTCGTCGCTGCGAAAGTTCCATTTGTTCTGAAAGAAGGTCGTAATGCCGTTGATTAACCACAAGCCCGTACCACTAGTCAGGTTCTGTTGTCCAACACCAGTGTAGATTGCTTCCATCGCATTGTACAAAAGATTCCTGGCCGCATTCTCGATACCCAGACATTCGAAGTTATACCCCGATTTCTCATAGGCAGTGAAGTCCTCTCTTGTCAACAGAGCATTGCCAACGATACGTTTGATTTCGTTATCCGTTACTTTGCGTTTCGTCAGTTTCGAAAGGCTATTCTTAAACTCCTTGCAGTAAACGTCATATAGGTTGAGAGCTTGGTATGCACGCTTGGCGTTCTCACTTTCTGTGAGGTCTATCCTGTTCAGCACGTTGCTTGTATGCCGCCACATGATCTTTCCCCTATTGTTCCGAAAGGCAATATTTAGTGTGTTGTTGCACACCACACGAACCGGAGTCACCATGCACGTTACGGCTCCCGTCCCATCATGTGTTGTGGTGAAAACAATGTACATGTCAATGACATCATTACTGGAATTGTTAATCCTGATAGGTTCAGGGAATTTAGCTGTAATGAATATTCTTTCACCGCGGCCCAGCACCCCAGCACATTCTATGACGGGTGTTCTACTTCCCCTCTTGCCTTTTGTCATCAAGTCAACAAAGTCGAAAGCATGTTGATTCTGTACCACACCGTAATCTTTCGATACGATGCCTAACGGCTCCAAATTGTCGATTCTCATTGTAGCCATCTTGTCTTCAAACAGCAAACTCTTCAGCTCGGATGCAGCTATCAAATGATCCTCTTCAATAGCTCGCATCAACTGTGGTGAGACCGCAAGCAGCGGTTGTTTACTAACAGTATAGTTGGCAAAGCATCCCTCGATAGCTTCAGCAGCTGTCAGTGGACAATCAAACCGTGTGCCCAATCTGTGCCATGCTACTTGCTCTCGGCCATTCTCAATGTAAGAGGCACGGCGTTCGCCTTGTACCTCAAGTAATTCAATGTAATGTGACATAGTATTTCAATTATATGAGTGGTTTTTACACTATGTCCCCGTTTTTAGAACCATGTTACAAGCTAAAAAAATAATTTCTTCATCCTGTAACAATACAGGAATTCTGCCGACTTACATTAAAAAAGAAGTCAAACCAAATAAATCGAAAAGTTATGGAAGAAAAGAAAGAACAATCATTCTCAATGGAAATATCGGCACCGTTGTTCCTAAAGTCACTCAAGATATTGCTCAGGATGGGAAAAGGTCCGACTGCATTGTGTATCAAGGAAGGCAAATGCACCTTGTTGGGCCGTGCTGGCTCTGTTGAGATGTATGCAAATGTTACGGGCGAGTGCTATGTCCCTTTCGACAGCCTCCGGTTGAAGGGACTGTTAGCCTCTTATAAGAAAGAAGAAGACATCATTCATATCAACGAGCAGGGGTTGATATCTGGTCCCCTGTTCGTCCCGTTAAAGTCACTTTAAGCTTCTATGTCTCAAAATCCACCTAATATAGATGCCCCCTTTTCTATCAATAAGGGCAAATACTTGGTATTATTTTGAACAGAACGATGAATTTTTTGTGTAAATTATTGGATTATTTCGGAAATATTCTTATATTTGCAGCGATAAAACACAAATCATAGAATTGCCATACCTTTGGATTTCTCATTCAAGTATATCTCTTCTATGAAATTTCGTATAAATCCTTTTTCATTAGTAGATGGAACCTTCAAAATCAAAACTAGTCATATCTCATGTTAGAACGTCAGACATGAAGATTCAGACGAACGATGTTCACCAACAAGGTGTAGCGGAAATGGCGAAAGCCTTTTCTGCAGAATTCGGTATGGGAGAATTGGGTAAAATTATGGGGCTTTTGCATGATAAGGGCAAGGAACAAGACGAGTGGCAGAAATATATACAAGGGATGAAAAATACCGGTCCACATCATGCTTATGTTGGAGCCTGCATAGCCCAGAAGCAATATCCAATGATTTCTCGATTCATTGCTCAGCCAATAGCAGGACATCATAGAGGATTATATGACTATTTTGAATTCAAAGAAGTCATAAAAACCGAAATTCCGAAAGATGTCTCAGTGGAAGAAACGATACCACATACCTTTCCCAGGTTTCCTCAGATGAAGGAATCTGACTATCATCATCTTATCCGGATGCTTTTCTCTTGCCTTGTGGACGCCGATAGTCTTGATACGGAGTCTTTCATGACTCCAGAACAGGCGAAACTTCGCGGCTGCCACACCACAATGGAAGAACTATTGATCAAATTAGAATCGTTTTTGCATGAACTTAAACGAAGTGCTACAGATACAGAGGTCAATCGAATAAGGAACTATGTGCAAGAACAATGTGTAAAGAATAGTAAAGGCGAAAAAGGCTTCTACAGTCTTACAGTTCCAACCGGTGGAGGAAAAACGTTATCGTCTGTCTTATGGGCTTTACACCATGCCGTGAGGAACCAGCAGCGACGTATCATTATTGCCATCCCCTATACCAGCATCATTGTTCAAACGGCTTCAACACTAAAAGCCATCTTTGGAGAAGAGAATGTATTGGAACATCATTCGAATCTTAATCCCGAAGATATTAAAAACAAGGAACTTCGCGAACGGCTTCAGCTGGCCACAGAGAATTGGGATTATCCTATCATCGTTACCACCAACGTGCAGCTCTTCGAATCGCTTTTCAGCAACAAGCGTTCCGATTGCCGCAAGTTGCATAATATCGCAAACAGTGTCATTATTCTTGACGAGGTACAGACACTACCCATAGGATTCTATGAGCCAATTATAGATACATTGGATACCTTGAAACGGGTATTTGGTGTCTCTGTCCTATTCACCACGGCAAGTCAGCCAATACTAACAGGGAAAATTGATGGAGCGAATCCATTTGTCACTTTTGAGGCTTTGCCATCAGTTCATGAGATTATACCATCAGACGCGCAACTGCACGACAAACTTCGCAGAGTGGATTTGAAGATCTTGGAAGGGGCACAAACCTACGATGAGATAGCCAATGAATTGGCGAAAAATCAGAAAGTACTATGTATCGTCAACACAAGAAAAGACGCAAAAGAATTGTTCGACCGTTTACCCAAAGACGGCCTCTGCCTTCACCTTTCCCGAATGATGTGCCCTGCTCACGTTGATGCTACTATTCGACAAATTAAAGACGCTTTGAAAAATAGAAACGATGAGCCAATCAGGGTTGTCGCTACGCAACTGATAGAAGCAGGTGTCGATATTGACTTCCCTGTGGTTTATCGACAAGAAGCTGGCCTTGACTCTATATTGCAAGCTGCAGGTCGTTGCAATCGAGAGGGGAAACAAAAGATATGCTTTACTTATGTGTTCAATTTAGGCAAAGAGCATCCTCTTCCTACCGGTTACATCACCCAGACCAACAATGCTCGTTTAGCTATGGGAGAATGTCAAGATTGGTTTGCCCCAGAAGCAATGACCAGTTACTTCTCTCAGCTCCATTCGCGCATAGACAATTTCGACGAAAAGCAAATTAAAAAACTGCTTTACAAACCAGCATGTGAGTTCGAAGAAGCTGCTCGGCAATTTCACCTGATTGACGATCAGACGACCTCTGTAATAATCAACTGGAACGGCAGCATTGACCTCTATCAGTTGCTTAAGTCTCAAGGGCCTTCCTATTCCCTAATGAAGAAATTGGCTCGATACAGTGTCAATATCCGCAAGAGGGATTTCACGAAACTGCTTAATATGGGAGCAATAGAAGAACCTTTTGAGAACATTTTCGCAATTACAAATCCCAGCTTCTACCGAGCAGATACTGGATTGACATTAGATAATCAATGGTTAGAAGAAACTTACATTATATAATATGGAATACTACGACAAGGAATTTTGTTTAGAGGTGTGGGGGCCTATGGCTTGTTTCACCCGACCAGAACTGAAAGTGGAGCGCGTCAGTTATGATGTCATTACGCCCTCAGCTGCTCGTGCTATCTTTGAAGCCATCTTCTGGAAGCCTGCTATTCATTGGCAGGTGACGAAGATTGAAGTAATGAATCCCATCAAATGGACATCTGTGAGAAGAAATGAGGTTGGTGCAGTTGCTTCAAAAACACCGATATTCATTGAAGAGAAACGTCAGCAGAAGAATAGCCTTTTGTTGAAAGATGTTCGCTATCGCATTTGGGCAATGCTGGAGTTTATACCGAAAAGTAAACGAAAAGAACAGCTTGATTCACATGACAACAAGGAGCATAACGATGAGAATCCTGCCAAATATAACGCCATGTTTGAACGTCGTGCCAGCAAAGGTCAATGTTTCACGCAACCATATTTGGGGACGCGTGAATGTTCGGCTTCCTTCAGACTGATAAATCCCGAAATAGATGCCCTAGATTTGCCTATTGGCGAAACCCGAGACTTTGGCATCATGCTCTATGATATGGATTTTGAGAGTAACATAAAGAATCCACCTGCAATGTTCTATCGGGCACGAATGGACAACGGTGTGATAAATGTTCCACATAAAGACAGTGAGGAGATACTACGATGATATTACAGGCTTTATATGATTACTACCATCGCTGTGGTGACTTGCCTCGCAAGGGCATGGAATTAAAGGAAATAGGATTTCTTATTGTCATTGATGAAGATGGTAATTTTATACGTCTTGAAAACAGAATGATTGACAAGAAACACGCATCGCAGTTTCTTGTCGTCCAAACTGTCCAACGATCTGGTCGCAAATTCGTAGGCAACTGCTTATGGGATAACTGTGACTATGTGATAGGCTATTCGGAAAAAAATCCAGAAAAAGCGGAATTATGCAAAGAAGCATTTACTGAACGTGTGAAACAATTATTGAATGTATTTCCTCAAAATATAGTTTTACGTGCTATTTATTCTTTTTATAAAAAGTACCCATGTGTTTATGATATTATAAGTAAAGATCCTTTATGGTATGAAATGTATACATCGACTAAGAATATTTCTTTCATTATAAATGGATCCAAGCATATAGCAGCAGAAGACTCTGACATTATAAACTTTTCTTGTAGTAGTGATGACAATATAGAAGCAAATATTTGTTTGGTAACTGGGCTAAGAGGAAAGACTGCCAGAATTCATGCTAAAGTTCCCCTTCAGGGAAATTCCTTCACTTCTCTTGTCTCATTCAAGGATGGGAAAGGCTATGATTCTTATGGAAAAAGCCAAGGTACAAATGCACCAGTAAGCGAAAAAGCTGAATTTGCATACACAACAGCGATTAATCACTTACTTGCAAATAATTCTCGTAATAAATTCATACTAGGCACACGCACCTTCCTTTTCTGGTCGTCCAAAAACAACGAAGCAGGACAGAAAGCCGAAGAAAGTTTCTTCTCTTTTTTTGGCTTCAATGAGCAGGAGGATGATCCTAATAGGAATATCGAACAAGTGCGCAAGGTATTTGAAGCAATCTACAATGGCACACTGAAGACCACATCCGAAGACATCTTCTACATTTTAGGGCTGGCTCCCAATGCTGCACGTATAGCCGTGACCTATTGGGCAGAGATTCCCATTCGTAAGTTCGCCGAAACTATCTGTAAACATTTTGACGATATGGAAGTTGCAGATACTCGGCCAGAGAAAAAGCCATATATGAGTCTGCGCAATATGATTAGCGCCGTTACACTCGAAGGTAAAGTGTCCGATGCAACACCAAATTTGGCTGACGCTGTTGTCAAAAGCATATTTGAAGGATTTCCATATCCTCAGACATTGTTTGCATCTTGCATCAGACGCATCCGTGCAGAATCTGGAGAGAAAGACAAGAATGCGGTTCACATTACACGTGCCGCTATCATCAAGGCTTATTTGAATAGACTAAACAATAACGAACAAAAAATAAAACGTATGCTGGACAAAGACAACAACAACCAAGGCTACCTTTGTGGCCGACTGTTTGCCGTGCTTGACAAGATTCAAGAGGATGCAAACAACCAACATTCCATCCGTGAGCGCTATATGAATGCTGCCAGTGCAACACCTGCTACAGTGTTCTCTACTATTTTGAATCTGTCCTCCCATCATGCTGAAAACTTGAATGAAGGACGAAAGATTTACTTTGAAAAGATCAAACAGGAAATCATCGACAAGATTTCTGCTGACGGGTTCCCTTCACATCTTGACCTGCAGGATCAAGGACGATTCTTCGTGGGTTATTATCACCAGCGTCAGGACTTCTTCACAAAGACTGAGAAAGAAAACAATAATAACAACTAAATAACTTACAATTATGTCAGAACTTAAAAACAGAATTGATTTCGTTTACATCTTTGATGTTCAAGATGGTAATCCCAATGGTGATCCCGATGCAGGAAACCTTCCACGTGTTGATGCCGAAACAGGTATGGGGCTTGTAACCGATGTGTGCTTGAAGCGTAAGGTGCGTAACTATGTTCAGGTTGCTAAGGAATGTGCAAGTGGATACGACATCTTTATTAAGGAGAAAGCCGTTTTGAACACATTGATTGATGCTGCTCATGAGGATGAAAGCGTAAAGACAGCTAAGGACAAGACATCTGCAGCACGTGATGTTATGTGTAAGAATTATTATGACATACGCACATTTGGAGCTGTTATGTCGACAGGAAAGAATGCCGGTCAGGTGCGTGGTCCTATCCAGTTTACATTTGCTCGCTCAATAGACCCTATCGCCGCAGCAGAACACTCCATTACGCGTATGGCTGTCGCCACCGAAAAAGAAGCTGAGAAGCAAGGAGGTGACAACCGCACTATGGGCCGCAAGGCCACAGTACCTTACGGACTATATTTGTGCCATGGATTCATTTCTGCCAATCTTGCAAAGCAGACAGGATTTACAGAGAAAGATCTTGCTCTCTTCTTCGATGCATTGAAGAACATGTTCGATGTGGATCGTTCTGCCGCACGAGGATTGATGAGCGCTCAAAAACTAATCGTATTCAAACATGATTCAGTTCTGGGCAACGCTCCTGCCAATAAATTATTTGATCTTATCAAGGTCGAAAAAAAGACTGATAATGCTCCACGAAAGTTCTCTGATTACACAATAACAGTTGACAAATCCAACCTTCCGGCTGGCGTTATTATAGAAGAACTTATATAATCTTAAATGTATAATGACGATGATATGCTCATGTTGTCGGGGATACAGCACTTCCGCTTTTGTCCCCGACAATGGGCTTTGATACATATTGAACAGCAGTGGGAAGATAATCGTTTGACTACAGAAGGACATATTCTTCACAAAAATGTGGATGATCCCTTCTATAGACAGAAGTGTGGCGAATTCATCTCTTTACGCTCCGTCAATGTCGCCTCTTATGAATTAGGGCTCTATGGCATTACAGATATTGTTGAGTTGCATCCCACAAGCAATAAGACCAATAGCATCGAGCATCCCAAGTATCCAGGTTATTGGATACCTTATCCTATAGAATACAAGCATGGACATCCCAAAAAGAACGAGATTGATGAGATTCAATTAGCAGCTCAAGTGATGTGCTTGGAAGAGCAATATGGTATAACCATTGCTCGTGGTGCATTTTTCTATGCTGAGATAAGGCAAAGAATAGAAGTGGAAATCACAAGTAAATTAAGAGAGATTGTTAGATTTTGCGCCAACGAAATGCACCAAATCTTCAAATCAGGATTGTTGCCTCCAATTATTATGAGCAAACATTGCAATAGGTGTTCCTTAAATAATATCTGTATGCCTGAAGTGTCTAATTGTTCTAAAGTTTCTAATTATTTAGAGAAATACTTGCATGAGGAAACTTCTTAATACATTGTATGTCACTACTCCAGAATCTTATCTGTATAAAGAAGGCATGAATGTTGTGATCTCTGTCAATCAGAAAGAGGTCTTTCGTATCCCTATAATCAATGTGGAAGGTATTGTAACCTTTGGATACATGGGCGCAAGCCCAGGTTTAATGAAACTATGTGCCGACAATAATGTTTCACTTACCTTTCTAACTCCAAATGGAAGATATATAAGCCGTTTCCAAGGACAGACAAAAGGCAATGTTTTGCTTAGAAAAGCACAATACAAATTGTCTGAACAAGAAGAATGGACACTGCATGTTTCACAAATAATGATTGCAGGAAAGATCCAGAATTATCGTAATATACTGCGACGTTATGTGCGAGATTATGGCGAAAACTCAATTGTTGAATCGGCAACTGAAGCTTTAGATGTTTTCAAAAAGGAAGTGTTTCGCACTTCTGACAGGCAATCTTTGATGGGCGTAGAGGGGATGGCTGCCAATAAATACTTTGAAGTGTTCCCATGCTTGATGACCCAGCAGCGAGATGTATTTCATTTTTCAGGTCGTAATAGACGACCTCCAAAGGATCCAATAAATGCTATGCTCTCTCTCGCTTATACGCTTATTACAAATGATGTGACTGCTGCATTAGAGACAGTAGGGCTTGATCCTTATGTGGGTTTTCTGCATACACTGCGACCCGGCAGGACCTCGTTAGCACTTGATATGACTGAGGAGTTACGTGCATATCTTGGCGATCGTTTTGTGCTTTCACTTATAAATCGTAGGCAGATATCCTCAAGTGATTTTCTATATCAGGGAGAGCAAGGAGTCGTTATGACTGATAATGGACGACGCACATTCCTTTCTGCTTGGCAAAATCGAAAGAAGGATATCCTCGTTCATCCATATTTGAACGAAAAAATACCTGTTGGACTTGTTCCTCATGCCCAAGCCATGTTAATGGCAAGATATGTTCGTGCTGACATCGACGATTATCCTGTGTTTCTAATAAAATAAGTAGTATATGAATATCCTAATAACATATGATGTTGACACCATTAGCGAAAAAGGCCAACGTCGTCTTAGACGGGTTGCGAAAATATGTAAAAACTATGGACTTCGCGTACAGAATTCGGTGTTCGAATGTGATGTAACAGAAGCACAGTTTACAATATTGAAAGAAGAATTACGTACAGTTATTGATGAAGAACTTGACAGCATACGCTTTTATCATTTGAATAAGAATAAGAATCATTGTATAGAAACTTTAGGAATAATAACATCTTATGATATTAATGATACTATTATTCTATGATGCGAACGTAAAGTGACACATAATTGCTGGGAGGTTCGCACGAACTAATTATCAAGCAATTAAATAGTTACTTGATTATAAAAAACATACTATAAAATCATTTTCGCGAAATGAGCATCATATTCCAATGATAATTAACTAGTTGAAAACGACACAGTCGCTCCCCGCGTGGGAGCGTGGATTGAAACCTGCTGTCATCCGTGACTCGGGTGCATGCGTCCTGTCGCTCCCCGCGTGGGAGCGTGGATTGAAACATCGAGTAGAGCTTCTCACTGCCGCTGCTGAGCTGTCGCTCCCCGCGTGGGAGCGTGGATTGAAACGAGCTGGCCAAGGCTATGAAGAACGCCATGAGCAAGTCGCTCCCCGCGTGGGAGCGTGGATTGAAACTTCTTGTAGTTCAGCAGAAGTTTCTTGCAGTATGTCGCTCCCCGCGTGGGAGCGTGGATTGAAACACCGAGATAGAGACCTCCACCGCGAAGTGTGCTGTCGCTCCCCGCGTGGGAGCGTGGATTGAAACAATTGAAGGATAGACATTGGACTTGCCCTGAGGTCGCTCCCCGCGTGGGAGCGTGGATTGAAACGCAGATGGTAGAGAAGGCACTTGGCCGCGCTGCGTCGCTCCCCGCGTGGGAGCGTGGATTGAAACGTTTGAGTATCGTTTTGGCCTTGTTGCTTCGACGTCGCTCCCCGCGTGGGAGCGTGGATTGAAACATATTGCCATAATGCCTTCACACCTTCAAAACCGTCGCTCCCCGCGTGGGAGCGTGGATTGAAACTTGATGATTGTGCCGGAGAAGAACGATGCACAAAGTCGCTCCCCGCGTGGGAGCGTGGATTGAAACTAAGACACAAAGGTTTAAATATTTGGACATTCGTCGCTCCCCGCGTGGGAGCGTGGATTGAAACCGACCCCTATGGCTCTCAACCTTTTCAACAAACGTCGCTCCCCGCGTGGGAGCGTGGATTGAAACTCATCATCCCAGCTTGGATGCGAGAAGCAACTTGTCGTCGCTCCCCGCGTGGGAGCGTGGATTGAAACCTCGGCTCCTGCTATCGTCCCGACACAACGAAGTCGCTCCCCGCGTGGGAGCGTGGATTGAAACAAGCTGATGTTCAGCATCGACGCAGTTGCCAACGTCGCTCCCCGCGTGGGAGCGTGGATTGAAACGCCATTAGTCCGATTTAAGACGTGGCGACGTGCGTCGCTCCCCGCGTGGGAGCGTGGATTGAAACCTACATCCGCAATCGCAACATCCCCATCTACCGGTCGCTCCCCGCGTGGGAGCGTGGATTGAAACGGTCCAGAACAGCGAACTTGTAGCCGTAATGAACGTCGCTCCCCGCGTGGGAGCGTGGATTGAAACCATCTGTTGCTATAGAAATATTTAATGCAAAGTGTCGCTCCCCGCGTGGGAGCGTGGATTGAAACATTCTTGATAGTCTTAAAGCCTCCAATCATTGCCGGTCGCTCCCCGCGTGGGAGCGTGGATTGAAACAAAATTCGCCGATTTTTCCATTTTTACCCGAAGTCGCTCCCCGCGTGGGAGCGTGGATTGAAACTGTAACTATTAATGTTTCCAATGGTGATAAAGTGATGTGTCGCTCCCCGCGTGGGAGCGTGGATTGAAACTTTAATGAAGAACAGCCATAGAACATACCCTAAGTCGCTCCCCGCGTGGGAGCGTGGATTGAAACCTATTATATTTCCGAACCTACCAATACCATAAGTCGCTCCCCGCGTGGGAGCGTGGATTGAAACATCACGATGTCGCGCGACGATGCCCACTACCAGTCGCTCCCCGCGTGGGAGCGTGGATTGAAACTACATATCAAATTCAACTTTATCCAGATCATCCTATGTCGCTCCCCGCGTGGGAGCGTGGATTGAAACAACATAAGTGGGGAAGTGTATCCTCTTTAACTTTGTCGCTCCCCGCGTGGGAGCGTGGATTGAAACACCTACGGCAACTTTGTACGCCCGAGACTGTTGTCGCTCCCCGCGTGGGAGCGTGGATTGAAACAACGATGACGACAACTACGGAAAGAAGGGAATGTCGCTCCCCGCGTGGGAGCGTGGATTGAAACATTTATCAGGGATATCTGCAGAAGCACACCGGCATCGTCGCTCCCCGCGTGGGAGCGTGGATTGAAACACCTATGCCGACCTCACTGCCGAGCAGAAGGCCGGTCGCTCCCCGCGTGGGAGCGTGGATTGAAACTGCGGATAGCGTGGCGGTCGTGGAGCATCACGAAGTCGCTCCCCGCGTGGGAGCGTGGATTGAAACATTGAAATTATCAACGGCATCAGCAATGCTGCGTCGCTCCCCGCGTGGGAGCGTGGATTGAAACACCTTGGCCGTGAAGGAGACACAGAGCGCCGACGTCGCTCCCCGCGTGGGAGCGTGGATTGAAACATCTTTTGCGCGGTAATATTTGCCGCCTGCTCGAGTCGCTCCCCGCGTGGGAGCGTGGATTGAAACAAATGCTGGGTAGATATATCTGCTCGTCGGTTCGTCGCTCCCCGCGTGGGAGCGTGGATTGAAACCACATCATACAAGAACCATCCGACCTTGCCGACCGTCGCTCCCCGCGTGGGAGCGTGGATTGAAACATTATGACAAAGAAAGTTTTTATTTCGGTTTTTGTCGCTCCCCGCGTGGGAGCGTGGATTGAAACTTTTTGGACATAGCAAGTACCAAGGTCTTTGGTGTCGCTCCCCGCGTGGGAGCGTGGATTGAAACATTATGGAGCATTTGATTGCAGGCGACTACGACGTCGCTCCCCGCGTGGGAGCGTGGATTGAAACAAAGCCACGACCGATATATAGTTGCCCGTAATAGTCGCTCCCCGCGTGGGAGCGTGGATTGAAACCAATCAAAAGGCCCATCTTTGCGGCGGCAGGTGCGTCGCTCCCCGCGTGGGAGCGTGGATTGAAACCATGCAAACGGATGGGACTATGAGCAGAACTGTGGTCGCTCCCCGCGTGGGAGCGTGGATTGAAACACGAATGATCTGCACAAAGAGCGTCACGTTTGCGTCGTCGCTCCCCGCGTGGGAGCGTGGATTGAAACACCACGATGCTGTCCCTCACAACCGGCTTTTCGACGTCGCTCCCCGCGTGGGAGCGTGGATTGAAACCGCTATGGCTACACCAGCAAGACTATGACGTTCGTCGCTCCCCGCGTGGGAGCGTGGATTGAAACATCAAGGACAGAGTACAATGGAGGCGGCAAATAGGTCGCTCCCCGCGTGGGAGCGTGGATTGAAACTTAATGTTGTCGATGCGGGCGGTGAGCCGGCACAGGTCGCTCCCCGCGTGGGAGCGTGGATTGAAACATATCCCACACCATCCGTCCAGTCGTCGTCTGCGTCGCTCCCCGCGTGGGAGCGTGGATTGAAACCACCGATGAGGGTATCTCCCCATTGCAGAACTAGTCGCTCCCCGCGTGGGAGCGTGGATTGAAACACTAATAGACGAGATAAAGCAATGACATACTATGCGTCGCTCCCCGCGTGGGAGCGTGGATTGAAACATCTTCGGCTGCATGACGGGTCTGCGATTCAGCGTCGCTCCCCGCGTGGGAGCGTGGATTGAAACTATCTCGGTGGATTGCTTGGTCAGCTCCTTGATGTCGCTCCCCGCGTGGGAGCGTGGATTGAAACAAATAAATTTATTAAATTGTTGGGATATTATTTGGTCGCTCCCCGCGTGGGAGCGTGGATTGAAACATACAAATGGGTTTGCTGTTGCGCACACAATGCCGTCGCTCCCCGCGTGGGAGCGTGGATTGAAACATCACCTTTGAAACATGTCTGCAAAGATATGTGGGTCGCTCCCCGCGTGGGAGCGTGGATTGAAACTTGAGGTGCTTGAGCTGACGGAGCTCGTTGTCGAAGTCGCTCCCCGCGTGGGAGCGTGGATTGAAACTGGAGGGCAGCAGCGGCATCGTCGGCAGCGGACTGTCGCTCCCCGCGTGGGAGCGTGGATTGAAACATTGCCCTTGTTGTCGCAAGCTATTGCGCCATCAAGTCGCTCCCCGCGTGGGAGCGTGGATTGAAACATTTATGTATGGCAACTGTCAAACCCATAGAAGAACAGGTCGCTCCCCGCGTGGGAGCGTGGATTGAAACCGTCCGTCCCCGATGCCTTTTCCGTCAGTTGGTGTCGCTCCCCGCGTGGGAGCGTGGATTGAAACCTTATTGGTGAAGAAGGCGCTCTCCGTCAGGAGTCGCTCCCCGCGTGGGAGCGTGGATTGAAACATGGCCATGGGCCTTGATGCAGCGCTGCTGGGTTGTCGCTCCCCGCGTGGGAGCGTGGATTGAAACGCCATGGGCACGAATGCCGGATGGTCCACACCGTCGCTCCCCGCGTGGGAGCGTGGATTGAAACTGCAGATATCCCTGGTAAATGAAGGTGATGACGTGTCGCTCCCCGCGTGGGAGCGTGGATTGAAACCGCTACCCCATCGAGCTGCTCTCTACGTCGCAGCGTCGCTCCCCGCGTGGGAGCGTGGATTGAAACTCCGAGACCATCGACATCAAGCCTTCCGAGATGTCGCTCCCCGCGTGGGAGCGTGGATTGAAACGATCATGTCCGTGTACTGCTGCTCCTTATCGGGGGTCGCTCCCCGCGTGGGAGCGTGGATTGAAACATTACTTGTTGTGGCCTCGTAATCCCGACAGGGTCGCTCCCCGCGTGGGAGCGTGGATTGAAACATAGATACATCCACCATTGGTCAGTTCACTGGAGTCGCTCCCCGCGTGGGAGCGTGGATTGAAACGCGGAAACGTGGAGGTGACGAGCCGGGCGAGCCGTGTCGCTCCCCGCGTGGGAGCGTGGATTGAAACAACCGAAATAAAATAGGCTTGTCGCCTTGCTTTTGTCGCTCCCCGCGTGGGAGCGTGGATTGAAACTCGTATGTTTCCATATATTCTCGTTTAGTTAAAAGTCGCTCCCCGCGTGGGAGCGTGGATTGAAACAGTTTCTCCACGTAGCGCCACACGTCCGACCCCTCCGTCGCTCCCCGCGTGGGAGCGTGGATTGAAACGCAGGTGGCCAAGCAGGTCGAGATGCAGGCAGTCGTCGCTCCCCGCGTGGGAGCGTGGATTGAAACAGGAAGAAGTAGGTGTGGAGCTTGGTCTTGGCAAGTCGCTCCCCGCGTGGGAGCGTGGATTGAAACGAAGAAAAACGAATATGTCGAGGGCGTAAATATTGTCGCTCCCCGCGTGGGAGCGTGGTTTGAAACTCGCCCAGCTTGATGGCCTTGGCAATGCCCGCAGTCGCTCCCCGCGTGGGAGCGTGGATTGAAACCTCTATCATTGCTTCATCGAGTCATACGATGAGTCGCTCCCCGCGTGGGAGCGTGGATTGAAACACATAGAATTGGTACTCTTTGTGAGCATCGAAACGTCGCTCCCCGCGTGGGAGCGTGGATTGAAACCATGCTTCTATGATTGATTTACCTTGTGGTTTCGTCGCTCCCCGCGTGGGAGCGTGGATTGAAACTTCACGAGAAACCTCAGAACGCATCGAATCATACAGTCGCTCCCCGCGTGGGAGCGTGGATTGAAACATCGTCTGGCTCTCTTAATGTACCCCCAGACGGGGTCGCTCCCCGCGTGGGAGCGTGGATTGAAACACCAGAAGCTGCGCGAGAATGTAAAGGCCGACGTCGCTCCCCGCGTGGGAGCGTGGATTGAAACCTCTGGAACTACGAGGTCAGCGTCGGCACCGACAGTCGCTCCCCGCGTGGGAGCGTGGATTGAAACTATTGCTTTTACAGTGTCACCGCCAGCAACGGCATGTCGCTCCCCGCGTGGGAGCGTGGATTGAAACTGGAGGGCAGCAGCGGCATCGTCGGCAGCGGACTGTCGCTCCCCGCGTGGGAGCGTGGATTGAAACACAAGACTCCCGTATTTGCATTTTAAGGCCGATTGCAGGTTGCTCCCCGCGTGGGAGCTTGGATTGAAACTGCAACGAATGAAAGAGGAAAGCTGATGGCAGCGGTTTAATTGTGCCATCTAAAACATTTTCGAATGTGCCACCCGCAGCGGAAACAAATGCGCCACCTTCTATGGCCATCTCAAGGTCGTTTTTCAGGAATCATGATTATCTTTGTGGGTGAAACCACAACAACAATAATATATTGAGGAGAGTTCAAATTGTCCATTTGATAGCGAAAAATCGTCATCGAATACGAGAAAGAACATTACCCAATAGAAAAGACGACAAAATCTGTTAGCATAGGAATGAAAAGGCAAGCCGCAATGCAGTCGGCTTGCTTTTTTTGTCATCTATTCGGATTAATTGGTTAATTTTCAAAGTAAGTATTCGCTGATGGCAGCGATTTAATTGTGCCACCCAAAACGGTTTCGAATGTACCACCCAAAACGGAATGAAATGTACCGGGCATAACGGTTTCAAATGTACCACCCGCAGCGGTAACAAATGTACCACCCTTACAAGACCTTTTATTGGGCACAATGGCAGGGATTCTCTGCAAGTATCTGTGTCAATATTCGAGTTTTTTTTAATCTCTTTTTCCCTCCATTTTATCTATAAACGTCTCATAGATGAGCGGATATGCTTCACTTGCATCGAAAGTAATGCCTGGACGTAAGAGGGATTGCATATCATCAGTAAACTCT
>Ga0247610_10001739_pt1 | contig 26358 bp, 23 predicted proteins | sample 174DNAGHGhighgp2_FD_193483 | JGI IMG/M metagenome (GOLD analysis project Ga0247610, IMG submission 193483) | Sheep rumen microbial communities from Palmerston North, Manawatu-Wanganui, New Zealand - 1742 DNA GHGhigh gp2 | ecosystem: Host-associated > Mammals > Digestive system > Stomach > Rumen...
TCTATTGTACTACCTTAGGTAGTTTGTGAATAATATAAATGTAGCGCCGTATACGAGACCCGTACGTACGGTGCAATGGGAGGGGCAAAGAATTTTTTTTTCCTCTACCCTATTAATGTTCTAATACTTTCAACAGGTTGTTTTTTACTTGCTATTAATACAGGAATAAATGTACCAATAAAAGCAATTAATATAGAGCCTGCTAAAATTAATAGTATATTAACTATACCAAAATGCAATAATGATATATGTATATTTTCAACTAAATTAGTATTGAGTGCATTACATACAAGAATTGATATTATTACTGAAAGGATAACACATATAATAGATATTAATCCACTTTCAGAGAAGAATATTTTAAATAAGTCTGATCCTCTTGCTCCTACAGCTCTTAAAATTCCGATTTCTCTTATTTTTGATGAGATAGAAGAAGATATAAAGTTAAATAACATTAATGCAGCAAATACGGCAAATATGATACCTATTGTTAAGAATACATTTTTAAGTGTATTTATTATATTTAAGAATATAGATAATGTTTGATATGTATTATTAGTCATTACATATTTATATGAACCAAAATTTGCTAACATTAAATTAATATCTGATTCTTGGAAATTAGTTTTAACAATTAATGTATCATATATAGCATCTTCAGGGAATACATAATCAGTTTTTCTTTCACTATAAAATACATTTTTATTATCTATAGTTGCATTAGATGATACGAAATTATCATTTAATATTACACCACTACCATCATAATAGCCAATTACATTTAATTCACCAGTTTTACCTTTTGATGTTTTATAATAATATTTTGTAATATCAGTATTAAATGAATTTAAGTATGAATTATATGATAAATCATATTCAATTATGTGATAATTATTAGAATCCATTATTTGTTTTAATTTAACTAAATCTATTTCATTTCCGTTATTGTAATCATTTATCATATTTCTAATTTCAGTATTTTCACTTGAATATCTAGATGCTGATTGAATTAATAAGTAATTATTAACATATGAGTCATTTTTTAATAAAGTGTCTAAATTGTTGATATATGAATTATAATTATATGTTCTATTATCAATTTCTTGATTTATGTTATTAAGCTCTTGTTTTACTGAATCATATTTATTTTTTAATGTTTCATTTGAATAATAGTTTGGTATATTTTCAATATATGATAAATAATATTGACCATATTCAATTATATTTGATACTCTTAAGAATTCATCAATATATTTATCATGTATTGTTTTAACTTGCATTAATGCATTTTTATCAATATAAGCATCATTTTTTAAATCAAAATATTTATTTTGTTCTGGATAAATATTTTCATATAAATCTTTTGTTAAATATGAAGATGAAACCATATTATCAAAAGATGCTAATAAAAGACTATTTTGATTATTTTTAATATTATTAAGTAAATCTTTAGATAAATAAATTTCATTTTCACTTGGTTTTCTATATTCAATCTTATTATCATTAAAATCGTAGAATTTTAGTTTGTTTATATTTTTTTCTACAATTAATGGGCTTACATAACCTATTCCATAGTCATCTGATACTTCATAAGAATATACATCATTTGATTCATTCATTGCTATTCCTCTTGCCCAAATGGTATTAATATAATCATATGTATAAACTTCATAATCTTTCATATATTCTTTATAAAAATCATTACTAACATAGCCCATTAAATGGAATGAATTTCCTATATATAGTTTAAATTCCTCTGCTAACTTATCAAGCTCATTTTGATTTAAATTAGAAGTATTATTCTTTAAGTCATTATATTTTGTAGGTATCATTCCTGTATTAATAATACCTGTAATCTTTAGTTCAACATTATATCCACTAAAGCCAAATCTACATGTTACAGTTTTATTTAAGATATCATCATATGATTTAACTTGATCAGGATTTCCCTCTTTAAGCATTTGATACATATAATCAGTAATAGCTATTTCAGTATAATTTGATGGGTAAGAACCTGTAATAGTAAAACCATTAGAAGTAATATAGTTAATTCCTGCATCAACTAAGCCTGTCATAGCTACATATGGATAATAATTAGAAGATGCAAGATTCATTGATTCAATTCTTAATACACGACTTGCACCACTATAATAATTATAAGAACCAAATTTAATAACTCCAGCATATTTATTTGCTGATTTAGAATTTAGATAATTTATATCAGAAGATGAAAAAGCAGTTTCTAAATATTCAGTATTCTTATAAGTTACTTTATCTTCACCTGTAGATATATTTAAATTATGTCCAATATTTTCAAATTTATATGTTTTTGAAATTTGTTCATAATCTAAGTCAGTATTCTTTAGAGCTTCTTTAACTGAATATGATTCATCATAAAGCATTAATGTTGATGTTACACCAAACATAACTAATGCGACTATAGTTAAAAATATAGTAAATATCATTCTTATAGGCTTACTTTTTAAAGAAGAAGCACCAATTTTGAATGCTCTTTGAAATGGTAAATGTGATTTAATAAATTTAGTATTTTTAGGATCATATTCTTTAGTATTAACTTCCTTAGTATCACTAAATACTTCAGATCTATTATCTTCAGAAATATGAATTGCCTGTTTAATAGCTTTATTATCATGATCACTTGTAGAAATTATAACTTCACCATTTTTACTTTTTAATAAGTCATATATTTTATCTAAGTCATCTCTTTTTAATTCTTCAACATTTTTAATTGATAATACATTATCATTTACAATATTAATGTTTTCATTTAAAGATTTAGGCTCTATATGAGCTTTTGTCATATCTGAAATGATTTTTCCATCTGCAAGCTCAATGATTCTATCTGCATATATTTCAGCAAAATCCCTATCATGAGATACAATTATTACAAGCTTTTCTTTAGATAATTTCTTTAGTGTATCAAATACTTGCTTACCTGTATTAGAATCAAGCGCTCCAGTAGGCTCATCTGCCATAATTATTTCAGGATTTTTAATTAGTGCACGTGCAATAGCAACCCTTTGTTTTTGTCCACCTGATAATGTATTTGGCTTTCTTTTACCAAGACCCTTTAAATCTACTTGTTCAAGTAATTTTAAAACAGATTCCTTATCATTTTTCTTACCCTGTAGTTGTAATGCTAATTCAATATTTTGTTCAATATTAAATTCATTTAAAATATTATATTCCTGGAAAATAAATCCTATATAAGTATTTCTATAGGAATCAAAATCAGCTCCTGAGAAATCCTTACTATTTTTTCCTTTAATTATAATTTCTCCAGAATCAGGTTTATCAAGTCCACCTGTAACATTTAATAATGTAGATTTACCAGAACCTGATTTACCAAGTAAGAAGACCATACCTGTTTCAGGAAATGTTACACTAACATCATCTAGGGCTTTAACTTCTTGGCCACCTTTTGTTTTATAAACTTTTTTTAAATTTTTTATTTCAAGCATATACTCACTCTCCCTAATTTAAAAAGATATGATAATTATATCATAAATAAAAAAATAACACTAGATTTAGTGTTATTTACATCTATTATCATATGCTCTTTTAGATTTTCTAATAGATTCTTTATATTGTATATTATGTGCTTCAAGGAAATCTTGGAATATCTTTTTTCCTTCAGCCACATTATCAACTTCATATTCAATTTCATAATCAACATGTCCATAATATTCTGATTTATCAAAGAATATTGTACCATCCTTATAAGGAGCAGAAGCTCTATAAGTTGTTAATTCAGCAATTTTTTTAACATCATATGGTATTCCAATTTGATCTGCGTTAAATCCATTTTTTAACATATCTTCAGCTTTTTCTTTAGAAATAAGAATATGTGCTTCGTCTGCGCCTACTAAAGCTCTTGTCTTTTTAGTAAGCTTATAATTACTACCTTTTTGTCTGATTCTTAAAACAGTTTGTTCATTTAAAAGCTTTAAATCATCAGTATCAAAGTAATGATTAGTCTGAGCGAAGATATTATTATCTAAGCCAAATTCTTTTATTAATGATTTGTATTGCTCTTCATTAATAAATGTCTTAAATTCAATTTCTTTGTTAATGTACATAATCTCACCCCATAAACTGCTACATTATTAATTATACTAATAATTGTAGATAAAATGCAAGTATTATGATAAAATAATCTAAAAGAAAAGATGTGATAGTTTTGAAGTATTGTATTATTGTTAGAGACAATGAAAAATCTAAAAAAATTCAAGAGATATTAATTTCAAAAATTAAACACGAATATAATGATAAGACTCCTGATTATGTAGTCGCAGTTGGTGGAGATGGAACAATTATAAAGGCATCTCATAAATACCCTAATGCAGTTATTTTTGGTATACATACAGGTCATTTAGGCCATTATGCTAATTATTCAGTAGATGATTTAGATATCGCAATTGAAAATATTAATAATTCAAATTTTAAGGTTCAAAAGCTTGATGTATTAGCTGCTGAATTTGTAACTAATAGTGGAAATATTGTAAATGATTTTGCCTTAAATGAAGTAACTATTGTATCTCCATTAAGAACACTTATCTTAGATGTATTTATAGATAATGATTTCTTAGAAAGATATAGAGGTACAGGCTTATGTATATCTACGCCATCAGGTTCAACAGCGTATAATAAATCATTACATGGCTCTGTTATTGATAGTAGATTAAGAACTATGCAATTAACAGAAATGGCAGGAATTAATTCAACTGCATATAAGTCACTAGGATCTCCTATTGTTTTATCATATGAAAGAAGAATTAAATTAGACCTAGTTGAGGGCTATGAAGCAAGAACTGATTTATTTATTACAGTTGATCATATTTCATATTCATTAAGAGATTTAAAAAGCTTATATATCTTTTATAATAATAAGACAATAAATATGGCTTATAACAAGCCAGAAGAATTCGTTAATAGAATTAATAGATCATTTTTAATTTCTAAAGAATAATATAAAGTAGGTTAGCCTACTTTTTATTTTTGTGCAACTATTATTCTAAAACGTTTTAGAAAAAACTAAATAATATAATTATTATATTATAAGGATAGTTATGTAAACGTTTTATCAAACTCTCGTTTTTATTGAATAAGTATTGTCATAGTGTTAAAATTAGAAATGTAGAAATAATATTTAAAAAATTAAATTTTTAGGAGGATTAAAAATATTATGGCTGTTAAAGTTGCAATTAATGGTTTCGGACGTATTGGACGTCTAGCATTTAGACAAATGTTCGGTGCAGAAGGTTATGAGGTTGTTGCTATCAACGACTTAACTGCTCCAGAAATGTTAGCAAACTTATTAAAGTATGATACTGCACAAGGTGGTTATGCAGGTGTTATCGGTGAAGGAAAGCACACAGTTGAAGCTGGTGAAAACTACATCGTTGTTGATGGTAAGAAGATTACTATTTACAAAGAAGCAGATGCAAACAACTTACCTTGGGGTGAATTAAATGTAGATGTAGTATTAGAATGTACTGGTTTCTACACTAAGAAAGAAAAAGCACAAGCTCATATCAATGCAGGTGCTAAGAAGGTTGTTATTTCAGCTCCAGCTGGAAATGATTTACCTACAATCGTATATGGTGTTAATGAAAAGACATTAACTAAGAATGATACAATCATTTCTGCTGCATCATGTACAACTAACTGTTTAGCTCCTATGGCTAAAGCATTAAATGACTATGCTCCAATTCAATCTGGTATTATGTCAACAATTCATGCTTATACAGGAGATCAAATGATTCTTGATGGACCACATAGAAAAGGTGATTTAAGAAGAGCTAGAGCAGGTGCTGCTAATATCGTACCTAACTCAACTGGTGCTGCTAAGGCAATCGGTCTAGTTATTCCTGAATTAAATGGTAAGTTAATTGGTTCTGCACAAAGAGTTCCAGTTCCTACAGGTTCAACTACAATCTTAACTGCAGTAGTTAAGAAAGACAACGTTACAGTTGATGAAATCAATGCTGCAATGAAGGCTCAAGCTTCTCAATCATTTGGTTACAATACTGACCCAATCGTTTCATCTGATGTTATCGGTATGAGATTTGGTTCATTATTCGATGCTACTCAAACAATGGTATCAAAGATTGCTGATGGTTTATTTGAAGTTCAAGTTGTTTCTTGGTATGACAACGAAAATTCATACACTAGCCAAATGGTTAGAACTATCAAGTATTTCGCTGAATTAAAGTAATATTTGATTTAAAACCCGGTTTTCCGGGTTTTTTTTGACTCTTAATTATTATAATGATACAATATAAAATAGTGGGGAGTTGAGAATATGGATTTAAGCTTAGATCATGGATTAAATGAAAAAGAGGTTGCTAAGTTTACTCAAATTATTACAACAGATAAAATGAGTATAGCTGGATTTAAATCTAAAAATGGTAATGAACTTGTAAGATTTAGTCATTCTCATGAGTCTTATGAATTTGTTATTCCTTTAACTACAATTCCTCTTTTAAAACACCATGATTATTTTTGTGTGGGTGAGGTAGGATATTGCTACCCCGTAAACCCTAATGAAATACATGGACTTGAATTTGAATTAAAATCAAATGTTGTATCAATTGTAATTAATAAAGACTATTTAAATGATATAAAAGATGAAATGGGATATAATGATTTTCTTTTTAAAAGAAAATTTTTAATACCCAAAGAATTATTTGATTTAATATGGGAATATAGAATAAAAGAGGATAATAATTTATCATATAAAATTGTTAAATCTTTAATTTTAGGTGGAGCAAAAAGCTTTGATGCAAAAGGTATACACGCAGCTAAATATTTTGTTAATGTAAGAGAAAGTATTATTTATTTAATGAATAATTATACAAATCCAAATTTAACAATTGAAGACCTTGCAAGCCATTCTAATTATTCTTATACATATTTTACAAAAGTATTTAAAAAATATATGAATGATACACCTATTAATCATCTTAATAAATTAAGATTATCAAGAGCTAAAGAATTAATGGGTGATGAATCATTATCTCTAGATGAAATATCTATGTTATCAGGATATAAAAATAATTCGAGTTTTACCGAAGCTTTTAAAAGATTAGTCGGAATAAACCCACTAACATATCGTAAAAATTTTATTAAAAATATAAATTTTAATATTTTTTACAAAAAAATGTGAAATTATTGAAAAATATGTTATAATGACGTTATGGGAGATAAAAAGTAGGGATAATAAAGGTGTCATACTCTTTTATTACCTAACGATTTAGAGAACCTTGGTCTTTACTAGGGTTCTTTTTTCTTTTATAATAATTTTGAGGTATTTATATGGAATGGATAGATTTTATAAATGAAGAAAGAGAAAAACCATATTATAAAAAATTAAAAGAATTAGTTGATAATGAATATAATAATTATTTATGTCATCCTGATTATGAAAATATATTTAACGCATTTAAATTAACTAATATAGATAATCTAAAGGTTGTTATACTAGGTCAAGATCCTTATCATGAGCCAAACCAAGCTCATGGACTTGCCTTTTCTGTATTATGTAAAAAGCTTCCACCTTCTTTAATAAATATATATAAGGAAATGGAAACTGATTTAAATGTTAAAATAGATCAAGATGGAAACCTAGATTATCTAGCTAAACAAGGTGTATTATTATTAAATACAACACTAACTGTAAGAGATGGTTATGCATATTCACACAAAAATTTTGGCTGGGATATTTTTACAGATAATGTAATATCTTATATTAATAATATTGATAGACCTATTGTCTTTATATTATGGGGTGCACCAGCTCAAAAAAAGAAGAAATTATTAAATAATCCCAAACATTTAATAATAGAATCACCCCATCCATCTCCGCTTTCATCTTATAGAGGCTTTTTTGGGTCAAAACCATTTTCAAAAACCAATGATTTTTTAATTAAAAATAATGTTACTCCAATTAATTGGACTAAATAGAGGTAATAATATGGAAATGAAAGAAAAGAAAATAGATTCAAATTTAATATATGATGGAAAAATATTAAAGCTTGTTAATGATAAGGTTAAATGCCCTAATGGAAATGAAGCATATAGAGAGATTGTTAAACATAATGGTGGTGCTGCAGTATTAGTAGTTACAGAAGATAAAAAGATATTATTAATAAAACAATATAGATATGCATATGATGAAATAATTTATGAAATACCTGCAGGTAAATTAGAAAAGAACGAAGACCCATATGTGGCTGCCAAAAGAGAATTAGAAGAAGAAACAGGAAATGTAGCTGATACATTAGAGCCTCTTGGTATAATTTATCCTACATGCGGATATTCTAATGAAAAAATATATCTATATTTAGCTTTAAATATAAAGCCTGGTAAGATGAATTTAGATGAAGATGAAGTTATTGAAAGTGTATATTTAGATTTATCTGAGGTTAAAAAATTAATTTTAAATAATGAAATTAAAGATGCTAAAACAATTTGTGCAATTTCAAATTATTTATTAAAATACGAAAAATAATTAAAAAAATTAATTTAAATGGTAGAAAATATTAATTTCTATCATTTTTCTTTATCGTTAAAATTAATTATATTAATCACACGATTAAAAAAATTAATAAATAATGTTGACATATTTTAATTTAAGATTATAATTATAGATGTAAGAGGTGAAAAGAAATGAAAAAGAATGTAATAGGATATTGTCCAATATGTAATGATAAATTAATCGCAAAAACACTAAGATGTGATAAGTGTGATACTGAAATAACAGGAGAATTTAATCTATCTCCATTTGATTATTTATCTAAAGAACAATTAGATTTTGCGTTAGTATTTATTAAATGTGAAGGTAATATTAAAGCAATTGAAAAAAACTTAAATATTAGCTATCCTACAGTTAAGAAAAATATTGATGATTTAATTAGTGCTTTAGGTATGAATAATGTTACAGAAATAAATGTAGAAGAAAATAATAATTATTCTAGAGAAGAAGTTAGAAAAATGCTAAAGAATGGAGAAATCTCATTTGAAGAAGCAGAGAAATTATTAGGAGGTTTATAATGAAAAAGGATTATTTAAAAAGACTAGAAGAAGAACTTTCTAAGGTTAATGCTAAGCATAAAGATGAAATATTAGAAAAATATAAAAAAAGATATGATTTTGGCCTTGAATCTGGTCTTAAAGATGATGAAATAGAACAAATGCTAGGAGACCCTGAAGAGGTTGCTAAAAAGTATAAGGGTGAAGATCCTTTTACAAATGATGGATACAATAAAAATTACAATATGAAAGTTAAAACTGTAAGTGATGATATTGTAATAAAAAGAACTAATGATTCTAAAGTACATATTTTCTTTGATGATTGTAATCCTGATATGTATAATGTAAAAAATAATAGTGATGGTATTATTATAGACTATCCTAAAACAAAATATTTTAGCTTTAATAGAAAAAAAGGTGGAATTATAACTATAGAAATTCCAAGCGAAAGAAAATTCTTTGAAGCATCAATTCAATCTGCATCAGGTGATATAAAAATAGATTATCTAAATGCTAAAAAAATGGAAATAGCAATCGCATCAAGCGATGTAGTAATTCATAAAATAGAAGGAGAATCTATAAGATTAAATACAGTATCAGGTGAAATTTTTATTGATAAAGCTAATGCATCAAAGCAAATTACAGTTGCCTCTGTATCAGGTGATATAGAAGCTAATTATATTGATTCAAAATTATTAATTGTTGATACAGTATCAGGCGATGCAACTATAAAAGAAAATACAGGTGGACTTAAAACATCATCTGTATCAGGTGAAGTTTATGTTAATGGAATTGAATGTGGAAATATTAAAAATTATTGGAAAGGAATGTTTAAAAAATGAGCTTAAAAAATAGAATTATAAGTATTACACCAATGGTGTGCTTAATTATATATTTAACAGTAGGATTTGTATGGAATATATGGCATCCAACATGGGCAGTATTTTTCTTAATAATTATTGTACCAGTAGTATTAAATTCTAATCTTGCAAAGGTTATATACCCACTTGTTTGTATAGCAATTTATTTAGTTATTGGATTTGTATGGCATTATTGGCATCCTGCATGGATTATATTCTTAACAATTCCTGTATACTATACTTTATTTGAACCATACCTTGTAAAAAAGAAGAAAAAAAGAATAGAAGTAGTTGAAAATGATTAATTAATTGTGACCTTTATTTTAGGTCACTTTTAATTTTTAAAAGAGTATATAAAATATAATAAAAATGGAGTTTTTAATATATATTAAAGTTTTTTTAAAATAAATCGTTAAAAAATAGAAAAAATAGTTATTTTTTCCTTTTTTGATTACTTTTTTTATGTTATCATAAAAATATAGTGTTTTTAGGAGATGATTAGCATGAATAAAAATATAGTTTATCTTTCATTTCTTGAAGGAGATAATGAAAAGGCTAAGGATGTGTTAAAAGGATTAAATCAAAATGGATTTATTACTAAAACAACAACACCTGATGGAGATTATGATAAAAAAGTTAGAGTAGCACTTTTAAGAGCTGATGCAGTAATTATTGCCCTAAGTGAACAAACTCTAAAAAATGATGATTTCTTTGGCCATCTAGAGATTGCTAAAAAATATAATAGAACATCAACACCAATGGTTTTCTTAATTCTTGATGAATCAATTGATGATTTATATGACAAGATTTATGCTGATGAATCATATAGTGATGATGCATTAATTAGAGCTGATGATTTTAGAGATGAATTAATGACAAAAAATTACATTACATATGATGCAAATGTAATTAATAATTTAAAGAATAAATTAGTTGAATTAGGATTAGTTCCTTATCAAAATTCAAATAATGAAACTGAAACTAAAGAAGAAAAGGTAGAAGCAAAACCTGAAGAAGTTAAGACTGAATCTTCTAATACAGAAAAAACTCAAGAAGAAACTATAGATGTAACTAAAGATGAAGCAATAGAAGTTAAATCTGAAGAAGAAATAGTTGAGATTAAGGAAGAAGAATCTAAACCAAGAGAAGAAAAGATTTTTATTCCTGAGGTTAAGCCTATTAGAAATGATGAAACTAAGGAATCTGAAAAGCAATTAACAGCATTAGAAGAGGTTAAACAAATTTTAACTAATAATGATGTTAAGCATGAAGAAAATATTGTTGCCTTAAAGAAGGCTCCTAAGATTAATGAAGATTTCTTAAAGCAAGCAATTGATAAATTTAACCAACAAAAATATTTAGAATCATATGAAATATTTATGAGAACTGAAGATCATCCTACAGCAATGCAATATATTGCTTATCTATATTTAATGGGTCTTGGTGTAGATAAGGATGAACAAGAAGCTTTTAATTGGTATAAAAAAGCAGTTGATAATGATAACAAGGATGCATATTTTGGTTTAGCTGAATGTTATTATTATGCAATTGGTACAAGAAAAGATGATGTATTAGCATTAAAATATTATAAGCTACCTGCTGATTTAGGTGATAGAGATGCCTTATATAGATTAGCTAATGTATATTTCTATGGTCAAGGTGAAGCACAAGATTATAGTCAAGCATTTAAAATCTATAAAAATAATTTTGCTGACGAACCTGAAGCAATCTATAATTTAGGCTTCATGTATTATAATGGCTTAGGAACTGATGTAGATAAGAAAAAAGCATTTGAAATGTTTAAGCTTGCTGCAACAAAAGGTAATTCTAAAGCATATAATGATTTAGCTAATATGTATTTTTTAGGTGAAGAAGTTGACCAAAATTATGCTCAAGCATTTAAATATTATGCACAAGCTGCAAAATTAGGCGAGGATGCTGCAAGCTACAATTTAGCTGAATGTTATTTCTATGGTACAGGTATTAAGGTTGATAGAAAGAAAGCAATCTTGTTCTATAAGAAAGCAGCAAGCCAAGGTTCATCAGATGCTGAATATAAACTAGGCTTATTATCAGATGCTGGAGATGATGTTGAATTATCTTATGATGAAGCATTTAAATGGTATAAAAGAGCTGCAGAGCAAGGTCATCCTTTAGCTGAAAAGAAAATTGCTGATCACTATTATTTTGGTTATGGTGTTAAGCCTGATAAAGAAGAAGCATTTAAGTGGTATTTACAAGCTGCAAAGCATGGAAATACAGATGCAATGCTTGAGGTTGCTTGGTGCTATAGAGGTGGAGTAGGCGTTACTGAAAATCCTGAAGAAGCATTCAATTGGTTTGCAATTGCTGCACAAAGAGATAACGATAAAGCCCTAAATTGCTTAGGTGATTGTTATTCACTAGGTATTGGTGTTGAAGCAGATTCAACTAAAGCATTTGAAAGCTATAAAAAGGCTGCAGACATAGGTTCTGAGCTTGGTGAATTAAATTTAGGTAAATGCTATTATAATGGTACAGGAGTTGAAAGAGACTACAAGATGGCAGCTAGATGGTATGAAAAGGCTGCAATGAAAGAACAAGTAGAAGCTCAATTCTTATTAGCTAAATTATATTATGATGGATTTATTGGACAAGATTACACAAAGGCTATGAGCTGGTTTAAACGTTCAGCTAAAAATGATTATGGTCCTGCATATTATATGATTGCACACTGCTATCAATATGGTCTTGGTGTAAAAGAAAATAAAGATGCTGCCTTAAATAACTTAAAGGAAGCAGCAGACTTAGGTGATGAATTAGCATTATATGACCTAGGTGATCACTATAGCGCATTAGGTGATAAAACAAAAGCATTTGAATATTATGAAGAAGCATCTAATAAAGGATTCTCTACCGCAACATTAAAATTAGCATGGTGCTATTATAATGGATTTGGTATTGATTCTGATAGAGATTATTCTTATGATTTAGCATATAAATTAGCTGAAGCTGGATATGAAGATGCTAAGAAATTTATAAGAAAATATTTTAACGAAGAAGTATAACAAAAAGGCTCTTGTAATTTTACAAGAGCCTCAGACTGTTGACAAACTCGTAAAAGAGTCGAATCAACAGTCTTTTATTTTATTATAGGACTTGATTGTTCATTTTTTAATAAATTAATATCATAGATATTATCTAATATTTTTGATATCTTTAATTCTATATCAAAGATATCATTTATACCTTCTTTAATATTAGTATAAATATTAACGTTTTTCTTTAAAGAATTTAAATATTCTTTACCTTTATTATTAAATCCTAATACTCTAATAAAGTTAATATCTTTTTCATATATTTCATTAATATCTTTCTTTTTAATATTAAATAAAATATAATCTAGCATTCTTTTAATTCTTGTTTCTGTATATCTTTTAGATACTAAAGAAGATATAAACTCCTTTAATGAATCATATTTATAAACATCCTTGATTTTATTTTCTAATCCTTCATCTACTAAAAATATTTCTTTTAATTCACTAGTTGATTTATTTAATATTTCATATTTTAAATATTTAAATAATTTAGCTTCATCTAATATTTTATCTTTATCTTTAGCAACAAAAGAAGGACAATATTCATTCATCTTAGATAAATTTAATCTAATAGATTTAGCACTAGAATAATTATTAGATAAGAGAGAATCTAGATAATCATTACCTTCTCTTTTAATAGTCTTTAAATCAATATTATATTTATTATCCTTTATAGATTTATAATAAAAAAATCCTAATATATCATTTGATTTAAATGGTAATTGATTTAATGATGATACCTTATAAGATATCCCATCACTTAAATTTATTTTATCTTGCATAAACTCTTTATAATATTTTCCATATAAGCTAATATTATTTTCTTCACTACCAATTAATATTTCATTAATTTTACATAAATTTAAGAACTTAATATTATTATTAGCATAAATATCAGCTCTTTCTAATGTATATACAAAGGGTAGTTCAATTACTAAATCGTAGCCTAAATCTAGGGCTTGTTTAGTCTTTGTAAATTTATCAAAAATTGATAAATCTCCTCGCATTGTAAATGATGATGATATTATTAATATTTTTAAATCAGAATTTATATTACTAAAATGATATACATGACCATTATGTAATGGATTATATTCAGCTATTATTCCTGTTATTTTCAAAAATATCACCACCTACTAAAAAATTATACAATATTTAATTTAATAATTAAATATCTTTTAAATTATGATATAATTAATTCAAGTGAGGTTTTTTTATGAGTGAGTGGAATTTAAAATTATTTTATGAATCAGAAGAAGCATTTGAAAAAGATTTTAATATGCTTAATTTAGATATTAAGGATTTAGTTAATTTAAAGGGTAAATTAAATAATCCTGAAGGATTAATTGAATATGCAAAAATAAATAGAAGATTAGATTCAAGATTATCAAATGTATATATTTATGCTTCAATGGCACATGACCTAAATCAAAAGGATTTAGTTGCATCAAAAAGATTCCAAAAGGTATATTCAAAATATATGGAAGTTATATCTGCAGCATCTTTTGTTGATCCTGAAATATTAAAGAATAAAAAAGAAGATGTATTAAAATGGTGTGATTCATATGAAGAATTAAAGCCTTTAAAATATGGTATTTCAAATTTATTTAGATTAAATAGATTTGTAAAAACTGCTAAAGTAGAAGCAATTATGGCAAACTATAATGAGGCAACACAAGGCTATATTTCTTTATATGATAATTTAGTTGTTGCAGATAAAACACCTGCAACTGCAACATTAACAGATGGAAAAGAAATAGAAGTATCAATGGCTAATTATACATATTTACTTGGTACACTTAAAAACCAAGAGGATAGAAGAATTGTATTTGAGGCTTTATATAATTATTATGAATTACATAAAAAGACATTAGCTCAAATTTACAAAGGTATTATGGCAGGAGAATTAGCAGAAGCTAAAAATAGAGGCTATAAATCTATATTAGAATCAAAATTATATTCTAATAATATTGATAAAAAAGTTTATACATCTTTAGTATCTGTTGCAAGAAACTATAATCAACCATTAAAGAGATATTATAAATTAAGAAAGAAATATTTTGGATTAAAAGAATTACATACTTATGATAGAATGCTAAAGTTTAGAACTTCTAATAAGGTTTATACATATGAAGAATCAAAAAGATTAGTATTAGAAGCAGATAAGAAATTAGGAGAAGATTTCTATAATAAGGCTAAAGAAGTAATGGCTGATGGTAGAGTATCTGTATATCCTAAGGATGGAAAATCTACAGGTGCTTATTCTAATTCAACATATGAAAAGGGCACAATCATAATGCTAAATCATACTGATGACTTAAATTCAGCATTTACATTAGCACATGAGGCAGGTCATTCAATTCATTCTATGTATTCAATAGAATCACAACCATATGAGACATATAATTATACAATATTTGTAGCCGAGGTAGCATCTACATTTAATGAAGCTAGATTTTTAGATTATATGATGGAAAATACAACTGATAAGAATGAAAGAATTGTATTATTACAAGAAGCAATAGATGGATTAGTTGCTACATTCTATCGTCAAACATTATTTGCAGATTACGAGCTTCAAGCTCATACATTATATGAAAAAGGCGAAGTTATTGATGAAGAAGTATTATCTAATATAATGAAAGATTTATATAAGAAATATTATGGTATTGACCTAGATACAGAAGAATTAAAGAAATATGTATGGGCATATATCCCACATTTATTCCATTCACCATTTTATGTATATCAATATGCAACATCATACGCAACAAGCCAAGCTATTTATATGAATGTTAAAAATAATGAGCCAGGTGCATTTGATGCATATATTAATTTATTAAAATCAGGTGGCTCTAATTATCCTGTTGAATTAATTAAAGAGGCTGGCGTTGATTTAACTAAAAAAGATGCGTTTATGGCAGTAGTTAATCGTTTAGATGAATTAGTTACAATGCTTGAAAAAGAATTATATGAAGATTAATTTAGATATTAATTTAGGAATTAATAATTCTATAAATAAATTATATGAAAAAGGAATAATAAAAGAAGATACTATTATAATTATCCCTGTTATTGATAACTTAGATTCTATTTTAAAAATCAGGGATAATTATAAAAATAAATTAATATTAGTTTTATATGAAAGTCTATCTTCTAAAATTAATGATTATAATAATATTGAATTAATAACTATTCCTAATATGATGAATAAAGAAGATATTAAATATATGGCATCAGATATAAAAGAAGAATTTAGTGATGCTTATATATTTGATTTATATGATAATAAATATTTAGAATCATATTATACTGATATTGCTAAAGATATTTATAAAAATAATCAAGGCTATAATAAAATATATATTCCATATAATGGTTCTAGTTGCTTAGGCCTTATTAAGTATTTTAAAATAGCTACAGATTTAGATGTAATACTAATTAGTGATAATGAAATTAAAAATATAGAATATGATTTAAAAATATCTAAAAAAGAAGAAATTGATGATGAAAATTCTATAGTTATTTCTTTTTAAAATAATATAATTATTTTCTTGATTAAAAAAGGTAATTATGATATTATAATTTAGAAATAACTTTAAGATAGTCCAGAGAGGCTAACAAGATATAGATAATAATTTTTATGATGTAATTGCATCCTTTTATTGTACCTATGCTTCTAGTCCTTGGATTAGAAGCTTATTTTTTTGGAGGCAAAAATGAGAGGATTAATAACACTTAAAGAATTAAAAACTGAAAAAATATTAGAATTAATAAAGTATGCTGAAAAGCTTAAAAAGGGATTTAGAATTTCATACCCTGATAAGAAGATTGCAACTTTATTTTTTGAAAACTCAACTCGTACACATTATTCATTCCAAGTTGCACTTATGAATTTAGGTATCTCTATTATTGATTTAAACGCAGATACATCTAGTGTAAGAAAGGGTGAAACATTATATGATACAGTTAGAACATTTGAGGCTTTGGGTGTTGATGGTGTAATTATCCGTCACAGCAAGGATGAATATTATAATGATTTAAAGAATATTCAAATTCCTATTTTTAATGCTGGTGATGGTGCAGGTAGCCATCCTACTCAAAGCCTTTTAGATTTAATGACTATTCATGAAGAATATGGACATTTTAAAGGATTAAAGTGCTGTATAGTAGGTGATATTTCTCACTCAAGAGTTGCACATACAAATATTGAAATAATGGAACGCTTAGGAATGGAAGTATATATTTCAGGTCCTGAGGAATTTAATGATCATTCAGCTAAATGGATTCCATTTGATGATGCAGTTAAAAATATGGATATTGTAATGCTTCTAAGAGTTCAATTTGAACGTCATAAAGAAAAGATGAAAATGACAGTAGAAGAATACCATGAAAAATATGGTTTAACTGTTGAAAGAATGAATCAAATGAAAGAAAATGCAATTATTATGCATCCAGCTCCAATTAATAGAGGTGTTGAGATAGCTGATGAGGTTGCAGAATGTAAAAAATCTAGAATATATAAACAAATGACTAATGGCGTTTATATTAGAATGGCTGTAATTTCAGATGCCTTAGATGGAAATCTATAGAAGGAGAAAATATTTATGCTATTAATTAAAAATGGTCAAATTGTAAAGAAAGGAAATGAACTTGAAACATTAGATATTTTAATTGATGATGGAATAATCATTAAGATGGATAAAAATATCAATGAAGATTGTATTACACTAGATGCTAAAGGCTGTCTTGTAATGCCTGGTGCAACTGATGTACATGTTCATTTTAGAGAGCCTGGCTTTATAAGTAAAGAAACTATAAAAACTGGTACACTATCAAGTGCTAAGGGTGGTTTTACATGTGTAATGCCTATGCCTAATTTAAATCCATGTCCTGATAATTATGAAAACTTAAAGGTTGAAACTGATATTATAAATAAGGATGCTGTAATTGATTGTTATCCTTATGGTACTGTAACAGTTGCAGAGGCTGATAAAGAAATTGCAGATATTCAATCTATAGCCCCATATGTTAAAGCAATAACAGATGATGGTAGAGGTGTTAATAATTTAGCAATATTAGAAAAAGCATGTAGATTAGCAAAAAAGTATAATTTAGTAGTTGCATCTCATGCTGAAGATAATGTATATAAATATGCACCTGAAGGTGAATTTATAGCTGTAAGAAGAGAAATTGAAATAGCTAAAAAGACAGGATGTAAATATCATTTCTGTCATATGTCTACTAAAGAATCATTTGATGCTATTAGAAAGGCAAGAAAAGAAGGCTATACAAATATAACTTGTGAAATAACTCCACATCACTTAGTTTTAAGTGAGGATATGATTAAAGATGGAAATTGGAAAATGAATCCACCACTTAGATCTAAGGCTAATATGGAAGCAACAATTAAGGCTTTATTAGATGGGACTGCAGATATGATTGCATGTGATCATGCACCTCATACAGAAGAAGAAAAATCTAGAGAATATGATAAATGTCCTAATGGTATTATAGGAATTGAAACATCACTTCCTATAATATATACACATTTTGTTAAAACAGGATTAATTACATATGAAAAATTTTTAGATTTGACAGTTTATAATCCAAATAGAATTTTTAATTTATCAAGTAGATGCTTAAAGGTTGGTGAGGTTGCAGATATTGCAGTTTTAGATATTACTAATAAGCATAAATATGTAAAAGAAGAAATCTTATCTAAAGGTAAAAATTCACCATTCATTGGTAATGAATATTGGGGATTTACAAAATATACAATAAAAAATGGAAAGGTAATTTATAAAAAGTAGGAGGACTTATGAATAATCGTAAACTAGTTTTAGAAAACGGTAAGGTATTTGAAGGTGAAGCTTTTGGTGCAAATACAGAAAAGGTTGCAGAAATTGTTTATAACACTTCAGTAGTAGGATATCAAGAGACATTTTCAGATCCATCAAATCTTGAATATATAATGGTAATGGGTTACCCTGTAATTGGAAGTTATGGTTTAACTGATGAGGATTATGAATCACAAAATTTAACAATTTCAGGTTTAGTTGTAAGAGAGTATAGTAAATATCCATCAAATTTCAGATATACACATGAATTAGCTGAAAGAATGGATGAGAATAATATTCCTGGTATTTCTGGTGTAGATACAAGAGAAATATTAAGAATAATCAAAGAAGAGGGTTCAATGAGAGCAATGATTGCTAATATTGATACTCCAGTTGATGTTTGCTTAAAGAAAATAAAAGAATATAGCGTACCAAAGGATGTAGTTGCAAGAATTTCAACTAAAAAGGTTTGGTATTCACGTACTTTAAATTATAAATATACTGTTGCATGTATTGATTTAGGCTTAAAAAGAAGCTTAATAAAAATGTTAAAGGATTTATCATGCAATGTAGTTGTATTACCTTACAATGCTTCAATTGATACAATTATGAAATATAAGCCAAATGGTCTATTTATATCAGATGGTCCATCTAATCCATATGATGTATGTGATGTAATTAAAACAATCAATGAATTAAAGGGTAAGATGCCAATTTTAGGTGTAGGACTTGGTCAAGAAATAATTGAGCTTGCTTATGGAGCTAAATTATATAAACAAAAAGTAGGCCATAATGGTTCTAATATTCCAGTTAGAAACTTAAAGACTAAAAAGATTGAAATTACAAGTCAAAATGATCAATATGCAGTAGATAGTAAATCCTTAGAAAATACTGAATTAACTGCAACACATGAAAATGTAATAGATGGTATTATTACAGGTGTTGAAGATAAGAAAAATAAAGTTATTGCTGTACAATATAATCCAGCACCTTCTGATTCAGAAGATTATGTATTTAAGAGATTTGTAAATTTAATGGGAGGTAAGAAAAATGCCTAGACGTAAAGATATAAAGAAAATAATGGTAATAGGTTCTGGCCCAATTGTAATTGGACAAGCAGCAGAATTTGATTATGCCGGTACACAAGCTTGCCTTTCATTAAAAGAAGAAGGCTATGAGGTTATTTTAGTAAACTCAAATCCAGCCACAATTATGACTGACCCAAATATAGCAGATAAAATCTATATGGAACCACTAGACTTAGAGCATGTTGCTAAAATTATTAGATATGAGCGTCCTGATGGATTAATCGCATCAATGGGTGGTCAAACTGGTCTAAATTTAGGTATGGCTCTTGCTAAAAAGGGTATCTTAGATGAGTGCGGTGTTGAATTATTAGGTATCAAGGCTGATACAATTGATAAAGCAGAAGATAGAGAATTATTTAAAGAATTATGTATCTCTATTGGTGAACCAGTAATCGAATCTGAAATTGCAAATAATTTAGATGAAGTTATGAAGGCTGCTCATGACATTGGATTCCCAGTAATTTTAAGACCTGCATTTACACTTGGTGGTACAGGTGGAGGATTTGCTGATAATGATGAAGAATTATTACCATTAGCAAAGAATGCATTAAAATTATCTCCAGTAAGCCAAGTATTAGTAGAAAAATCAATCAAAGGCTATAAAGAAATCGAATTTGAAATGATGAGAGATAAAAACGATACTGTTATAGCTATTTGTTCAATGGAAAATATAGATCCAGTTGGTGTTCATACAGGTGATTCAATTGTTGTAGCCCCTGTTCAAACATTAACATTAAAAGAGTTTGCAATGCTAAAAGAATCAGCAGTTAAATTAATGAGAGCATTAGACCTAGAGGGTGGATGTAATATTCAATTCGCATTAGATCCATATTCATTTAAGTATTATTTAATTGAAGTTAACCCAAGAGTATCTAGATCATCAGCCCTAGCATCTAAGGCATCAGGATTCCCTATTGCTAGAGTATCATCAAAAATTGCAGTTGGTTTAACATTAGATGAAATTAAAATAGCAGCAACTGTTGCGTCATTTGAACCAACAATTGACTACGTTGTATGTAAATTCCCAAGATTCCCATTTGATAAATTCCAAGATGCTAATAGAAAATTATCTACACAAATGAAAGCAACTGGTGAAGTAATGTCTATTGGTAGAACAATAGAAGAATCTTTACTAAAATCAGTTAGATCATTAGAAAATAAAGTAGATCATTTAGAACTTGCATCATTAAAGGATAAAACATTAGAAGAATTATATGATTTCATTAAGCTAGAAACTGATGAAAGAATTTATGGTATTTGTGAAGCCTTAAGAAAAGGTGCAGATATTGACGATTTAAATGAAATAACAAAGATTGATAGATTATTCTTAAGAAATCTATTAAATATTGTTGAAATGGAAAATGTAATTAAAGCTAATCCAAAAGACCCTAAGACTTTATATGAAGCTAAGAGAATGGGCTTTAGTGATTCATATATCGCAAGATGCTGGAATATTTCTTATGTTGATGTTTATAACATTAGAAAAGAAAATAATATCTATCCTGTATATAAGAAAGTTGATACATGTGGTGGTGAATATTCATCTGATGTTCCATACTTATATTCAACATATGAAAGTGAAAATGAATCAATTAGATCTGATAGAAAGAAAATAGTAGTATTAGGTTCAGGACCAATTAGAATTGGTCAAGGTGTAGAATTTGACTATACTACTGTTCATGCTATTTGGGGTATCCAAGAAGCAGGATATGAAGCTATTATAATTAACTGTAACCCTGAAACTGTATCAACAGATTATACAGTATCAGATAAATTATATTTTGAACCATTAACATTTGAAGATGTTATGAATGTAATTGACCATGAAAAACCTGAAGGTGTAGTAGTAGCACTTGGTGGTCAAACAGCAATTAATCTTGCAGATAAATTAGCAGCTCAAAATATTAAGATTTTTGGTACTCAAGCAGATGCAATTGATGTTGCTGAAGATAGACAATTATTCGAAGAAGCAATGAATGAAATTGGTATTCCTATGCCAAAGGGATATGGTGTGTATTCAGTTGAAGAAGCTGTTAAAGCAGCAAATGAAATAGGATATCCAGTATTAGTTAGACCATCATTCGTACTTGGTGGTAGAATGATGCATATTGTATATGATGAAAAGGTATTAAAATCAAAAGTTAAAGAAGCTGTAGCTTTTGATAATGAACACCCAATATTAGTTGATAAATATGTATTTGGTCAAGAATGTGAAGTAGATGCAATCTGTGATGGATCAGATGTATTTATTCCAGGTATTATGGAACATATTGAGCGTACTGGTGTTCACTCAGGTGACTCAATGAGTGTATATCCTCCATATTCATTATCTGAAAATGCTAAAAAGACAATAGTTGAATATACAAATAAAATTGGTATTAAATTAAAAATGTTAGGTTTATTTAATATTCAATTTATTGTTGATAAGAATGACAATGTATCAATTATTGAAGTTAACCCAAGATCATCAAGAACTGTTCCATTCTTAGCTAAATCAACAGATACTCCAGTTGCAAATATCGCAACAAAAGTAATGCTTGGTGCTAAGCTTAAGGATTTAGGATATGTTGGCTTAGGTAAACTTCGTAAGAGATGGTATGTTAAGACACCTACATTCTCATTTACAAAATTAACTGGCTTAGATGTTGTATTATCACCTGAAATGAAATCAACAGGTGAGGCTATAGGATATGATTATTCTTTAAATAGAGCATTATATAAATCATTAAAGGCATCAGGTACAAGAGTTGCTAACTATGGTACAATTCTAGCAACTATCGCAGATGCTGATAAAGAAGCTGCCTTACCTTTAATTAAGAGATTCTATAAATTAGGATTCAATATTGAAGCTACATCAGGAACAGCAAAATTCTTAAAAGCAAATGGAATTAAAACAAGAGTAAAGAAAAAGATTTCTGAAGGTTCAGAAGAAATCTTAGATTCAATTAGAAAAGGATATGTAACATATGTAATTAATACATCAACTGAGGGAATTACTCAAAATATTGATGGTAAGATTATTAGACGTTGCGCAATTGATAATAACGTAACAGTATTTACATGTCTTGATACAGTTAAAGTATTATTAGATGTATTAGAAGAAATAACAATGGGTATTTCTGTAATCGACAAGGAGTAATTATGAAAAATGTTATTCTAGAGGTAGCCTATAATAAAAAAGTCTCAAATGATATATATCAAATGAGACTTATGGGTGATACCAGAGCAATTAAAAATTATGATGAATTCATTGAAATTAAATTAGATGGCTACTATCTTAGAAGACCAATATCTGTAATGGACTTTACAGATTCTTATGTAGACATTTTATATAAGGTTTTAGGTCATGGTACAAAGGATATGACATCTTATAAAGAGGGCCAAAAACTAGATGTATTAATTGGCTTAGGTAATGGCTTTGACATTACAAAAGCTAAAAAGCCAGTATTAATTGCAGGTGGTATTGGTGTTGCCCCACTAATTGGTTTAGCTAAAGGATTTATTGATAGAGGTATTAAACCTGTATTTATATATGGTGCTAGATCAAAAGATGATATTGTAATGACAGATTTAATTAGTGAATATGCAGATTTAAAAATATGTACTGATGATGGTTCATTAGGATATAAAGGAAATGTTGTTTCATTTTTAAAATCATTAAATCTTGATTTTGATTATTATTATGCATGTGGTCCACAAGTAATGTTAAAATTTTTAGCTTTAGATTTTAAAAATGGTGAAGTATCACTAGAAGCTAGAATGGGTTGTGGCTTTGGAGCATGTATGGGCTGTTCAATTGAAACAACAAATGGTCCAAAAAGAGTATGTAAAGAAGGACCAGTATTTGATGCAAGTGAGGTGATTTTTTAATGGCTGACTTAAAAATAAAATTTTTAGGACATGAATTTAAAAATCCAGTTATCCCTGCATCAGGTTGTTTTGGATTTGGATATGAATTCTCTGATTATTATGATATAAATATCCTAGGTTCAATTTCTTGTAAAGGAACCACTTTAAAACCTAGATATGGCAATCCTTTACCAAGAATTGCAGAATGTCCTGCAGGATTAATTAATTCAATTGGACTTCAAAATCCTGGAGTTGATAAGGTAATATCTGAAGAACTTGTAAAGCTTGATAAGGTATATAAGGATAAGGTTATTGCAAATGTTGGAGGACATTCAGTATCTGATTATGTAGAAACTGTTAAGAAATTCAATGATTGTGATAAAGTTTTAGCAATTGAATTAAATATTTCATGCCCAAATGTAACTGGTGGTGGTATGGCATTTGGTGTAGACCCAGAGGTTGCTAAAAATTTAGTGGCAGAGGTTAAAAAGGTTGCTATTAAGCCTATAATTGTTAAATTATCACCAAATGTAACTGATATAGTTAAAATGGCTAAGGCAGTAGTTGAGGGTGGTGCAGATGCAATATCTTTAATTAATACTTTAGTTGGTATGAGAATTAATTTAAAAACTGGTGAACCTATTATCCATGTTAAAAAGGGTGGCTATTCAGGACCTGGTATATTCCCTGTAGCACTTAGAATGGTATATGAGGTATCACACGCAGTAGATGTACCTGTAATTGGTATGGGTGGAATTCAAACTGCATATGATGTATTAGAAATGATGTATGCAGGTGCTTCACTTGTAATGGTTGGAGCTCAAAATTTAGTTGACCCATATGCATGTAAAAAAATTATTGATGATTTAGAAAATGTTATGAAAGAATATAACATTGAAAAATTAGAAGATATTATAGGAAGGTGTAAATAATGGAAAGAGATGTAATTATTGCCTGTGACTTTAAGTCAAAAGAAGAATTATTTGAATTCTTAAAGCCATTTAAAGGAATGAATCCATATCTTAAAGTAGGTATGGAAATGTATTTTAAGGAAGGACCAGAGCTTGTAAGAGAATTAAAAAAACAAGGTTTTAGAATTTTCTTAGACCTAAAGGCACATGATATTCCTAATACAGTTAAAGCTGCAATGGAAAAATTAGGTTCTCTTGGAGTAGATATCACAAATGTTCATGCTGAAGGTGGTATTGAAATGATGAAAGCAGCTAGAGAAGGCTTAAATATGACTGAAGAAGGAAAGAAAACAAAATTAATTGCTGTTACAGTATTAACATCAATTAATGATGAAGTATTACACAATGAATTATTAATTGATAATACAAAAACTTCAGCTGATATTGTAAGAAAATATGCCTTAAATGCTAAGGCTGCAGGCTTAGATGGTGTAGTATGTAGTGCTCTTGAGGCTTCAATTATTAAAGAAATTGGATTTATGTCTGTAACACCAGGAATTAGACTTGCTGGTGATTCAAAAGATGACCAAAAGAGAGTTGCAACACCTGCATATGCAAAAGAATTAGGCGCATCATATATTGTAGTAGGAAGAAGTATTACAAAGGCAGCAGATCCAGTTGCTGCATATAAACAATGTGTAAAGGAGTTTTGTTAATATGAATGAAAAAGAATTAGCCGTTGAGGTTGCAAAGAATTTATTAAAGATTAAAGCTGTATTTTTAAAGCCAAATGATCCATTTACTTGGGCATCTGGTATTAAATCACCAATCTATTGTGATAATAGATTAACATTATCTTATCCTGAGGTAAGAAAATGTGTTGAAAATGGACTAGCAGAGACTATTAGAACTTATTATCCTGATGTTGAGGTAATTGAAGGTACTTCAACTGCAGGTATCGCTCATGCTGCAATGGTTGCAGAAATATTAGGCTTACCTATGGGTTATGTTAGAGGTGGAGCTAAAGACCATGGTAGAGGAAACCAAATCGAAGGTGTAATACCTGCTGGTAAAAAAGTAGTAGTTGTTGAAGATTTAATTTCTACAGCTGGATCATCTTTAGAAGTAGTTGAAGTTTTAAGAGAAGCAGGTGCTAATGTTTTAGGTATCGTATCAATATTCACATATGGTTTAACTAAGGGTATTGAAAGATTAGCTGCTGCAAAATGCGAAAATCATTCAATCTCTAATTTTGAAACATTAGTAGAGGTTGCTGCTGAACAAAATTATATCAGCAAAGAAGATATTCAAAAGGTATTAAAATTCCAAAAGAATCCATCTGATCCTTCTTGGATGGAATAATAATTTAAAATTATATTTTACATAAAATTTGGGAGTTTTTATGAAAATAGAAGATTTTAAAGAATATAATGAAAATGTATTATGGAAGGGTAAAGCTGTAAAATCTGTATTTATTAAAGAACAAATTTTTTCGCCATTATTGATGAACTAGAGCCGCACACTCGTTAATTGATTTACGAGTGTGCGGCTCTTTTTATATCTTTTTTGAGAAAAACTAATAAAAAATATAAAATAATATTGCATATGTCAATGATTTTTCTCAAAGTATATACTAAAGTATATAACATTTATTTTTTACTATGCATATGTCATTAAAT
>Ga0247610_10001743_pt1 | contig 26338 bp, 28 predicted proteins | sample 174DNAGHGhighgp2_FD_193483 | JGI IMG/M metagenome (GOLD analysis project Ga0247610, IMG submission 193483) | Sheep rumen microbial communities from Palmerston North, Manawatu-Wanganui, New Zealand - 1742 DNA GHGhigh gp2 | ecosystem: Host-associated > Mammals > Digestive system > Stomach > Rumen...
CATAAAAACGCAATTATTTTCCTTATCACCACAAAAGCCTATTTTAAACAAAGCACTCACATTATCCACAGGTGATTAAGCAAGTCCTTTTTCCGTCGTTAGCAAAACTCCCCATCTTGCGAGGGGCAGCGGAGTCCTTTGACGGAGCCGCCCTTCGCATAATTGGGAGCAATTTTTCTACATTTACCCCCGCGATATCGCTGTTGCCCAGAGAGCCCCAGCAATCCCGAAGAAGGAAATTATATGAAGATCATTCTGCCTGTTGCCGGCAAGGGCGAGCGCATGCGCCCCTACACCAACAACCTGCCCAAGTGTCTACTGCCCGTCGGCGGAAAGACCATCATCGACTGGATTGTGGGCGATACCCGGCAACTCGCGCCCACCGAGACAATCTTCATTACCGGCTACAAGGCCGAAGCCATGGACCGCTACCTGGCGGACAAGCCTGAATGGGGCAAGACCCGCACCGTACTCCAGAACGACCCGCAGGGTCTGGGGCAAGCAATAAGCCTCGCACTCCCCTACGCAAGCGACGACGAGCCCTTGCTCATCATACTCGGCGACACCCTGTTCGACGCGGACCTCGAGCGACTCGCGAGCGAAAGCGAGAACGTACTGTACACCTACAAGGTGCAAGATCCCCGACGCTTCGGCGTGGCCGTCACCGGCGAGAACGGGCGCATCGAACGGCTCGTTGAAAAGCCCCAGGAATTCGTGAGCGACGAAGCCATCGTCGGCATCTACTACATCAAGGACGTCAAGGCACTCCGAGCGGCGCTGAAGCACCTGATGGATAACGACATCCGCACCAGAGACGAATTTCAGCTGACAGACGCACTGCAGATGATGATTGAACAAGGTTGCAAGTTCCGAACCGCACCCGTCCGCGAATGGCTAGACTGCGGGCTCCCCGAGACGCTCGTACAAACCAACACATGGCTTTTGCAAAATAGGTCCAAACTCAACAATGTCAGCCGAGTCGCCGTAGACCAGAGAGACACAATTCACAATGTGAAGCTGTTTCCACCATGCATCATCGGGAAGAACGTTACCATCGAGAATAGCACAATAGGTCCAAACGTAACTATCGGGGATAATTGTTCACTAAAGAATGTCGTATTGAAAGATTGCGCTGTGTGGAACAATGTGACTCTTTGCAACGAAATTGTCGAAGGAAGGATTGTTGCTAACTGCTAGCACTTTTGTGAATCTCAGACAGATTTTCTTATCTTCGGAATCGTAGTTTCCATTTAGTTTGTCTGCACAAGGCTAAGGCATGTCGCTTCGTACTTCAGCCTAAATCTGATGTTGGAACAAACTATTTTTGCGAAAAACCCTTGACACTACCATTGAAAATCAGATTATAGCGAGTTGCGAAAAAAAAACACTCAACGGTAGTCTCGCAATCTAAAGTAAGTTGCATGCCATTAGTTATAGTGATTTACCACACTAAACCATTACTGATGAAGACTGTTTTTACCAAACAATATTTTTCTTAACCCACTCAGCGGTATCCGAAATTCTGTCCTTTAACTGATACTTACACTCCCAGCCTGTATCTCTATATAAAGCATCCAAGTCAATCATATTGTAGTCTATCTGTTGATTATCCTTATATTCTCCAAATTTCAGCTCTACATTAGGAGCTAAACAGTCTCTCATTTCAATCATCCATTCTCTGAAAGACTTTAATTTTCTGTGCCCAACATAGTATTCTTTTGTATTAACACCTCGCTCCCCAATAGCTATTAGAGCATCTGCGATATCCTGAATATAAACCAAATCATATAGATTATTGCCTTCGACCAACTTTGGAGCCTGTCCGTTATTCAAACAATTGACTACAACATTCACCAATTGCTTAGAATAATTATTTTCTCCGTATGGCATTGGAATCAAGGCACCCGAGTATTCCATACAAAGGTTATATGCAAGAGTCCTGCATATCAAACCTGCTGCGGTCTTTCCGGTCGCATATATACATGTATACCGTGGTTCAAATGTATCAGATGCCAAAAACTTCAGTATTTCAAACTGATTATAAGTGTTCGCATATACGAATTTTCTGGTGCCCATCTTGTGCGCTGCGACTACCGCATCTCCTGCGTATCCCGCATTTGACAATTGTAACTTGTAATCCCTAATCGCAGTCGTGAACCCCCCTGCCCAAGCCAAATGATAAAAAACATCAACTTCATCACAAATTAGGTCTGGGAGTTTTTCATAGTCATCGAAAAGAGCAACAACCGGGATAAAGTCACCATATTGTTGAAACTTCTTCAACTTCTCGATTTCTGTTCCAATTCCGTATACCTTAACACCTCGTTCTAGTAGTGTTTTAGATAATGCTCCGCCAAAAAAGCCATTTGCGCCTGTAATAACAACAGTTTTCATTTGCCACCTCAAATAGTCAGAATTGATAATAGATTCCGCAATTGAATATTCAGACAATTATTAAACTGTATCAAAATATTCAATGTTTGATAATCAGCCCAGAAATAGCCATCAGGGAGAGGATCCGGCAAATCGTTTTTATCAATTCTCATTATCACATTGCGATTTTGTTCCTGATAAAATCTTCCGCCCTCTTCCGAAAACAACCCACTGAATTCTACGCCTTTTTTATGTTCGAGATTATAGGTGAACAAAGCGTCTACAAGGCTCGAATTAGGATTATCTACTGGTTCAAGTTGTACACTCGGACCAATCTCAATCTTGTCGAAACACCCAACCTCAGATTTAGTATAAACGAGGAATTTTTGAATATTGTCTTCAATACAATAGATTAAGCCAAACGTTGACGGCCCAGTTGCCTCAAAAAGCGGTTGTTGCCATCTACGAACCTCGCGTCCCTCAATTTCAATATCACAGTACACTACCTTAAACGGAGCATGCTTTGCACTAATTTCTTCTAAACTTCTCTTCCAAGTATCCAAAGAATACAAATCAACAAGTCTTATTTCACTATGATCCAGCATCTTGATTTCATTCATGTACTGATAAATTTTGTTGATCTCAGATCCTGAATTGCCGAAAAAGACCGAGTTATAAAAAGGTTCGTCGCGAAAGAGGGTACGCATATGACTTAATTCTTTATATGAATAATCCCTTAATGAGAACGGAATGCATGAAATAACAGTCCTTGTATCCATATTGACTAGATTATCATAGCTCATCAGCTGCTTAATCTGTCCGAGAGTCATCCATCTGTGCGAATCAAGTACTTTTATGTCGTCATTAACAACAATAATAATATTCCTGTTACGTTTCCCCAAAAACCTTGATGATTGTTCAGATTGGATCTGATCAACAATTATCTCATAATTATGTTTGTTTGAGAAATACTCCAGGTATGCAGGAACCTTTCCACCATGTGCCTGCATAAAATTGCTCTTTGTCGCTTGTATTGTAGGCGAAATTTGGATCTTATTAACATTCCCCGGCTCAATCTTAGCCTGCATGAGAAAGTACAAGACTCCTTCAAATTCTTTACAGATTATCCCAAGATATCCTATTTCGTTTTGAATAATGATAGGCTGTTCAAGGACAACCTGCCCATCCAATGTCTTCTGTAAACCTTTAATCTGGAAGAAAGAACCTGCTTTATTTCTGATTTCTCCTCTTTCCGCATCATAATGCCAGTTGTCTCCAGAATAGTCGTATGGAATCTTTCTTATTTCAACCTTTACATCCCTATTTTTCTTTTCAATCCATGCAAGAATATCTTCAGTCGAATTGAATGGATTATCTGTTGTAGCCCATGATTCCATCAAACGCATGAGCGATAAATTTGCTTTTATGTTATACATTTTCATTTCCTCTCACAATCCGCTTGAATTCTTCGTAATCAGAAGAATAATCAGATGACTTATACTCGTTATCTGACAAAACACATAGAACAGTACCTTCGATGAAGTCGTCAATCTTCATCCACGTATTCTTTGTAAAAAGAAGTGCCTCACCTGGTTTCAGATCATACAATTCAGTATGAAAACCATCTTCAAGTAAAACCTTACAGCAACCTTTGATGACTATATAGAGAAACTTACTTGTCTTTGAAAAATGGTCTCCTCTTTTTTCTTCCTTTGGAACATCATAAATGAAGAACACCCTCTTTGCTTCAAATGGAAGCTCATTTATTGCCGTAAGCACTCCACGTGAATCATGGTATTCTGAAATTGGTATCTTTTTACCTATCATCTCATAGCCATCGCTGAAAACTGTTCTAATAACTGAGCTTGCTTCAAAATACTCTTATAATTGTCCTCTCGAACCCTCTGGTCAGAAACACATTTCATAAAATACTCAATTGATTTTTTAAACGCATCATCTGCTGGAAGTGTCCGTTCTTCTATATCTGTGTTTTTCTTTATTGTCATTGAGGGTGCAAATCCGGCCGGAGCAGTCAAAACTCTACCAGTTTTTAATGTTCCTTTACTGCCCCAGATTTCCAACTCACATTTATAATCGTTGTCCATTCCAAATGCAATCTGGGCAGTCACCCCATCTTTATTTATTAGTGCAGCCGACCCATAAACATCTACTTCAAATTCATCTGTATAATTCAAATGAGCATACTGAATCTCCGCAGTATCTCCCAAAAGACGTGTCGCATACTTTATTGTATACCCTCCCGCATCAATCAACGCTCCTCCACCGAGCCGCTTATCATAGCGAAAATCAGTAGCAGCTCTTTTCGGAAAACCGAAGGATATACGATATAATCTTACTTCTCCTATTTCTCCGCTATTTATCAGCTCTTCTATAACGTCTAACTGCTGATGGAAAATAAACATATAGTTTTCGTGAAGAGCTAAATTATGGCTTTTCGCTGAAATTACAAGATCATTTGTGTCTGGAAAAGAGATTGTTGCAGGCTTTTCCAGCAAAACATGTTTCCCTTGTTTCAATGCTTCATTCGCCCAAAAATAATGTAGAGCCGGAGGTAATGGAATATAAACAGAGTCTATCTCTGAAGAACAAACGACATCTCTATAGCTGTCAAATCTTTTGCCTCCATAAGTTGAGGTAAAAGCCTCTGCTTTTTTTCTTCCTCTTTCAATCATCATCGATGTTGTAGCTTTATCTGGGATTTTTGAGCCATACCGTTCTTCAATTGAATTAACACCCACCCCAACAAACTCCACATTTTGGACTTGAATTAGCGCAGGCATAAACCTTCTAATTGCTATTTCCGAAGGACACAGCACCCCGATTCTCATTACAACACCTCTCTATTTCTATACATACAAGTTAATTGCCCAACATCTTTTTTAACAAGTAGCAACAATAATAGATGTTTGCTTTTTTCATCGATAGTAACAGTTTTTCATACTTTGGTATATTTGCCTTCTTAAGCCCTCTTTCAAACCGCTCATCATGCAATATTTGGCGCGCTAAAGAGAATTCTTTAATTTTAATACATTTGTTTAGTAGAATCCGGCACGCATAGAAATATATCATGTCTATTTTTTCAGAATTTAACCTGACGTATGTACTTTCTTGTAAAAAATTAACCATTGTCAACAACGAATTAAAGTTCTTTCTATATGATCGAGTTGACTTTGAAACAGAATTAGTATTTGAATACAGAATATAATGATAGTAAGCTCTATTAGATATATAGATACTGCTAATTCTCCCGAACACTTGAATCATAGTTAACCAATCCTCAAAATCCGTTACAGTCCCAGAATAAGTATTCATTACTTGATCCTGAAGTACTTCTTTTCGAATGACTTTTGAAAACTTTGCATACGGGACTCTTCCACTTAGCAACACTGGGCGAATTGTTTCTAGTTCTTTGTCTTTATACAAGCCTTCCTTAAATGGAAGGCGTCCGGGCTTCTTTGTTCCATCCTCTTTTTCAAAGTAATATGGTGAAAAAAAGACATCAGCACTATTCTCTTCAATGAGCCTAAAGATTACGTCAATGCAATCGCTATCAACATAATCATCTTGATCAAAAATAGTCACATAATCCCCTGATGCTTTTGATAGTCCGTATTGCCAGGTTTTAAATGTTCCTTGGTTCTCCTTCGAATAAACAACTAATCTTCTATCATGAAATGATTCTATTATAGACACAGTATTATCTGTTGACCCATCATTTACACATATTAATTCAAATTCGGCATCAGAAGAAAGGACAGAAGATAACAATCTTACAATCTTATCTTTACAATTATATACGGGAACAATTATACTTAGTTTCATCTTTATATCCTCAGGATTAGTTTAGAATTGTAGCTTTTTTATAGTGGGTTCATGAACGATCATATTCATTACAGGTTAACTTAAATATATCATTTTTTCCTGCTAAGCGGTATACCCTTGTGGTCTAGGTGGCCCGTTTTGACAACCTATATTCGACCGGAGTCTTGTATCCCAGCGAAGAAACTTTCCATGCAAGCGTTGCCGTAGGAACATCCCAGAGCATTCACCGAGGGCATTATTCCGTTCTCCGAAAGCATCGTGCGGTAGCCCATGCTGACGTACTGAGAGCCGCAGTCTGAGGTTAAATCCCTGAGCATCATCAGCAAGAAAGTCACTATTGAAAAATGTACCACATTTTTTCCGCATTTCTGCTACCCAATATTTTCTCTCAAATACCGTTTGCTTCTTTCTGTCTCCAGTGCTATCATCTCATTGACTGGTCTGTAGTCTATAGGCGTCATCATAATGGAAGGCAGGTCTTTGGTATTTCGAATTATACGTTTTTCCAATCCAAACTGTTCCAGCAAATGCGTGAGTTTGTTGCTATTCATTCCTCGAACAATCGTTGCAAACGGTTTGTTGTATTTGATGGAAAAAACAGAACCATGGAATGTATCTGTCACAATATAGGACGCATTCTTGAAATAGGCAAGCACTTCAAAAGGATGCGGTACAACCACATTGTCACACCAAGAGAAATAATGTCCAACGGAAATTAACTTTAATCCTTTTGATTTTGCAAAGGATTTAATCGAAGCAATTTCATTCTTGTCCTTGATTCGCCCCGGATATGTATACACAATCATATAATCTTTCAAGGGAACCGTGGCAGGTAAAAGATGATCGTAATTATAAATCAAAACGGGGTCCAAGTGTTTCTCGGGTTCATTACCTGTAAGTGCTTTTACAGTATCAAAACTATTGGCATCGCGAATGGAAATTTTATCAATCTTTGAAAGCAAGCTTGCAACAACATCCTTTATGCCGAGTTCTTGCAATTTTTTAACGGTGGTTGCACCGAAAGACCCCGCGTAAGAAATAACTTTATCTGCATTCAGCCCTTCACCAAATAGTTGACGAGAAAAGCCAAACCATGTTACTTGTGCGCAGTTAAACACTTCATCGCTTCCAATAACGACCACATCATAATGCTCTTTATTTTCACCGGGTTTTACACCCAATTCTGGCAAGAACTCCTTTGAAAAACGAGTTTGGAACTGTTTGATGGTCTTGAATCGCTTGACAAAATCAATTCCAGCTAAACGCTGAATCAATAATTTAATTTTATGGAATTTGCTGATTTTGTATGCCCCCAGCTGTTCACCAGGAACAATATTGATAAAATCGCAAGAATGACCCAGAGATTCAATATTATGCTTTAAGGAATATGCCTGAAGGAAAGAACCATAATTCTTAACTTGCTGCATAGAAAGAATCGCTACTTTCATTTTTATTTCTCCTGTGATTTTGCTTTCCATCTTCTAAATTCAAGTAAGCACCCAAGCAAACGTGGATGAATTGTCTGAACAAAGGCTCTAAACCGTTCCTTTTTATTAACCGGAGCAAAAATTGCCTTAAAAGAATAAGAACGAACCTTTCGGAAACACTTCTGATACATCTCAGGATAATCGTTCTTTGCATTTGCAAGAACCATCCAATTGTACATATCTGCATGCGTATGCCAATCAGCATAATCACAAGCATCCAAAAGTTTTTTTGTTGGATTTACCAAATTGTCACGAATTATATCAATAGCCTTAACAGCCATTTCTGCTTTATGCAATGCAAATTTCGTCATTGCACTTGCAGAATTATCTCGACGATAGCAGTAGATTTTTCTATGACCAATTACAACCTTCTGGGCTCTCTGAAACGCCGCAGTGTTGAAATTAAACCCTTCACCGATGTATACTTCAGGTATAAAACGGACAAAGTTTTTTTCTAGAAAATCTCTTCTAAAAATTTTGCAATATACACCAATGGGAATATGATAGTATAAAATAGATGCTGCAGCATCTTCACCTGCATATACCTGAGGTCGATCATTTTCTATCTGAGGTGTTTTATAGAATGTCGTAAACATACGAGTCGTTACCCCAATTTCCGCATCATAAGACAAAGCCAAATCAAGGAGATACTCTACATAATCTTTTTCCAAGTAATCATCCGAATCGGCAAAACAAACATAATCGCCTGTTGCGACATCTAATCCCGAATTACGAGCAGAACTTACACCACCATTTTCTTTATGAATCACTTTAATACGATTGTCTTTCCTTGCATATTCGTCGGCAATCGTGCCTGATTCATCTGGGGATCCGTCATCGACTAGAATAATCTCCAAATTTTTATGAGTCTGAGACAATATGGAATCTAGACATTGTTTTAGAAAACTAGCCACATTGAACATTGGTGCAATGAGTGAAACTTTTATCTCTGGATGTAGCATTAGTTTCCCGCCTGAAAAGTTTTTAAATAATCACACCACATTTGTGCAATTTTTTCTTCTGCAAATTCATTGACGATTTTTTTCGCGTTCGCGCCCATAGCATCGGCTTCAATCGGATGCTCTACAAGGTATGACATCTGCTTCGCAAGATTATCAACATTATGTGGCGGTACCAGAATTCCATTTTTCATATTGTCAATAAGCAATGCCGCGCCACCAGGACGGCAATCCGTCGAAATACAGGGAAGACCGATAGACATTGCTTCAATCAATGCATTTGGAATGCCTTCAAAATCAGATGTCATGACAAAAAATTTGGCATTTTTTATAACTTCTTGCGGATTCTTTGCTACGCCTCCCAACATAGCTTTATCAACAACATTCAACTGCACAATCAAATCGTTTATCTTTTTTTCGTCAGGTCCGTCTCCGTAAATCACAAGTTTGTAACCAGGGTGCTGTTGTGAGAATTTGGCAAATGCACGTACTAGAATATCATGGCGCTTTTGGAATATATCTATACGGCCCAAAGTGACAATAACGTTCTCGCGTTCAGCAAAAGATTTTATCTTTATATTTGAATTGCATAATACGGGATTGGGAATAACTGCTGTGGGAGCCTTTATATTACTATAGAATTGCGCTACCTTAGGTAGTTGATAAACAGCTCCATCAGCCAGTCTAAAAAAAGGCTTGGCAATTTTCATTGCATAATACTTGGGCTTAAACGGGTCATTCCGTTCACAAACAATACTCTTGGACTTAGTTCCAAGACACGCCAACATATTCAAGACATTTGCATCCAACAAAAATGAAACAACACAATCAGGTTTTACATCTCGAACAACCTTTTGAACGGCTCTTAAATGAGAAATAAAACCCTTATTCTCAAGATCTACTTGAATCCATTTGATATTTGGAGGTAATTCTGTTACCAAATTTTGCATATAAGTAAACACCGTAACATCAAAGCCCCTATCAGCCAACGCTTTCGCCACCCACATGAACATCTTGTAGGCACCACTATAGCGCAATTTTTTTATAACCATCAGGACTTTCATCTTATTCCTTAATTTTTATCACTTTTGCAGGCACCCCACCTACAACGGCATTATCAGGAATATCCTTAGTCACAACGGCGCCAGCACCAATCGTTACATTATTCCCAATCTTCACTGGTCCAAGAATAGTAACACCCGTACTAATGTAGCAATTATCTCCTATTTCAATCTTGCCTTGTACACCAGGATTTTTTTTCCCAAGAAGTACCATTGGCAATATCGTGCAGTTGCTGCCAATGGTCGCCAGTGAATCAACCCTAACAAAACCAGGATGCGGCAAAAGAAGTCCTGGTCCTATCGTATTAGGAAATATGTATATGCCATATTTCAAACAATTTTTTCTGTATTTTAAAAAGTAAAACGCATAAAGCAACTTGTAAATCAAATTTTTCTTATTATTCTGATAAAATTCCAATTTACGCAGTGTCCCAAGATATTTTCGGGTTATCGCATGTTCGCCATATGTCAACGACGCCAGAAACGGGTGCTTCATATTTTGGCGTTCAAAATCAGCTTTAATATATGCTTTCAAATCGTATTTTGTTCTAATCATTGTCAATTATCCTTTGAAATTCATTCATGCTAGCCGAATGATAATTACTATTCACCCGTCCCAATTTCGACGCCTTCAACATAGCAGACGCTAAAGACTCCGCATCTTCTGGCTCAGCCAAAAAGCCATTCACTCCATCTTCCACTATCCTAGAAATTACAGGAATACATTTCGTGGCAGCGACAGGGGTTTTCAAATAAAGAGATTCTATCAAAACATTCGGCAACCCTTCGTTGCGAGAAGACAAAACGAAACAATCAGCATTTTTGACAAACGCATAAGGATTTAGTTGAAAGCCCTCAAAAAAAATTTTATCAGAGACACCCAATTCTTTAGCAAGTTTCACTACTTCAATATAGCAAGCTTCGCAATTCTCCGTAATCTTTCCTAAAATATGCAGCCTAGCATTTGGCTGCTGATTAAGCACCAACTTAAACGCCTTTACTAAAATATCAAATCCCTTCACAGGTTGGCAACGACCTGACGCGACATACACGACGTCGTTCTTTTCAACAAAAGGAGAATGTTCATTCTTTTTCTCGTCAATCGTCAGCGTGTCAATTGGATTTTGAAGGGTATAAACTTTCTTTTGGGGAAGCTTGATTTTATCAACCAATTCCAACGACATCTCATCCGTCTGCGCAATAACGGCATCCGCAAAACGATAGAATACACGCAACACCAACTTTTGTATTGCCGACAAAGTGTATATGTAGTTGTTGTTTCGAACAACAAATTTAATTTTGGGGAAGAATGGAGCTAAAGCGAGTAATTTTGTATTCACAAATGTAATTGAGGAAAAAACAACATCAGGTTTTTCTCTTGCTATAATTTTCTTTAAAGCATGAATAAGCCTGAAACCTCTACATTTGGGAATACGCAGAAGTGCATATTCCTTGGGAATAAAATTTTCAATATTTAAAAGGCCCTTAGCATCACCTACCAAACAAAAAAGAACATCAAATTTATCTCGATTTAGGTTCTTTCCAATAGTAACGGTTACACGTTCGGCACCACCAACACCAGACTGCAAAAAAAACAGGACCTTTTTCATCAGATTTCACCTCAGCGGGTTCTTGTCGCTCTTGTACCACTTCATGAATTCGCCGATGCCGTCGTGCAGGCTCCAGTGCGGCTTGTAGCCACATTCGGTCTCGAGCTTGGTGGTGTCGGCGTTGGTCTGGTACACGTCACCGGGCTGCATGGGCAAGAAATTCTTCTTGGCGGGCTCGCCGTAAGCATTTTCAATTTCGGCGATAAAGTCCATGAGCTTTACGGGGTGACTGCAGCCGATGTTGTAAATCTTGTAGGGTACGTTGTTGGCGCACTTGGCCGCATCGGGCACATGGTCCAATGTGTGGATGGAGCCTTCGGCGATGTCGTCAATGTAGGTGAAGTCGCGAATCATATCGCCGTTGTTGAATACCTTGATAGGTTCGCCCTTGGAAATAGCGCGGGCAAAGAGCATGGGCGACATGTCGGGACGTCCCCACGGACCGTATACGGTAAAGAACCGTAGACCCGCGACAGGCAGGTTGTAAAGCTTACTGTAGCTGTGGGCCATGAGCTCGTTGCTCTTCTTGCTGGCGGCGTACAGGCTCACCGGATTGTCAACCTTGTCGTCTTCGCTGTAGGGCACCTTGCTGTTGAGGCCGTACACGGAGCTGGACGAGGCAAACACGAGATACTTGACTTGGTTGTGGCGGCAGGCTTCCAGAATGTTCAGGAAGCCGACCAGGTTGCTTTGCAGGTAAGCGTACGGGTTCGTGATGGAGTAGCGCACGCCCGCCTGTGCGGCGAGGTTCACGACCTTGTCGAACTTTTCTTCGGCGAAGAGCTTGTCTAAAGGTTCCTTGTCATCGATGCCCATCTTCACGAATCGGCAGTTCTTGTACTTGGTGCTTTGGACCATGACGCCGTAGGCGAAGTTGTCGCCGGGCTGCTCGATGCCGCCTTCGCGGAGGCGGCCGTACTTGAGGCGTACATCGTAATAGTCGTTAATATTGTCAAGACCCACCACTTCGTCACCACGTTCCGCGAGCATGAACATGAGCTTGGAGCCAATAAAACCTGCTGCACCAGTAACAAGAATTTTCATACACCTATTCCTTCGGCTTAACTTCCATCATTTTTTTGTGAATAAATTTATCTTCTGGCTGTGACAACAAATACTGTTTTTTTTCTTTCGTCTGCATTCCCTTACTATTGAGATTATACTTTGAATTACGTTCAACATAATCTTCAATCGTGCAGATGACTTTTGCCGGGTTGCCCCCAACAACGACATTAGCAGGAACCGATTTCGTCACAACACTGCATGCAGCCACAAGAACATTGTCACCAATAGAAACCCCAGGCATAATCGTCACATCATTCCCAAGATACACATAATCACCTACAAAAATTTTCCCAAAGCAGTCAAATTTCGGATACTTCACACGAACCGCCCCCCCCCCGCCATGGGTATGCATCTTGACGCCACGAGTTATTTGGCAATGGTTGCCTATCGTAATCAAATAAGGCTCAGAACTCCAAAAATCACTGGCGATAAAATTACCCGAACCCATATTTACACCCGCCATACGAGCTCGTTTTTCAGGAGAAAAGAAGAACCTCTTTACTAAGGATTTAATCTTCGTTAGCATAAACTACTCCACAGTCACACTTTTTGCCAAATTTCTAGGCTGATCTACATTGTTACCGCGCAATGTCGCTATATGGTAAGCCAACAATTGCAAAGGTACACACGTTAATATCGGCATAAGCATCGGTATTGTTGTCGGCACACAAATCATATCATCAGCAAATTCATCAAGCGGAGAACAATCGTTAGTTGTGACTGCAATAACCTTTCCACCGCGCGCCTTGATTTCACGAATGTTCGAGATAATCTTATCAAACAAGGCATCTTTCGGCGCAATAACAACTACCGGCATATTTTCGTCAATTAGAGCGATTGGACCATGTTTCATCTCGGCTGCGGGGTATCCTTCCGCATGAATATAACTTATTTCTTTAAGTTTGAGCGCTCCTTCCATCGCAACTGGATAATTATAGTGACGTCCGAGATAAAGGAAATTTTTCGCATCCTTATACTTTTCAGCAATCGCACGGATTGCATAGTTCATTTTCAGCGTATGTTCAACAAGTTCAGGAATCTTTACAATTGCATTTGCGATTTCTATTCCATGTTCAAATGAAACACGACGTTGACGGCCTAGCAGCAAGGCGATCATTGCCAACACAAGGACCTGCCCAGAAAAAGCCTTCGTGCTCGCCACACCAATTTCAGGACCAGCGTGCAGATATACACCACCATCAGAATTGCGCGCAATGGAGGAACCAACGCCATTACAAATTCCTAACACAGTCGCGCCTTTTTGGTGAGCCTCCTTCATCGCAGCTAATGTATCTGCGGTTTCTCCAGACTGAGAAATTGCAAGGACAAGCGTCCCAGGTTTGATAATCGGATTGCGATAGCGGAATTCAGAGGCGTATTCCACCTCAACCGGAACCCCCGCCAAATCCTCTATCATATACTCACCGACCATACCCGCATAATAACTTGTTCCACAGGCGGTAATAATAATACGGTTAATATCTCGCAATTCTCGAATATTTGCTTCAAGTCCAGCCAACTTTGCATTTCCATCAGCGATATTCAAGCGACCTCGCATTGTATTGCGCAAGGCTTCAGGTTGCTCAAAAATTTCCTTAAGCATGTAGTGGTCAAAACCGCACTTCGCAACAGCATCCTCGTCAAAGTCAATCTTCTGCACATCACGCTGGACAGTCTGGCTTTGAAGGTTCAAAATCTCATAACCATCACGATGCGCAACGACAATATCGTTATCATCTAGATAAACAACCTTGTGAGTATGGTTCACAATTGCTGCGACATCGCTAGCCAGATAATATTCACCATTATCGCCAACACCGAATACAAGAGGAGAACCTCGACGCGCACCAATCAAAACATCAGGTTCATCCTTACAAATAATCCCGAAACCGAAAGCGCCTTCAAGCTTACCTATCGCCTGAATAACGGCAGATTTCAAGTTTCCCTGATAAAAGTGCGATATCAAATGAGCAACGACTTCCGTATCGGTATCGGATTTAAACTCGACTCCATTCTGCTGTAATTTGGCTTTTAGAGAAGCGTAGTTTTCGATAATTCCATTGTGAACCACTGCAATCTTGCCATCAGCGCTAACATGAGGGTGAGCATTGTTTTCAGTTGGCGCACCGTGAGTAGCCCAACGAGTATGCCCTATACCGAGAGAGCTTTGCACATCTGCAAAGTTTTTTAACTTCTCTTCAAGGGCAACAATTTTCCCCGCAGCCTTGACCGTCTGTAGAGCGCCTTTCGAAACGAACGAAACCCCAGCACTATCGTAGCCACGATATTCCAATTTTTTCAAGCCATCCAGCAAAATTGGAAGAACTTGCTTAGAACCGATGTAACCAACTATTCCGCACATTATTATCTCTTTCCCATTATTTTTCTCATAACACAAAACATTTTATTCAGCAACGGATATCTAAAACCCTTTGCGTCAACAACAGTAAGCCCTAAATAATGGTTAAAAGTATGAAATCCTTCTCTATATGCGGGGTTATCCGATTCAAATCGCCTTACATCTTTAAATGCAACTGCACCGTTACATCCGTCCAAAACCTCCTGTAATATTACCGCGCCTCCATATGTTTTGGTGCAATCTTGTGCAGGGCGATAGATTTTCCCATTAAGGCAGAACCAATCCCCTGCATTTCGCGCCACATTCGTTTCGAATGAAACTTCTTTAACCATATTTCCTTTAGAATAAAAGCCAAGAACATTTTTGTTTGGATTCGGCAGTTTCGTCGAAACAATCATTCGTTCTCCAAACAAATCAGTCACTATGGCATCGGTCAGTGGTTGCTCACACAAAACTTCCACTGGGCTACACTTGTTCGTAGACACATCATATTCATACAACATTAATCTTCCCGAAGCACTATTTTCAGGATATATATATATTTTACCATTTGATCTTAAAATCGCAGGGAAAGACAAATGCGTCGGCAGTTCAAGAACAACATCTATTTTTTCTAGTTGATATGTTTGACGATTAATCGTCAATTTGGATATTCGCCCACGTTTTATAGGATAAAACAACTCCTCTACAAGCACATATATCTGATTCTCTGTCACATCAAGGATAAAAGGGTCGGCAAACCAGCTCTTTTTTTCATTGTGCTTCATCCAATTAATAGTTACCGAATTTTTCGAATCTAAAATAGTCTCCAAGGAGACTTCTATAAACCCAATATTCCACTTATTGCACGTAGCATATTTTCGGAAAATATTCATGTTATATCCTAACGAATAAGGTTTAACTTCTTAAAAATTTCATTCCATTGGTTCATAATATTTGGCAGCGCATAGTATTTAGAACGTTCAATAGCATTTTTTTGACATTCCTGACGATACGGTTCATCAACAATCAATTTTTCCATAGCATTCACCAATGCATCAACATCATCTACAGGACAAATAATCCCTTGATTATCATTTCGAATAATTTCACGTTGTCTCCCCTTATAATCACAAGCAACGCAAGCGCACCCTTGAGACATCGCCTCTGTTAAGACCATACCAAAGCCTTCGTACCGACTACTCAAAACAAATATGGACGCCGTATCGTAGCATTTCTTCATATCGACAAAGCCCAAAAAACGGACTTCATTTTCAATGTTATTTTTTCCTACCAAAGAACGCAGATATGAAGGATCACCATCCCCAGCAATTTCAAGAGTCCAATCTTTGTGCTTTTTCGCAATACGCCCCCACGCTTCGATAAGCAAATCTAGTCCTTTTACATGCCAAGCATCCAAACGCCCCGCAGCAAGAACAACTTTCTTCTTTGATCCTATTTCTTCCTTTGGAAAAAAAGTTAACGGATTAGGCAAAACATACGTATTGTTTGCAAAAACTTCGCCCATTTTATTTACCAGATAATCTTTATCCACCTGTGTCAGTATCGTGACGGCATCGAACATCGAATTTATTCGAAATTTTTGTTCCTGCTGAATCCGAGGCATCGGCGCATAATCCGGACGTTCGTACGAATTGTGTTCAGTTACAATAACAGGAACCTGCTTATTTTTCAGCAGGCTTTTAACCCTTTGACCATAAGAAGAGAATATCGAAATCACAACATCTGGATTAACTTTATCTAAGGCTTTTTTTAGTCTAAAATCTTTATAATACTTAGGAACAAAGCGCGATGCTATGCTATCAGGAAAACATGTTTCGTAATAAATCGTCGATGACTTTGGAATATCATAAGTTATAGGAGACGAATGGCTTCCAACAAAAAAATCTACAGAATGCCCCTGGGCAACAAAGCCTTGAGCCCATAATGAGGCAACGCGTTCGGCACCACCATGAGTCAATCGCCATACGCAAATAAGAATCTTCATAACTTTTTACCCCATTTTAAACTATTTATCATTAGAGTGTCCAATTTATGGTCTTCATCCCATAGGCCAAAACCAGATCCATTCATCCCCCACAACGTATAGGAAATCCCATTTTCCTTCATTACATCAGCAACGTCTTTAAACCACTGGTATCTTGACGAGTCGGGAACCGTTCGACGGCAGCCAAACTCGCCAAGATTTAGTTGCATTTTATTACTTTGGGCAATTTTAATTGCCTTTTTGATTTCCCCTGATATAAACTTTTTATCATAAAAAGTCCGAGTATATTTATATCTTCCCTTAAGGGAATCTGGCAACTGTTCATACTCGTCCTTCGTTAAGGTCTCCCCAGGGTAATGAACCGGTCCTTGATAAAAAGCGTGTTTACTCCACGTAGCCTTATAATGAGTAAACAACCCAGGCGTATAATAGTGTATCGTAAGGATGAGGTTTGAGTCATTTTTAGGGAATTTCATGTATTTAAGAGTCCATATTTGGTTACCGCGATTGGGGCCAATAAAGAGGAACCGTTCAGGTTCTTTCTTCCGTATAAATTTAATCCATTCGTTCAAAACATCATTCCACAAGAAATGCTTGTTAATTGGAGCTGCAGGTTCGTTTAAGCACTCATATGCAAGAAAATCGTTCGGATATCGAGAGAATATCTCCTGAAGTTTTCCCCAAACTTGTATAAAGCGCTCTCTCGCTTTTTCCGAAAAAAATAATTCATTGTTTTCATTTCCAAACTTGTGATTTCTTGTCTTATGAAGGTCTAAAATAACTTTCAAGCCTACAGACTTACAATAATCGATTCTGTCCAGCAAGACCTTCAAGACATTCGGTCGATATTCCATTCTATCATCGAGCAGAACATCTTCACTAACAGGAATTCGAACATGATCAAATCCCCATTGCTTAATCAAATCAATTTTTTCATACGTAATTAATGTATCCATACGGACCGAGTCCAAGATATCTTTTTCAAGCCACTCATTAAGATTTATGCCTTGTTTAATCTGAAATATTCTTTCAGGGGATAATGTTTTTTCTTCATGCATAACAGCCAAAGACTCTCCTACAATAAATAGAAGGAGTGTAATTATGATACATCTTTTACACGAACTTATGTTACGCATGTCGCTTAAAAAAAAATTTCTGCTGTGCAATAACAAAAAAAGATGAAAAGAAGAAAAAAATCCATGTATTCTGAATTCCTGTAAATACGATAGAAACGAAATAACTAAAAAAGTAGCCAATCCATAAAAGACGTTTATCGTTTGAAACATATTTAAAAACCCATGAAATGAATATGCTTAAACTAATAAAATAAAGAATTAAACCAAGTATCCCTTGTTCAACTATTTTTGTAAATATGACGCTTTCAAAGCCCCGCATTCCGTCAAAAGAAGACGTTGTAAAATATTTGACAGAATTAAACCCCAAGCCACCAATAGGATTATTTGACGCAATAATTAATGCGGTTTCCAATTGTTCCGACCGCATAGAAACACTACTCCCGTTTATATCTGCCGCATCGCTGTATGTGTTATCCCAAAAGAAAAGTCCAGCTTCGACGTACTTAACAAGCCCCTCTGTATATTGAATATTTCGTAATGGAATTAGTAATACAAAAAAAGACAATATCACAAGGACAGAATATTTTAGCATTTTTTTTCTTCCGATAGAAAAAAGATAGAATCCTAGAATACAGCAAAGCACAACAATTGATGTACGGCTTCCTGAAAAAACAATATTTCCAACTGCCAGTATTGGAAATGCGTACAAGACGACTTTTCGAGAGATATAGTTTTTGTATATAAAATATAAAGACAACAGCACGCCCCACATTTGTCCCCACGTTAAGGGATGATCCAAAGTTCCAGAAGTCCGCCCAACTAAGCCACCCCGAATTTGTTCTAAAAAGAATTCAAACCTGTTCTCGCCAACATATAAATTTGACAAAGCATCAATAAACGGATTAAATTTTGTAATGTATACGAAAATGCCGTATAATCCAGCGACAGCAGCGCAATTGAACAAAATGTCCAAATGACTTAATTTAAAATTCTTTAACGCGTAATAGGCGAAAAATATAAACAAACCATTTTGACCAAGCGTTTTTAGATACGAACTTATTTGATAATCAAATGGAGTCAAGTCGGAAGACAATAAAATCAACAAAAAAGAGGTCCCATAATAAAACAAAAAATACGCCATCAATTTTCGAGGAAAACAAAGTCGATCGTTAAACATTTTCCACGGTCTATTCAAAAGAAAAGATAAAGTCAACGCCAATAAAATAAAATCATTGATAGCCAAATTTATAGGACCAGCAACAAATCGTACATACGGAGGAAAAAGAATTCCCGAAACCAAGGCAAGAAAAAAACCGAAACTAAAATTTCGAATACCGATAATTGCGATAGCAAAAATTATTATGTCTACAATTATTTTAAGCATATTTTATTTATGAATAAACTTTCTAAGCATCAGCATAAATCAACTAGATCTCTTAATTTTTGAAGCAAGCGTTTGTTTTAGAAATTCGCGATCTTTAGCATCAACACCAAATATAAGGATAAAAATAACAGAAGCGCAAACTAGCAACATGCTGTTAACAGCTAAAGAAGCATAAACATTTTTCAGCACAACAAAACTATGTACAGCAAACCCAACCGTAAAGCAGAGTGTGCTTACTACAGCAATAGGCAACAAGGATTTCACAAAAAAGAGCTTTAGTCCAAATTGATAATGCCTATTCATCTCCCATACAATGAACAGAGAATACAAAAGAGAAAGAAATGCAACAAGAACAACCGGAATCAAGGGATTTGCACATATTCTAAGCAAAATGTATGAGATAGGCAGCGCACTAAGCGTAATCAATCTCCCATAGATTTGAATATTCTTTATCTTCCCTGTTGCCAATGAAGTATCGTCAAATGGGCGACTAAAGGTGTTAAACAATGTTTCAAATAGAACAATTTGAGTAAACACCTTGGTGTACTCCGGAATTTCACCTAGCCATATTTGTAAAATAGTGTCTGTTTCAAACAGCAACGGCATAGAGACTACGAGCATCACAAAATAGATATATTTTGTTGATTTCATAGCAAGAGAAAACATCTGTTGAATTTCATTTTTCGCATACAATTTCGTAATTTGTGGTTTTATCGCAGTATCTATATTAGTTCCAAATTGGAAAATGACACGATCAAGTTGAGTCGCAAGAGCTTTTGCACCATTTATTGCCGGGCCAAAGAACATATTCATCACTACATTGATGCCATTTTTTCCTAAGGCCCAAGACATTACGCCGAAAGAATTTATTCCAATAAAAGACGCCAACTGTTTAAATACAGTTTTCTCCGTATAAAATTTAACACGAGTCTCTTTATATTTCACTACACAAAAAACGATATTGAACAGCGTAATTGCAACATTAACACAAAGAAGCAATACTCCATAGTATATCAATTTATCAAAAACCTTATTATGAATAATTGCATAACAAATAGCCAGTTTCGCAACGCCCTCAAAAACGCTCAAATAGGCATAGATAGACATTTGTTCCCTAGCAATAATGTCACTTTCAAAACATATTTTTACGAGTCGCACAACTAGTGATATTACCGACAAATGGAAAACAATCGTAGCCGCATACAGTCTATCTGGAGGAATAACCAGTTTATTGTGAATCAGCCATAATCCTATGGGTTCAATAATTAAGGCTAGTACTACGGCAAACGCTATGTGGAGAAGAAAACTTTGCGAAAAATATTGATTGGTCAATTTCTCATCTTCTCGACCTAAGCCTATATTGACAAAACGTTGAGTCGAATTTGACAGTCCGGAAGAGACAAAATCAAGCATAATAATAATTGAGCCAACGACATTAGATATTCCCAGATCTTCTACGCCCAATGCCTCTAGAATTTTTCTTGTAGTAAAGAAACCAATGCCCATCAAAAGGAACATTCGGATATACAAGAAAAGAGAGTTCTTAATCAAGCGTTTTGCGGATGACATATTCAGCACCCAATGGCACTATACTCAAATCCAGCTTCGGCGAGTTCCTTCGCGTCGTAGATATTGCGGCCGTCAATGATGAGCGCGTTCTTCATGGACTTCTTCATCACACCGAAACTCGGCATGCGGAACTGTTTCCACTCTGTCACAAGCAACAGGGCATCGACATCGAGCAGGGCCTCATACATATCGTTGCAGTAAACAATCTGCTTTGCGATTGTCTCGGCATCGGGGCGCACGGCCATTCTGCGTTTGCATTCGTTCATGGCGACCGGGTCATACACACGGACGGTAGCGCCAGCCTTAGTGAGCAAATCAATCAGCACAAGGGCGGTCGCTTCACGCATGTCGTCGGTTTCGGGCTTGAAGGCGAGCCCCCACATGGCAATGGTCTTGCCCTTCAGATTAGCCTCGCCGCCAAAGCGCTTCGCAAGCTTGCGGAAAAGCACCGTCTTCTGGTATTCGTTCACATCTTCGACGGCCTTCAGTACGCCCATCTTGTAGCCGTTCTTCTCGGCGGTCTTGATGAGCGCCTTCACGTCCTTGGGGAAGCAGCTTCCGCCGTAGCCGCAGCCGGGGTAAAGGAACTTGGAACCGATGCGGGTGTCGCTGCCGATGCCCTTGCGGACCATGTTCACGTCGGCACCCACGAGTTCGCAGAGGTTCGCGATGTCGTTCATAAAGCTGATGCGGGTCGCGAGCATGGAGTTCGCGGCGTACTTGATCATCTCGGCGCTCGGGATGTCCGTGAAAATCACGCGGAAGTTGTTGAGCATCATCGGGCGGTACAGGCGGGTCATGAGTTCCTTGGCCTGTTCGCTTTCCACACCCACCACGACGCGGTCGGGCTTCATGAAGTCCGTGATGGCAGAGCCTTCCTTAAGGAATTCCGGGTTGCTGGCGACGTCGAACGGGACCTTCACGCCGCGCTTGTCGAGCTCTTCTTGAATTGCGGCCTTGACCTTCTTGGCGGTACCAACCGGAACGGTAGACTTCGTCACGAGAACGGTATACTTCTTGATGTTCTGACCAAAGGTGCGTGCCACGGCAAGCACATACTGCAGGTCGGCGGAGCCGTCTTCATCTGGGGGCGTACCCACGGCGCTGAAGACCATTTCGACATCGTCAAGGATGCTTGCGAGATCGGTCGTGAACTTCAGGCGCCCTTCGCGCTGGTTGCGCAGCACCATCTCGTCGAGGCCGGGTTCGTAAATGGGGATTTCGCCCTTCTGCAGGGATTCAATCTTAGCCTGGTTCACATCGACACAAGTGACGTTCACGCCCATCTCGGCAAAGCAAGTGCCACTTACGAGACCAACATAACCCGTTCCAACAATCGCAATATTCATATTTTTTCCTTAAATTTCAGGATTTGATCTCTGTTTTTCCTGGTACCAATTTTTCCTTCAAAAACTTCACCGGAAAACAGAACGTCGCCAGCAAATACCGCTTCCGCGTATGCTGTTCCTTAATCATGCGGTACACAAAACGGAGGTTCAGCAGGTCAAAAAACTTAGGATAGTAGGTAATCTTGTTCCTTGCGGTCTGCGAAACAAATCCGCCACACGTAAAAGCAATTCCAGCATACCCGGCATTTTTCAGGCGGTCCAGGAACTTTTCCTGCCGCACGATTCCCATCCCGCAAATCACAAAATCCGGATTAACAAGCCTGATTTTCTCGATTTCGGCATCGATTTCATGCTCGCCGGCAAAGTAGCCATTGCGGAAGCCAGCAAAATTCAGTTTGGGGTAGTGTTCACCGAATATGGAAACAGCCCGATTCACTTCATCCTGTTTACCAGCAACGATGTAGATACTCTTGCCGTGGACTTCCGAATAACGGAACAGCTCTGGGGCAAGCGATGTCATATCAAAACTACGTCGTTTGACATGTTTGCGATAGAGCAGTTTCACGGCGAGAGCAAGAAACTTACCATCAACAAATATCCCGTCAAATTTCGAGAAAAGGTCTTTGTTCTTGAGAGCATCCAAATACGAGACCGGGTTGAGAAAAGTGTAAATTTTGCCCTTATCCTCAAACATTTCCGTGTAGCACGGATTCGTCGCAATGATTTTTTTCACCAAAGGGGAAGTAGGCATAATCGACTAAGTCCCCTTTCTACGGGGAACTGCGGGGTGTGGTTCGGCCAACAAAAAGTCACAAATAAGCATCATCGCGAAGGTCCCGAATATAATATTGGGTAAAAATTTAGAAAAAATACAAAAATGCTACAAGGGGATTACAAAGAATATAACGAGAAAACGGGAAATGTGGACTACAAATTGAGTTTTCGGGACAAATTTTAAGAAAATAAGGCTCAACAATAGCCGAGGGCTGAATGCTCCCAGACAACACTTTTTCATGCAATAATTCGCAAGTTGTCATCTTGAGACATAATACAAAATATATTTTTCCCATAAATTGCAACCTTAACACCGTATTTTACCAACTATTGCATCTCATGAACCAAAGTTCATTTAACATCGTCGACTATTTTTCAAGCCTTTCAGATGAAATCAAACAAAAGTCAGGCCTAATAGCAAAATCATTCTCATCGCATCACCTATCCTCTGGACAGAACAAAGAAAAACTTGTCTCTGAATTACTCAAAGACTATTTACCGACGCGTTATTGTGTAGATACCGGATTAATCTATGACAGCAACGGAAACATTTCGCACGAGACAGATTTATTGATCGCCGATGGTTTAAACAACGCCCCACTATTCCGAGAATCAGAAAAGCATCTCTGGTTTGTAGAAGCCGTATTTGCCGCTTTAGAAATCAAATCGAAATTAACCCCTAGCGAATTCGACAACAGTCTAGACAAATGTCGACAATTCAAACGAATGGAACGGAAGTTTGACGAACTTGTGCAACCGCGCATAAAGGAATCCCTATTCATAATTTGGGCTTTCGATATCGACTCTAACGAAACCATAAAGAACAATATTTCTACTAAAATATCAGAAATCCCAGAAGAAGAACGACCTGATTGCATAGTTGTTCCGGGGCGGTTCTACATAAAAATGGGACAATACAGAAATCTAACGGAATACGGGCAAGAAGGCAGTCAATCATTCCTGTCAAATGGTCATTTAAAGAAGCAACAGGATTTGGAGAACGGAATATATATGACTTTCTGGGATTTAGGAGACAACTCTGTACTCGTATTCCTTCTTTACTTGCTGGACTGGCTAAAGAGCGCCGGTCAAAGAGCCGCACGTTTAACCAACTATCTGCCACCAAACACGCAGTTTGGGAAAGAAATTTGACAGAAATACAGTTTTAAAAGAAACTCAGCAATACCGGAGTTGTCTATCTCTTTATTCCGTATTTTTCCCGATCCTCTTGGATTTCTTCTTCTAGCGCATCGGCTGCTTTTCGATCAAAAACATCCAATTGCTTTTGATTGAAATATTTTAGCAATTGTTTGTACAACACTATTTCGGCATCTTCTAATTTTTTATTGCATTTTGATAATCACAAGAAGCACGATGAGTTTCGGGACAGAAATACGCATCTATCATATCCGGGAAAAAACAACAGCCATAATCAAACAAATGCCCAAAAGCATCAGAAAAACTGTCTAAGGCATCCTTAATTTCTCTCATTAGAGTCGTTTCAATAGGATTAAAATTCCCCCCCCTGACACACCACCCAAACACGGCGACAAAAATATATTTTTACCGGCAAACTTATTAATTTTTTTCACAACATAATCAACACAATCTTCTATGTAGTTTTTATTTGTTTTTTTGGGACACATCATTTTGCCATGTCAAAAAAATCTTGAACGATTTCTTTTTGCCTTTAGCAGCCATACACACTCCTTTAATATTAAACAAGCGAGCACCAAAGTTTCACCTTAGAGTCCTCTCCCTATCGTCTAAACAAAGGTTCTCTACAGTTGTTCAACTACTCCGAACAACTACACTATCATCAGAATAATTCGGAAATTCCGGATTTATGAGAAATTTCGCAAATTCAGCCAACTGTTCGGTTTTCCCGAACAATTCAAAACGTACGACATGTCGCACAAATCAGCGCTAACTTGCACTAGATTCTTAGAGTATTAAACCGACAATGAAACTCGCCAGCACACCCGTCACGACGCCAACGATAAAAGTCCCAGAGAACCGGAAGAAGCTCTGCTTTTGCGCCCACTGAATTTTCGTGGAGTCGAAGAACCGCTGTTCAAAAGCATCAATCATCGTCGAGACGCAGTACCACTTTTCGAAGGCGGCTTCGACATCTTTCTGCCCTTCCATTATACGGGCTTCCTTAGCACAGGTAACGATTTTGTTCCGCTCCGATATAAAGTCCGTCAAATAAGTCCCGTTGTCGATGATTCTCAAGTCGGCCTTTTTGCCGTACACCCTCTTCTGGTCGTCATTGAAAAATTTCAACTTCAACTTGAAGGCATCCAGGCATCCGCGCTTCAGGTGAGAATACGCCTTACCGGCCTGTTCTTCGGCAGGTTCGCCATCAACATGAATTCGCTTTAAATGATCAAATGCAGAATGAATTTCAAATAGCAACTCTATCGGCAAGACATTGTTTCTCGCCTCAATTTCGCTATAAATGATTTTTACTTTTTCGTTGTAGAACTTATAGACTTCCTGCTCAGTCATCACCCCTCCAGAATCTTATCGATTTCTGCGTCTATTTCAGTGGAGGTGACAAGGCTATCGCGCAGGATGTTTCCCCGTCCAATTATGGGAAAAAAAGAGCGGAAAGAGACCTTTCCCTTCTTCGATTCCAGGTGCTTCCGAAACCGATTCGGACTATACTCACGAAGCTTGGCAACGGACAGTCCCGTAACCTTTTCGGCATTCTTTTCTACTAGAGTAAAGGAATCCATTTTTACCTCGTGAAACAGTTCTTTTATTACCCAACTATGGGTAGCAGTTCATCCGCCATTATAAATTATAAAATTTCTCTACAAAAAGTAGAATTTTATTCTATAAATTGTAGAAATTTTATACACTGAACGAGAAAAAACGATAGTCTACGGGCAACTTCGGGAAGCGGTCCGGCAAACAAAAAGTCACTAGTCAACGTCATCGCGAGGGTCTCGTCCGTTCAATGTGCGGCAATCCGTGATGTCCGTTACCACAAATTGCGTAATTGCGTATAAATTTAGAAAATTACGGAATTGCTACAAGGGGGATACATGATGTACGGCAGGGGAAACGGGGCCTTTGGGAAAAAAAATTGAAAAATTCAAAAAAAACATTGACAGCCGCGCAAAAATGGCTCTGCTAGGCCAATCCGTCAGCCCGCCCAAATTCCGCAGCCAGAACGCAGTCGGAACGCAATGACCACGCAGCCTTGTAAAAAAATACGGAATGACTTGACAGAGCTACAAAATTAGTATACATTTGTGTAGGTATGAAAGTAAATGACGAAATACAGCCATTAGTATCCGATTTCGCACGGATCAAGCAGGTCGCCGACAATGGCAGCGCGTTCTGGAGCGCCAGGGACCTCTGTACGGCTATGGGATACAGCACGTACCAGAAATTCGAAAGGATCCTCAAAAAAGCACAAGAGACCGCAAGC
>Ga0247610_10001746_pt1 | contig 26294 bp, 16 predicted proteins | sample 174DNAGHGhighgp2_FD_193483 | JGI IMG/M metagenome (GOLD analysis project Ga0247610, IMG submission 193483) | Sheep rumen microbial communities from Palmerston North, Manawatu-Wanganui, New Zealand - 1742 DNA GHGhigh gp2 | ecosystem: Host-associated > Mammals > Digestive system > Stomach > Rumen...
CACACCCCGGGCAACACCGTCAGCAACATGTCCTCCACACGCGCCCTGCGCGACGTCACCGAGGCAATGGGTTACTCCTACGCCGCTTCCGCCGTCGGCGAGGTCAACGTCACCACTCTCATGAAGCAGACCAACGCCATCATCGGCGGCGAGGGCAACGGCGGCGTCATCTATCCCGCTCTGCACTATGGCCGCGACGCTCTCGTCGGTGTCGCTCTCTTCCTCACCAACCTCGCTCAGAAGGGCATCAAGGCCTCGCAACTCCGCGCCACCTATCCCGACTATGTCATCTCCAAGAACCGCAAGGATCTCACACCCGACATGGACGTCGACGCTATCCTGCGACAGATGGCCGAGAAATACAAGAACGAGAAGGTCTCCACCATCGACGGCGTCAAAATCGACTTCCCCGACAGCTGGGCTCACCTCCGCAAGAGCAACACCGAACCCATCATCCGCATATATTGCGAAGCTCACACCACCGCTCAAGCCGACGCTCTCGCACACCAGATTATCGCCGACATCGAAAAACTTATCGGCTAAGAAACGATAAAAATATCTTGCTTCGATTGGGATAGAAAAAATCCATACACCACCGTCTGCGTGGCGGCGGGAAGCTGCCCAGCATCAGCAACCGTGCATTTGGCGGCAAAAAAGGCATCAATGGATGCCGCTCGATGGGTATGGCGTTCATATTTGTTATAACGGATTAACTCCCGTTTTATTGTCTTCTTTCTACTCCGTAATTCGGGAGTATACTATTTGGGTGTACAATCGGGTGCGAAATTTGTCACAAAAAAAATTGTAATACAATGAGAAATGTTGTTTATATAACACTTGCCATTGTCGCTACGCTATTTTTTCATGGGTGCACAAAAGATAATATTGACATTGATGAACATGTTTGGAAGCTCACAAAAATTGAAACTGCGAACGGTTTTTCTTCGAAAATGCCGAACATAGAGCGGCCAGAAAGAGATGACCGATACATACTTAGGTTTAATAAAGACCTTGCTACAGCCCAAATGTTTTTGATTGTAAATAGTTGGTCCGCATGCTATCAAATAGTCCCAAACGGGTCAATAACTCTATCAGGGAACACTACAACTGAAGTTTGGTATAACGGAAACGAAATATGGGTTGAAGATACGATTAATGCTTATGGTTCCGGCACCTTTGATTACGCCATAGACGGGAAAAAACTTACAATTCAATCCCTAAATATAACCATGACCTTTTTATGCATTGAATAGTTTTTTTATTCTACTTCTGTTTTCTTTACGGAAATCTTTAAAATGCAATCTCGATTACATTAGAGTAAAGCATATCTTGACACAGTAATGGCTCTGAGTGCCTGACTCTCTATAACCTCGCACGTGGTGTGGGGTACAAGAAGTGAGCGTTATAGAATAATCAAAAAATAATTAACAATTATGAAAAAGGCCATTATATTACTCATAGCCACAGTTGCGCTTTTTGCTGATTGTGAGAAAAAAGAAACCCCAAAAAGAATGTATTCTTTCGACGCTGGATATATCAAATACGAGGCGACAATTGGTTGCGATTTTGAGTCCGCGCTGGATTCTTTGCTGAGAGTAATTGTTTTTAGACCCAATGAACCATATATTGTTGTACACGAACCCTTAGACGTGGTATATCCTGCAAACGACAGGAATTTCTATTGGATTGCATTCAAGGACACAGCAAATCGGTTGTATTTGGGGTCTCCAATGGATGTAATTGACACAAAAGGAGATTGGTATAAAATTATTTGGGGCGAAGATTAGCGAAAAAAAGCGACAGAACCTTTTGATTCTGTCGCTTTTGTACCCCTAACCGAACTATTCTCGAACAGATTTATGGATGACCTGGAGAAGATATGGAAGTTGAGAGCTTATATACCAGACCCTACAACTCCTCCTGTGCTATACCGTAATTCTGATGCCGAGGATGTGGATTGATGCCATTGAAGTAGAAACGGCATTTATATGATCCTTTCAAAATAGTTCCATATAGTTTCATCATCAATCATTTGATTAGTTGTTGTCTGGTTAAGAACAATTGTACCATCATTTGCTACGTAGCAAAAGGGGAAATTTTCATAAAAGCAAGGCCGTTTGCTGCAGTGGCAAATAGTCGTAGTATACATTTCTGATATCCTTATATTGGATATTACGTAATCTTGAAAGTGTGTTTCCCATTCTTCATTCATTAAATAGAGTTCGTCATAAGTGATAGATAATACAAAAAATTGGATGTATCTGGAGCATCCCCTTGACCCCAGTGTTCAATGTATCCTTTATGATAGAATTTGAAGAAATTATCGGGTATTACTTCTGCCACAATACCACCATTGGGGCCATATGTCGAGATAACTTTTACATTATCTATATATTGCTCACCTGTATTGTATTTGTACAAATAAATATGATGAAAACATTCTATGTCAGGATTGACACAATACCAATCGCAGCTTGTGCACATTACAAACGGCAGAAGTGCAATAATAGTTATTTTCCTCATTGTATATATATTTAGTTGATTATGATTTTATTTTTTGTATTGTTTGTATGCACCTTGAATGGCTACATAATAAACTCCTTTTGCAAAACTTGTCAGGTTTAATGAGTAATCTGATCTCTCAATATTTGCATCGATATACACACGTTTCCCTGATGAATTGAATACGGAAATATCATTTATGGTGTCGTCTTTGATTTCAAGCCAGATGACCTGTCCGCGGTATGTGCCGTCGGTGAGCTTGACAATCTTGACTTTGAATTTGTCGTCTCCCTGCTTGCCTGAATATGTGCCGACAATGTTGTCGGCCTTGTCGTTGAGGGTATTCTGCGCAGTTACTGCATTGACGCTCAGCAGCGTCATCAGAAGAAGAATAAACCGTTTCATTTTATTGTTTTTTGGTTGGTTTTAAGTGATTGTTAAATTCAAAACAAATGTCTCAAGTCGCGCAGGCGACGGCGAGCCACGACATAGGTTGTGTGGCGGTCGGTGATGGCGTTCTGTGCCTGTAGCAGCAAGGCGTATGCCTGCATCACTTCGGAAAGAGTGCTGACTCCGGCCTGATAGTTTAGGTTTGCCAAGCGGTAGTTTTCGTTTGCCATCTCCAAAGCAGCAGAGTCGGACTTCATAAGCATAGCGGCATCCATCATATCGCTATAGGCTTTCTCTTCTTCCAGCGACATCAGATGGTTGTAGTAGTCTTGCTGCATACGGGCTTCGGCAATCCGGATGTTGTGTTGCTTCAACTTGTGCGACATCTCCCACCATCCTGTCAGCGGCACAGAGAGCGAAAGCAACGCTACTGCATTTGACGTTGCGTCCGTCTTGATGATATTGCCATAAAAAGCGGACCCTATGAATGCGAGTTGCGGCAGCGCCTCGCCAAGTGTAAGGCGTCGTTTCAACTGCTCGGCCTCAACGTTCAATTGCAGCAGGCGTGTCTCGGGCCGCAGCGAGTCGCCTACCAGTGTGTATGAGAAGTCAGGCATCGTGGGTGATTCGTATTCGGGGTCGGCAAAAACCAGACTGTCATCGTAATCAATACCTATCTGATTGCATAGCAACCGTTTCGACAGACGTATGCCACTGACAAGCTGCTGTTGGTTGGCAAGCATTTCATTGCGTTTCAACTCCAGCTGCAATGCGTCGGCACGGGTGACAAGACCATTGTTCAGAGCCGACTGCACAACGCGGTCAAGTGAGTCAATGAGAACCAGCGCGGCAGTCACCGTGGCAACTTTTTTCTGCAATCCGGCAACGAGATAGTAGGTCGATTCGATGTTTTCCAATACGTCGCGCACCTTCATTTCGGCTTGCAGTTCCGAAGCTTCCACACCAAGATTGGCCAGCTTGTTGCCCGTCACAATGCGGCCGCCTGCATACAGCGGCTGTGCCACCATTACGGAGCCTGTGGCACCTTTCTTCATCAGCGAGACCTCATTTTTGACATCGCTTTCCTCGGCCACCAATTCATATAGTGACTGCAACAAATCACGCATATCATTCGATTGTATGTCTTCCAGGCTGAAGTGCACTAAGGGTTCTAAAGCGTAGTAGCCTATTCCCGTCAAATTCAATTGTGGAAAATACTTGGTAAAGACCTGCCGTTTCACCTCGCGGGAATATTCAATCTCCATCTGCGACGTGCGTATCTCCACGTTGTTGTGCCGCGCAAGCGCCAAGCAGCTGTCTATTGTCAGAGTCTGAGAGTGCGCTGTGTTGAAAGACAGCAGTTGAAAACAAGACAAAAGGCCGATTGTCAGCAAGGCTCTGGTTAGTATATTGCGTTTCATCTTAACGTTGATAGGTTTGAGGGTTCAAGTGTTTGAGGGTCGTATGGAAGTTAAAAAAGGAAGTTAAAAGGGAAGTTAAAAAAGGACAAATGTATTGTATTCTTAAAAGTTAAAGTCAAGGTTAGGGTTAAAGTTTTGTTTTTATGTTCTTATTTTTTCGACAAGTGTATGGGTCGGAAGTTTGTGCGTTTCTTGTTTTCGAATGCTACACAATAGGCTACTGGTAGAATGGTGATAATAAGCGGCAATGTAAACAGTGTGCCGAAGCATATCACCACTCCCATAGGCATCCACAGCATTGTGCCGGCCAATATCATAGGCACCACACCTATCGCCGTTGTCGCTGATGTCAGGAAAATGGGTCGCATACGGCGAAGACCTGCCTGATATGCCGCCTCTGTGACGGAAAGTAGTTCCTTGGTCCGCAACTCTGCTACATAGTCGTACATAATGATTGCGTTGCGTACAATGATGCCTACCAGCGATATAAGACCCAACACCGCCGATATGGAGAAGTCCAGATTGAAAAGCCACAACCCGAAGACGGCACCAAAGACGCACAGCACCGACATCGAGATGGAAAGCAGTGAAATGTCCAGCTTGCCATAATGTATGATAAGCACCAAAAACATAACGAATATGGCAGCCACCACCGACATCATCAGGCTCGGCAGCAGGCTTGCAGAAAAAGCGAAGGTGCCTCCGGGTTCGACAGTTACACTGTCCGGCAACTGCATTTTGTCAAACTCGCGCTTGATTTTGTAGTATTCGCTTATCTGGCCTTTGCCTGGCATTACGTCGGCAGACACCGTCACACAGCGTACACCGTTGCGGTGCGGCATATTGTTGTGGTGAAAACGCGGCTGAATGTCGGCGACCTGCCGTAATGGAACCCAAAAACCAGGCTGAATACAGGGTACCAGCATATCTCCCAGCGAACCATAGTCGACATTCCCTTTGCCTTCGGAATAAACAGCTATGGGTATTCTGTAGTCGCCCTCCCACAGCGTGGAGAAGGTTGTGCCAGACAAAGCACTGCTGAGGAAGACCGACAGCGTCGACTGCGTGATGCCCAGGCGGTTGGCCTCGTCGGGCTTCAGCACCACCTCCACCATCTCCTCGGTTTCGTCATAGTCTGAATGGACATAGAAAAGGTTGGGATTCTGCTTCATAATCCGCACCAGCGAGTCTCGTACCGAAGCGATGTCGCCATAGTTGTCGCCTTTGACATAGAACTCTATCGGCGACAGCACCGACTGGTAGTCCATTTGCTTGAATCGTATCTGTGCCTGTGGAAATATGTTCTCGTAGCGCTGCGCATATTCAGCAACCAACTCTTTTGTGGCATTGTCGTCAACAGTATTGACAATGAACTGTGCATAGTGGTCCGATGCCAGCTGCGGTGCATAGGTCATATGAAAACGCGGTGACGACATCCCTACAAACGAAGTAATGCTTTTCACACGTTTATCCTTGAGCAGCAACGCGGCAAGCGAGTCGGCGACCCTGTCGGTTTCTTCTATCGATGAGCTCGCAGCCAAATGAATCTCCACTGCAAAGCTGTCGCGCTCGGCCTTGGGGAGTATCTGGATATTGATACGGGTAAACAGAAATACTCCCAACAATACCAGTATGATGCCGGTTGTCAATGTGAGTTTCTTGTGCTGAAAACAGATGTCGAGCAACCTCTGGTATCCTCGCTGCAGGCACTCAAAGAAGGCGTTCTGTATACGGTCCAGTCTCGTTGTCTTACCGCCACCTTTAATGATGCGCGACGAGAGGAACGGAATAACCAAAATGGCATAGAGGAAGCTGCAAGCCAGAGCAATAAGGATGGTCCAGGGAAAGAGTCCCACGAAGTCACCCATAATGTTCCCCTTCAATATGGCCAACGCAGGAAAGAACATCATAGCTATCGACGCTGTTGCAAAAAGCATTGAGTTGGCCAATTTGCCTGTCGACACTGCCGCCGAATACCATCGCGAGTGCCCGGCTTTCAACAAATCTGTGTAGCCGTCTATCACTACCACCGAGTCGTCGACAATCATACCCAAAACGGCTATCAAGGCCGCCAGAGTCACCGTGTTAAGTTCGAAACCGATGAAATACATAATGCCCAGCGTCGCCGCTATGCATATAGGCACCGAGGTGGAACTCACCAATGCTGTACGCAGAGGGAAAAGCAGCAGCATTACTACAATGACAATCAGAATGGCCTCTATTAGGTCTTTGAGAAACGAACGCACCGAGCTGTCGACAACCTTTGGCTGGTCGGTGATACGGTGTATATGGACATCGGGCGTGATGCTCGACTCATAGTCCTTGATGATTTCCTCAACTTTTTTGCCAAATTCCACCACATTGTTGCCGGGACGCATCTCTATAGAAAGCATTATGCAACGGTTGTCTGCCATTGGCGTATTCTGCTGCTCGAAGTATTTTATATGTGGCTTCGACTCCTCATAGCGCGACTCAATGGTGGCAACATCTCGTAACCGCAAGGTCTGACCTGTCGCGGGATCGGAGAATATTACCAGCTCGCTCAAGTCAAAAATATTGCCAAATGGAATAGTGACGTGCACCAGTGCACTACCCTCGTCGTTGTTCACTTTGCCCGATATGGTGCGGAATCCGTGTGCCGCAATCTCGGCCGAAACAACCGACGGTGAGATGGCATACTGTGTCAATTTCATAGGATCCATATGCACCGCTATCTCCTCTTTTTGGTCACCGACAACACTTATGCGGCCCATTTCAGGTATGCTGCGCAGACGTGCCGACAGCTGTTTGGAGATGGCTTCAAGCTCTCGGGGCGAGCGTTCAGCGCTCTCTATGGCAAGCAGCAGTGACGAGGCATTGCCGAAATCGTCGATGACTGCTGTCGCCGTCACACCCTGCGGAAGGTCTGTAACCCGGAACAGCGTCAGCCCCTCGCGGATACGCGACCAAGTGACTTTTGGATCGTCATCCGAATGAACCAGTGTCACAAAGATATAAAGCATACCGTTCTGACTATAAGAATATGTTTTAGTCTTGTCGACATCGGTAAAAGTAAAGAGATAATCCTCAACCTTGCCAGCCACCTGTTCCTCAATCTCCTCGGCTGTGGCACCAGGATACACCACCGCCACAACACCTTGCTTTATCTTCACGTTGGGGAATTCGTTCTTGTTCAGGTGGGGCAGTGCATAGAAGCCTATAGCGATAACTATTATTATCGAAAACGCCAGCATCGGAAAACTCCGCATAGCGCCCTCTATCATATTTCTTCTTGCCGCCATCTTGTTTTGTTATGTATTTTTGTTTTTACTGGTACGCAGACGCTTCGCCTGTGATAAAATACAGGTTCCGCCTCTCAATTACTGAATTTCACTTTGGCTCCTGTATATAATTTATGCTGGCCGGCAGTCACCACGGTGTCGCCGGCGGCAAGACCGTCTTTAACCAAGACACTGTTGCGCTGGAAATCGCCTATGGTTATTAGGCATTGCTCCGCCCTGCCGTTCTTGACGACCCACACCACAGTACCCTCGGGCATCGTCTGCAGGCAGTCGGAGGGTACCGCAATGCCTCCCGTCTCGCTCAGTTTTATATGCACTTTGGCCACCATATCAGGCAACAGACTTTTCACATTGCCCGACACAATTGTGGCATAAACCCTATAAGTATGACCCAGAGGATTGGCAATTAAACTCTTGTCGCTGACACGCAGCAACAAAGGCTCGTTACCGATAGCGGAAACAACAGCAGTGGCGGTATCGCCGATCTTGATAAGCGATATTTCCTGCTCGGGAACGGAAAACTGGACACGCAAACGATTCATATTAAACACACGTGCAAATGGCTCGCCAGGACGTATTTCCTGCCCCACTTGATGTGCACCGCACGACACCACGCCGCTGATTGGCGAGCGCAAGGAGCAATCATCTAAGTGCTTACGAGCGCTTACTTCAGCTTGGCGTGCCTTTTCTAGATTGGTTTCCATTTCTACCCATTTCACCTCGCTGAGACCACCTTCGCGATGCAAGGCCTCTAAACGGCGGTAAGCGTCTTCGGCCTGGCGTAGGGTGGCCAACGCAGTTGAATGTAAGCTTTTGGCTGTGGTGGCATCAACCTCGGCAAGCAGTTGCCCTTTGGTCACACGGTCACCGTTCTTTACCGACTCTTTTGTCAGTGTACCACCCAACAGGAACGACAGACTTACCTCCTGATCCGACCCTATGGCACCCACATAGTTGCGCTCGTTAGGTGTACGGCCGTTACCAACCACCAGCGTTTCAACCAGTATCGAATCGCTCCATCCCGACGGCGTGCCTTCACCTCCGGAACAAGAGCATATCACTGTCGCACATAAGCATACAGCACACAAACAATTTGTAAGCAGGCACCTTGCCTGCGATAAGAGTTTCATATATATTGTGTCTTTCATTTATACAATACTTTTTGCAGTGCAAATTAACGAAAAAAATCCTTATTCAAGCACATTCACGCCAATTTATCTCCATAGCATATCTTATTACGTTGCAGAATGAATTGAATTTCAAAGTAATATACAGCCAAATCATATCAGGTCAATCTGGGTCTTGCTCTTGGACAACACATAGAATTATGTGCCATTTTTGATGCGAGACTGAAAAAAAAGCACTTCGACAAGCCCTTTCATTGGTATGCAGTCACCTCGCCGACGATAATACTCATAACGTTCTCCGTTCTCAATTCCATAAGTTCCATTAAGAAACGCAACTTTTTGAGAAAAAAATGCGCGAAATAACATTTTTTTCCAACAAAGGGAGGGAAAAAATCCCTCGCCTTTGTGTGGATGGAAAAAAATTGCTGATTCTTTTGACTACAATTGCTCTTGCAAGCCAGTTTGCATTAGCACAGACCAGCCTGACCGACGCCCTCAAACCCACCAGCGAACGACGATGCACGCACTATTCCTCGAAAGATAACCCTCTGTGTATTGCCATCTATCATTACCGTGGTGGCTTTGTGCTCAAAACTGGGCTTGGCGGTCTTATCTCGTCCGATAACCCGGGTGGACACGTGGCCTACAATCTGAATGGCGCTTATGACAAACTTAGCTTTGTTATGGGGCCAGGCGGCCAATATTCCTCTAACTCGGCTGGTGACGGCAGCAATGTCATTGTCACTGTCAAGGGCGACGGGCGTACTCTGCTCGACGAGGTGGTATGGAACCACGACGCGCCCCGCGAAGTGATGCTCGACGTGAATGGTGTCAAGGAATTGCGCTTCGACGTGATGCAGGGAACAACAGACTTGGCTGTTAGTTCGGCACGCCTGTGGAAAGCTGGCCAAAAACCGACAGTAGCGCCTAATCCACTGAAATTACCTGCTGGCAAAGTAACTCTCGTCAAAGATCTATGGCCGCACTATATTCGTCACAGCGGCTGGATTGCTGCTATCACCGAACGCGACGGTGAAATAGATGTTGGATGTCAAACAAGCAAAAAAATCAGTATTAATCGTGTAGAGTACACAACAGGACTCCAATTCAGCCTTGACCAAGCACTCATAGGGACAAACCAGAGCTGGGCCTACTTTTGGCTGCAGAAGAAATACGACAAGGTGTCGTTTATCGTAGGTCCGCGCGATAACCAAAGTTTTCGCGCCAGTGGATGGCTCATCGTAAAGGCCGATGGCAAGATAATATATGAGAAGGAGGTGAAACAGACTGATATGGCTGAACAGGTGGTGCTCGATGTAAAAGGCACGGAACAGTTGGCCTTCTTTGGCCAATATGCCAATAGCGACTTCTTGGGTTCTATCACTTTCGGTATGTGCAACACCACAATATAGGCCAAGAAGTGTAGACCATTCTGCGCCGTTGAAGTCAATAGCGGACTCAATGGCGTTTATTTCCACACCCAACTCATCAACAAACTTTCTCTTGTAGGTCAACGCAAATTCTAGATTGCGAGAGAATCTATCCCAACGCAGAAACAAAACTTTGTCGACATTGTTGCTGTTTTTTCGACAATAGGTGTATATATCCTTTAGAACTGGACGGTCGAGCATATACGATTTTGCCGAATGGTCTTCATGGTGGACACTAAGGATATTGTACCTTTGATTTACGCAATAAGCGCGAAGAAACTTTTCCTGCATATCAAGTGAGCAACCTTCCTTTTGCTCATCGCTACTAATTCGGCAGTAAAGAATAACATTGTTGCTGTTGTTGTGTCTGGTCTGTTTCATTGTAAATCCAATTGTTTTGTCGGCAAAGATACTACTAATAATCGAACTAAAAACAAATATTTCACACAAGTCAAGTTATGTGAGAATGGTTTTAGTTTACAACACTATAACTCTCATTGCCAACATAGAAAAACACCTAAAAGAGGCCCCGACGGATGTAAAAATGCGGCTCATACGTTCAATGTTTCCTGAAAAATTGACTTATGACGGAAATTCTCATCGAACTGGAAAAGTCAATAGTATGCTTGATGTGATAGTACAACAGACCAGAGAGTTAAGATGTGGCAAAAAGAGAAAAGCGACAGAATCTTGTGATTCTGTCGCTTTGGTACCGCATATCGGAGTCGAACCGATGATCTACTGCGTGAGAGGCAGTTGTCCTGGACCACTAGACGAATGCGGCATCTTATTGTTTGAAAATCGGGTGCAAAAGTACATCTTTTTTTCTAAATAGCGCCGTTTTCTCAAAAAAATATTTTTATTCTTGTCAGAATGCTGATTGTTAGGTATCTAATGATTGATAAAAAAGACTTTTCTACCGCCATTCCGGTAGAAAAGTCTTTCTTTTGATCCCCTTTTTCTGGAAAATCAGGCCATATTGTGGAACACATTCACTACGTCGTCGTCTGCTTCGAGGCGCTCGATGAGGCCGTTCACGTCCTCCTGCTCGGCTTCACTCAGCTCGCGCAGCGTGACGGGAATGCGCTCAAACTTGAACGACTTGATTTCGTACCCCTTGTCCTCAAGGTACTTGGAAATGGGCCCGTAGTTCTTGAAGTCGGCGTATATCATTATCTCATCTTCGTCGCGGAACACTTCGTCGATGTCGTAGTCTATCAGCTCCAGCTCCAGCTCGTCCATGTCGATGTCGTCGCGCCAGGCCACCACAAAGCTGCATTTGCGCTCAAAGAGGAAGTCGTTCATGCCCATGGTGCCCAGCTCGCCCTTGCCACGCACAAAGGCAGCACGGATATTCGCCACCGTGCGCGTGGGGTTGTCGGTGGCTGTCTCCACCACGAAGGCGGTACCGTGTGGCCCTTTGCCGTCATAGACAACCTCTTTGTAGGCCGACTTGTCTTTCTCCGTGGCTCGCTTGATGGCGCGTTCCACGTTCTCCTTCGGCATGCTCTCGCTCTTGGCGGTCTGCATCAGAAGGCGCAGACGCAGGTTGCTCGACGGATCGGGACCGCCGGCAAGCACGGCAAGCTCTATCTCTTTGCCTATCTTCGTGAAGGTACGGGCCATGTGACCCCATCGTTTCAGTTTTCTCGCTTTGCGATATTCAAATGCTCTTCCCATTTTTGTCGTTATTATTTGTGTTTTTTCTTAGGTAATTCTCAAAATTAATAGATATAATCAGTGGACTGCAAAACGTTGTGTCTTAATCAACAAACTTGTCACGCTTGCTGACGCTTGATTATTTGGTGACAAGCCCTCTGTTGCGTTTCAGCGCATCGACGGTGGGCTGCTTGCCACGGAAATTGACGTACATCTGCATCAGGTCTTCGGTGTTGCCGTGCGACAGCAGGTAGCGGAACTTCTTGGCCAACTCCGGATTGTACAGGTCGCCACTCTCGCGGAATGCCTCGAAGGCGTCGGCGTCGAGGATGGCCGTCCATGTGTAGCTGTAGTAGCCTGCCGAATATCCGCCGCTGAAGATGTGCTGGAAGTAGGGACTCTTGTAACGGCTTATGATTTCGGGTATCAGCCCGATTTTTGCCATCGCCTTGTCCTCAAAGTCGGGCAGCACTATCTTCGTGGGCTCCGTGATGCTGTGGTAGTCCATGTCCAGCAACGATGCGGCAAGCAACTCAGTGTTGATGAAGCCCTGTCCGTAGGTGCCGGCGGCCTCTATCTTGGCTATCAGGCTGTCGGGAATGGCCTCGCCGCTCTTGTAGTGGCGTGCGTACTCCTTCATCACCTGCGGGTGGCGGCACCAGTTCTCCATCACCTGACTGGGCATCTCCACAAAGTCGCGCGGCACATTGGTGCCACTCAGCGTGCGGTAGTGGCACTCGCTCAGCATGCCGTGCAGGCAGTGCCCGAACTCGTGGAACAGCGTCTCGCTCTGGTCGAAGTTGAGCAACGACGGCTTATCCTTGGTGGGCTTGGTGAAGTTGCACACCATCTGGATGATGGGTATCACGTTCTTGCCATCCTTGTCAATATATTGCTCGCGGAAGTTGGTCATCCACGCTCCGCTGCGCTTGCTCTCGCGCGGGAAGAAGTCCATATACAGCACCGCTATCACCTTCTCGCCGTCCATCACCTCGTAGCTCACAGCATCGGGGTGGTATTTGGGCAGCTTGTCATTCTCTTTGAATGTCAGACCGTAGAGTTTGTTGGCCACGTTGAAGGCTCCTTGTTTGACGCTCTCCAACGGAAAATATTCGCGTATCTCGTTTTCGTTCAGGCTGTAACGCTCTTTGCGCAACTTCTCGCAGTAGTAGCGCCAGTCCCACGGTTGCAGCTTCTCGCCAGGGTGGTCGCACTCAAGCATCTTCTGGTACTCGTCGCGCTCCTGTTTCGCCTTGGCCAATGCCGGCGTCCACAGGTCCATCAGGCATTTGTACACCGCCCCGGGGGTCTTGGCCAGACAGTCGTCGAGCGTATAGGCCGCGTGGCTCTCAAAACCGAGGATTTGTGCACGCTCCAGTCGCAGGTTGACGATGCTGTCTATGATCTCGCTGTTGTCATATTCCGACCCTTTTATGCAGCGGTTGGCGTAGTATTCCCACATCTGCTGGCGACGGCTGCGGTCGTTGCAGTTCTGCATGAACGGCTCCCACGACGGCATGTCGAGCGTGAACTTGTAGTCGCCTCCGCAACCACTGTCGGCACTGGCGGCTTCTTTGGCCTCGGCCAGTTGGTCATCGGTGAAGCCAAGCCCTTCGACTTCTTCTTTCTTGAATGACATCGAGGCATTGTTTGTTGCTTTCAGCACGTTGTTGCCGAAACGCAACGTCAGCGAGGCCAAAAGGCTGTTGATCTCTTTGAAACGCTCCTGCTTGTCGGCAGGCACATTCGCACCGCCTCGCACAAAGCTCTTGTAGGTCTCTTCGGTCAGACGCAGCCGCTCGCCCTCGAGGCCGGCACTTTCTCTGTTGTCATAAACGGCTTTCACGCGCTCGAAAAGCTTCGCGTTGAGCATGATGTCATCACCATGAGCCGACAGCAGGGGACTGACCTTCTCGGCTATCTCCTCCATCTCTTTCGAGTTGTTGCTCTCGGCAAGGTTGAAGAACACTCCGCTGACTTCGTTCAGCAACGCTCCGCTGTTCTCCATGGCCTCCACCGTGTTCTCAAAGGTCGGCGCCTCTGCGTTGTTCACTATGGCCGCTATCTCTGCTTTCTGTTGTTTCATACCCTCCTCAAAGGCTGGCATATAGTGCTCCGGCTTTATCTTCTCAAAGTCGGGTATGCCGTATGGGGTGTTCCATTCTCCGAAAAAAGGATTGTTCATCTCGCTTTTGTTTTTGCATGATGTTGTCAGCAACAACGCCGCACAACAGGTTATTAGTATCTTTTTCTTCATTTTATGTTATGTTATTCTGTTTCTGCCATTTCTACGACGCTACTCTATCTTCTCCAACATTTTTATCACCTCCTCGAAGGTCTCGCCCGACAGCTTCTTTGCCAGTATCTTCTTGTCTTTGTCAAGCAGGTATATCTGCGGCGTGGTGATGATGTCGTACACCTCGTGCCAGTCCAGGTTGGCCTCGCCGCCGTCAAGGTTTATCCAGTCCAGCTTGTGCTCTTCTATGAATTTGTGCCACAGCGGTCGTGTGTTGTCGTCCGGCTCACTCAGTATCGCGTAGGCGGCGATGTCGCAACGGTCGCGGTATTTCTCAAAGCGTTTGTAGAGGTCGGGAATCATCAGCTTGCAGTGACCGCAGGTCGGCGACCAGAAAACCAGCAACGTGTATTTGTTCGGCAGGCTGTACATGCTCTGCCACTGACCCTTGTCGTCTTTCATAATCAGCGGCGGCGCCGGCTTGCCTATCAGCAACCGCTCCCACGTGTTGGCGCGCTTCACGTTCTCGTCAACCGTCGTGGGCGACATCCATTCGCATTCGCCTGTCTCTATATATTTCTTCACCATGTGCACATATATGGCGTCGTAGCTTATAATGTTGCTTTGCAGGTACTTCTCTGCAATGGTGTGCACAAGGTATTTGAAGTTCTCCTTTGACGGACGCGCTTTCTCTATGAGCTTGTCCACATATTCTATTATCATCTCCGGCGGAGCGTCTTTCAGGTTGCGGTCCAGGTAGTTGTCCAGCCTCCGCTTGAACACCATCTCGGGGGTCCTTATCAGCGCGTCGTCGTCCAGACGGCTGTAGTCGAAGTAGTGGTCCATGTAGTATTCGTAGCGCTGGCGGTTGCTCAGCTTGTTGCCCAACGAGTCCTCAGTGGGCACCTCGGGCTCGCGCGTGGCGTTCATCAGCAGCGACAGCAGGCTGTTGGGGTATTTGGTCACATACTCCATCTTTATGCTGTCCATCTCTATCGTGTAGGCACGCAGCGTCTTGTCCAGCTCCGCGCTGTCCTTTATTGTCCGGCGCGCCTCGTCACTCTTCTTGATGATTTGACGGTTCGCCTGGTGGTAGCCGAAGAGTATCTCGTTCTCTTTCGACCCCTTCACTTTCATGTTGCTCTGCCAGCCGGGCTCCGATGTCTCGAAGTAGATGTCTAACTTCTCATTATTATATACTGCAAATTCCACATAGTTGCCCGACGGGCTGGTGAAGAAGTACAGTCCTGGCAACAGCTGGCGCTCTTTCTTCTCGAATACAAACAGCCCTTTCTTCGTCCGGTAGGCGGTGTCGAATGCGTAGGTGCGCCCGGCGTAGTAGTTCCCCAGATACATCACCGTGTCGTTGTTGCCTATCACCGCCAGCGTCAGACGGTAGCCCTTCGTGGGATCTTTCTTCGTCTTGTTCGCTCCCCACGCCATACTGCTGCTTAGGGCTATTATGGCTGTAACTATCAGAATAACTGTCTTTTTCATTTTCTTGTTGTCTTTTTGTTTCTTTTTAACATGCAAGTGCTTCCACAATCTCCTTTTGGTCTCAACTATTTTGTTAAAAAGATATAAAACTATTCAATAACGCAAGAATGAAAAAAATCGTGTGATTGTTTGAAAAAAATGATTTGACCTCTCTCCTCAAGACGCTATTTCACGTTTTTCTCACAAAACTGCCTCTTGTCAAAAAATTGTAAAACAGTAAAATAATTATTATTGTGGTAAATATTCGGTCTCAAAAGAAAAAAATGTGTACATTTGCATTTCTAAAACAACATTAAATCATGAAGCGCAGTATTATCACTTTCTTGCTCGTGGCTTTGGGCTTTGGTGCATACGCACAACATTTTAACAGCGACCTCAAGGAGGAGCACCTCAAGGGACAGGTCAAGTCGATGCTCACCACCGTGCGCACCCCGCAGGGTAGGGTAGTGGGACATCCTATCCGCAACAACTTCAACGCCGAAGGCTTTTTCACTCAAAACACCTACTACGACACTATGGGCAACCCCGTAATCATCGTCAGCTACAGCTACGACGCAAAAAACCGCCTCGTCAAGGATGTACGCACTCACGAGCCCTACAGCGAGCTCCTCTCGCAAACGGCATACAAGTACGACAAGAAAACTAATACCATCATCGCTGAGATGTTCGGCATCGCCGACTCGCTGAAGGAACGCACGGTCTACACCTACGACAAGAATGGTATGCTCGAGAAGGTGACAACCTACGACGATGCCGGCAAGGAACAACAGTCCACCATCTATGAGTACAACAGCTTCGGCTACATGACTTTCGCCACCTTCGTCGAGGGCGAGAACGCAATATATAAGGGCTCCGAGAAGTACCGCTACGACACCGACGGTTTCCTCGCCGAGAGATGCTCCTATTATCTCACCACTCTGCGACAAGCCTTCCTATATACTTATTATTATGATGAGCATGGCAACTGGACGCAGGCCTACGTCTATCACGTGACCCCCACCGAAGGATACCTCTACCAAATCATCAGCCGACAAATCACCTATTATGAGTAGCCGCTATTGCCCCATCCGGCGCGCATAACGGCCAAACCAGATTATCACATCACACAGATGTAATGCATATCCGAACAAGAAATTGTTCGAATGCAGTGAGTTGTAGTAGTCTTGTATTATGGTGCGACCCATGCTGTCAAGCTCTACGGTGTGCGAATTTTTGTTCGCCACAACCAGTATGCTCTTCACAATCTGCGATATTACGGGCGGAAAGACATACTGCCCGGGACGCTTGTAACGCACCGTCCGCTTCCCCAAATTGACTTCGCGGCCAGCAAGGTACAGCGACGAATTCGCAAGGTTCACCTTGTCGCTCGGCCCCATCACCTCGTCGGGCAACACTCCCAGACGGTTCATGGCTCGGAACAGATGCTCCAGTATGCGACGCAATTGTGTGTAATACAGCACCGCGTCAAAGCTTCTGTTCTCCTCCGGAAAATGCAACGCCTTCAGTATCTCCATCATCGTCTGACGCGCATCGGGCGTGAAATACTTCTCCATCGTCTCAAACACATCGCGGTACATGCTCCTTATCTTGTTGTCTTTGCGTCTCGCCACGGCATGGCGTATGGCCACTATCAGCTCGTTCAGGTCACTCTCTTTCCTGTAGTACAGACGACCCCACTCTTGCTCCATCTCGCTGCGTTGGCCCATGCTGATTCGCTCAAGGGTTTTGGCAAAGTCTGGCGCCGACCCGCTCGACAGCACATACCATGGCAGCATATCCTCGTTCTGGGCAAAAATGGCCTCCATCTCCCGCACCGCCTGATAAAGAAAGTCTGGCGACGGCGCATCACCGTCATTCACAACGCATTTGCCGTCAAGCACTATCGCCGAGAACGTCTCAAAACGGTTCTTCAATGCTGTGCGGGCTCGCTCCCAACTCCTGTACTGCTGCACGTCAATGTCGTACCTTCGACCAAGCTCTGTCAGGCCAATGCTGTCCGGCTCCTCGTCAACCCATATTATATGATATCTGTTCTTTTGACTGCCCATTTTATCTCTGATTTTTGTTTTTTATACCCCCTAACGTGTTTTTTTGTCTTTAATTGTGACCAACTAAAAATATATTCTCTCAATGTTTATTGTGTTGATATGACGCGTTTTGCAGAAAAGAAACTCTTAAATGTTGAAAAATAATTTGCCAATTCAAAAAAATGATGTACTTTTGCAAACTCAATCATTACACGAAAAAAACAATTTTTATAACAATCGTTTACAAAACCACTGTTTAAAACGGCATAAAAATCACAACAATGAAAAAAGGAATCCATCCCTCGAACTACAGACTCGTCGTGTTCAAAGACATGTCCAACGACAATATGATTCTCACCAAGAGCTGCGCCAACACTAAGGAAACCGTCGTCTACACCGACGGTCAGGAGTACCCCGTTGTGAAGCTTGAAATCTCCAACACTTCACACCCCTACTTCACCGGCAAGCTCAAACTGGTCGACACCGCTGGACGCGTCGATAAGTTCATGAACAAGTACAAAAAATACAGCAAGAATAAATAAGAAATATAGTAGTTTGTTTTAGGTTAAATGTTAGGAAAAAGCTCTTCTTGCAAGAGCTTTTTTTTGTTTTCCTCCCCTCCAGCTCACTATTTCTCTTTTTTTCACTCTCGCCTAATGAAACATTTCACCCGTTTTGACGTAAAAAAATGCTGTCTCGCCTTTTCTGATTCTTGTGTGGCGGCATTATTCTCTGTAGACGAACAACCTATTAAGATTCTATGAACAACAACTATATCGACGAACTATTCCACGAAGTGGCTTGCGATTCTAACTTCGCCTCTGCTATGATCGAGGTGGTCCCTATGTCCGAATCCGGCAACGTCGAGGACTTCCTCTTCGAGGCTAATCCTGAATCTCCGGATGTCATCCCCATACTCCCTCTGACGGGTAACGTCATGTTCCCGGGCACCATCACGCCTATCAATGTCACGAGGCCTATGTCGCTCAAGCTCTTACGACATTTCGCCGAGAAAAACGAATACATCGGCGTCGTCACTCAGCGCAACGAACTGCATGATGTCCCCGAACGCGACGACCTCTACGATGTGGGATGCCTCGCGCAGGTCGTCAAGGTCATCGACATGCCCAACAACGAGGTCGTCGGCATTCTGCGCGGCTGCAGCAGCTTCATGCTCGGCGAAATAGTCTCGCGCAAACCGTTCCTCAAGGGCGTCCGCTTGCCCGTCGTCACCGCCGACACTTCCGACAAGTTCACCAAGGAGGATCGCGAGTCGGCTAAGATTCTCACCCGCCGCTACTCGGCATACCTTAAGTCGGTGAACTCCAACGACATCACTGTCAAGACTCTGAAGGAAATTCGCGGCCCTCGCATGCTCGTCAACTTCATCGCATCGCATATCGACATCGACATCACCTACAAGCAGACTCTCCTCGAGGCTACCTCCTTCAACGACCGCATCCTCGCTCTCTTGAGGCATGTCGGCGACATGGCCTCCATCGAGGATCTCCGTCACGAGATCCAGGAAAAAACGCAGGTGAGCATGGACAAACAGCAACGCGAGTATTTCCTCAACCAGCAGATGCATGTCATTCAGGAGGAACTCGGCGGCGCAGGCAACGATGCCGAAATCAAGTCGTTACGCGACAAGGCGCAGAAGAAGCAGTGGCCGGACAACGTCGCTCAGCATTTCAATCAGGAACTCGACAAGCTGCTACGTGTGCCTCAGGCCTCACCTGACTATAGTGTGCAACTCAACTACCTTAACCTCATGGTGGATCTGCCGTGGGGACATCGCGGCAATTTCAACACTAACAGGGATTTGGCGCGCCGGCGACTCGAACGCAACCATTTCGGTCTCGAGAAAGTCAAGGAACGCATACTCGAGATGATGGCTGTCCTCAATCTCACCGACCAGCGCAAATCGCCCGTGCTCTGCCTTGTGGGGCCTCCGGGCACCGGCAAGACGTCGCTGGGCAAGTCCATCGCCAACGCACTGGGACGCGAGTACGTCCGCGTGGCCCTCGGTGGCGTCCACGACGAGGCCGAGATACGTGGACACCGCCGCACCTATGTCGGCGCCATGCCCGGACGCATCATCAACGGCATGCTCAAGGCTAAGGTCGGCAACCCGGTATTCGTCCTCGACGAGATAGACAAGGTGCAGGCCAACAACATCAGCGGCGACCCTATGGCCGCTCTCCTTGAGGTGCTTGACCCTGAGCAGAATATGGCCTTCCACGACAACTACCTCGATGTCGACTACGACCTCTCCAGCGTCCTCTTCATTGCCACCGCCAACAGCGTCAGCGGCATTCACCCTGCCCTCGTCGACCGCATGGAGGTCATCGAGGTGCCGGGATATATCATGGAGGAAAAACTCCAGATAGCTAAGAACTACCTCGTGCCGCGTCAGCTCAAGGACAACGGTTTCCAGCGCGGCAGCTTCTCTTTCTCTTCCGAACTCCTGCGGCATATCATCGAGGACTATACCCGCGAGTCGGGCGTCCGTCAGCTCGAGAAGATGATTGCCAAGATGATACGCAACCGTGCCGTACTCGTCACCTCGGGCATGGAACCGGCTAAGAAGATTGCTGTCGACGAACTGCGCCCTGTCCTGGGTCTCCCTATCCATCAGTCTGAACGACGTGGCTCTGAACCTCGCGTGGCTGTCGTCACCGGTCTCGCATGGACGCAGGTAGGCGGCACCATTCTCTTCATAGAGGCATGCACCTCTAAGGGTAAGGGCACTCTCTCCATGACGGGCAACCTGGGCGATGTCATGAAGGAGTCGGCTACGCTGGCGTTCGAATACATCAAGGCTAACGCCACAAGCCTGAACATCGACCCAGAGAAATTGGAACAGTCTAATATTCACATACATGTCCCCGAGGGCGCTACGCCAAAGGATGGCCCCTCGGCTGGCATCACCATGTTCACCGCCATGGTCAGCGCTTTCACAGGACGCAAGGTGCGACCGGAATTCGCTATGACCGGCGAAATAACTCTTCGTGGCGCCGTAACGCCGGTGGGCGGCATTCGCGAGAAAATACTCGCCGCCAAACGCGCGGGCATCACCGACATCGTACTCTGCAACGACAACCGTCGCGACATCGAGGACATCGCTCCCGTCTACCTCGATGGCCTCTCGTTCCACTATATCAACGAGATGTCTGAGGTGCTGCCGCTTGTTTTGGTTTGACCTGCCAAATATTATAATTTAATCACTATTATGTTCCGCAAACTACTCTGCCTCCTTTCTCTTTCCGCAGCGCTCTCTGTCACGGCACAGACTGTCAATCAGGCTGTCACCGTCTCGGACATCTCACTCAAGCAGTTCCCTGGGCAGGTGTCTGGCATCTGGTCTCATGACGGTACCCTGCATTTCGCTGTCGGCGACATGCTCTTTGTCGCCAACGATGTCGACGGCGTGCTCTCTGTCCCTGCCATCGACACAACGCTGGCAGCCTTCGCGCCAGGAGCTTCATACTCTGTCTCTTCTCCCACAACGGGCAGCATCTTTTTCACAGCCGACGACAAGAACGGCGTCTCGCGGCTCTTCGAGTACTATGAGAAGAAGCCGGGCAAGTGGAACGTGCGGCGCGTCAAGCCCTCGGGATTCTCCTTCTCTATTGAACATCCGGTCTTTACCGCCGATGGCGGGACTATGGTCTTCGCCTCCGACTGCCCTATTGGCTTCGGCGGTCTCGACCTCTGGTATTCGCGCCTACATAATGGCGAGTGGCAGTATCCGCAGAATATGGGACACTACGTCAACACCGGCGGCAACGAGTGCTACCCGGCTCTCTATGGCGACTTCCTCGTCTTCTCCTCCGACGGGCGCAACGGCCGTGGCGGCTACGACCTCTATGCCTCTCGTCTCGTCGCGCTCGAACAGACGGGCGACACGGTGATGATGTACCCCATCGGCCGCTCTCAAGTCCATTCTCTCGGCGCTCCCTTCTGCTCCGACGTCGACGACATCGCCTTCTCGGTCGACAACGCAGGACACGGATGGTGGCTCTCCCACGACACTGTGACGCACTCCGTCGCTCTCCATTCTTTCTCCTCTCGGCTGGATTGCATCTCTCTCTCCGGCATCGTCAGGGGCAACGACTCTGCTCCCGTCGCGGGCGCCGAGGTCGTGGTGCGCGACGCCGACGGCAAGGAATACCGCGCTCTCTCCGACAGCTCGGGACTCTACAACGTCTTTCTCATCCCTTCCGTGCGCTACGAACTCGCTTTCCACGCCTCGGAGCATTTCGTCGAACGACTCTCCGTCGCTTACGAACGCGCAGGCGAAGGCTCTCTCTACGATATGAGGTCTATCGACATCGCTCTGCAGGGCTTCGTCTTAGGCTCGCGCTACCGCTTCGACGACCTCTTCCTCACCTCCGTCTCCAGCGAACTGTCACGCAACGGACGTGAACGTCTGGCTCAGCTCGCTCGTTTCCTGAATGAGAACGAAGGCCTTACGCTCACCATCGAGTCGGCTTACAATCTCAGCGAGGACAGGCCGTTCTGCTCTCTCCTCAACCAGTCGCGCCTCCGCTCAGTGACCGATTATCTGAGGGCGCAGGGCGTGCCGCTCTCTTCTCTGACCTCTTATGCTGCCGATGTGCCGCCACTCACGGCCGACAGCACGGCTCTCTCTTCAGCTGCTGTCTCCTCACGCACACTCTCTTTTGTCTTCAGTAGGAAGTGATATGTTTACATTGTTGTGGTACAGCTACTTCGTAGTTGCTTGACCGTTTTTTTTTGTGGTCGACGCAACATTTTTTTACTTTTTTGCGACTATATATACAATAAGGATTAATTCCCACGTTATTAAATGTTGTTTTTGAATAAAATTATCTTTTCTATGAATATCAAGTCTTATTTCAAGTTCTTCGCCGTTCTGGTCGCTTTGACTCTTACGCCCTTCGTCTCCCAGGCTCAGTTCTCTGTCACGTTGGGCAGCCAGCATGTTACCAACAGCAACTGGAATGCCGACTCGCTGGTGCGCAACGTGCTCCTCGGCGAGGGTGTTGAAATCTTCAATGTCCAGTTCAACGAGGCCAACAGCATCAACTACAACGGTGTCGGCACTTTCAACATCGGCCCTAATTCCAACAATAATGTCGGTATTCAGTCCGGTATCGTTCTCTCCACCTCGGAGGCCACTTACTTGCAGAATACCACTAATGGTAATGCGAACAACTGTCCCGCCGTCAGTGCGGCAGGCAAGGCTCGGCTGGATTCTATCATCAATCACAACGGAGCTGATCATTACGATGTGAACGACGTCTCGATGCTTGAGTTCGACTTCATCCCTCGCTCCGATTCCATCAAGTTCCGCTATGTCTTTATGTCTGCAGAATACCATCCGGCTTGTTTTGTCTGTAAACAATTCAACGATGCTTTCGGCTTCTTCCTCACTGGATTGCGTCACCCCGACGACGGTGGCGGTATGTTCAACAATACCAACATCGCGCGCCTCCCCAACTCCACGACGGAAATCTCTATCAACAGCGTGAACGGCGGCTGCTCTGACCATGGCCCCAATACGCCTTGCCTTCTTAATAACACCGCCTATTATGTTGATAATTACGGAGCCAACTTCCCGGTCGTCAAGGGTATGAACGGTATGACTACGGTGCTCACCGCCGAGGCTAAGGTCATTCCTTGCCAGACCTACCATATCAAGATGGCTATCGCTAATGCTTCCGACCACGCTTATCATTCGGCTGTCTTCCTCGAGGCAAACAGCTTGAACTCCAATCCTATCGACTTCCGCTTCGTGAACAACGCCAACCCCTCTGACCCCTCACGCCTCTTCGAAGGCTGCGAAGCTAAGATTGTTATGACACGTCCGCATGCTCTCTCCGTACCCACGGCTATCGACATAGACCTCACTGAGAGCACCGCAACTCTCGGCGACGACTACGAGGGCGTCAACCCGCTCATCTATTTCCCGGCCAATGTGACAACTCATACCATCAATGTCGCTCCTAAGCGCGACGCCATCACCGAAGGCGAGGAAACGGTCAAGCTGGTCTTCAGCGCTCGCAACGGATGCCAACGCTCCGACTCGGTCCAGTTCTCCATCCTCGACGTCGAACAGCTGGTCGCCAAAATAGTACACGACTCCCTCACCAACAGCTCTATATCGGTACTCCTCAACAGCGATGTCACGGGAGGCATGGAGGCTAAGAGGTATTTCTGGGAAAAATTCGATGCAAATCGCAACCTGCTAAACACCTACACCACTACATCCGTCACCACTCCCACCATGCCCGACAGCTTCTGGAAACTCACTGTCAACGACTCCTGCGGCAACACATGGCAGGATTCCATGGTCGTCGGCATCCGACGAGACTTCGGCGCCATCCTCAGAGACCAGTTCGGCTCTGCTCCTCTGGTCAAACTGCGCATCTCCGACACCACCATCTGCGAGGGCGCCGCTCTCGACCTCGTCCTGCATGGCGCCGACAGCTGCGTGTGGGCCATCTCTGGTCAGCAACCCTTCGAATTGCAAGACTCCAATGTGCACCTCGTACCCACCGACAACGTCACCAAATATATTGTTCACTCCTATCTCTGGTGGAACGATCAGTACTGGGAGGATGTCGACTCGGTCATCGTAACGCGCATTCCTCTGCCCAATGTTCAAGTCGCAGCCTCTAAGGAACGTATCTGCCAAGGCGAGTCTATCACCCTTACGGCCTCTGGAAGCAATATGTACACCTTCGACGGCGATACCACTAATTTTGAGACGGCTAACACGCACGTCTACGCACCCGACACCACGACAATGTACGTCGTATGGGGCCTCACCAACGGCGCTAAATGCTATGGCGTCGACTCTGTCCTCATCGTCGTCGACACCACACCCGACATCAAATTCAACGATGTGCACGGCCTCTGCAACGGCGAGTCGGCCGAACTCATCGTCACCACCACGGCACCCAACTTCGCATGGAGCGCCAACCCTCCCGACGCCTCTCTGGCAGGACAGGAACAGCACGCCGACATCTTCGTCACCCCTGCCGTCACAACCGTCTACACCGTCAACGCCTCCAATGGCGTATGCCTCAACACCAAGTCAACTACCATCGCCGTCGAAGCTAATCCTATCGCTATAGGCGAGGTTTCCCCCAAGACCGTCTCTCTCGGTAAGATGGAGGCTGTCTTCATCGACCAGAGCCAGCACTCCACCACACGCAAGTGGGAATTCCCCGACGGCACCGAACGCGACGACCAGCAGTTCACCTTTGTCGTGCCCGAAGATGTCGACTCCATCAGTGTGCGCCTATGGGCCTACAACCCCTACATGTGCTTCGACACCACCACCGTCACCGTCTATGTCGACCACACCACTCTCTGGGCCCCCAATGCTTTCACTCCCGACGAAAGCACCAACAACTCCTTCCTCGTCAAAATGAACGATGTCCAACGTTACCACATCATTATTTATGACCGACGCGGACAAATCGTCTTCGAGTCTTACGACCCTGAACAACCGTGGACAGGATTGACCAAAAATGGCAAAAAATGCCCTCAAGGTGTATACACTTACATCATCTCTTGCCACAAAATCACCTACCCCTACGACCAAATTGTTAATAAGGGAACTGTGGTGTTAATTAGGTAGTTGCGGCGTATTTCTTGTTTTCTCTGAAAAAATTATTGAAAAAAATTTGGTCGGTTTCGCAAAATGTAGTACTTTTGCAACCGCATTTGAGGAACGGAAAAGCATTTTTTTGATACTAAAATGCAGTACTGAAAAACTCAAATCAACGTTCGGGGCGTGGCGCAGTTGGCTAGCGCACTTGCATGGGGTGCAAGGGGTCGGAAGTTCGAGTCTTCTCGCCCCGACGAAACAAAAAGGTTCTTCATCTGAGGAACCTTTTTTTTAATAGCTGCCACCTCAGTAATTGTTCGCAATTTCTCTCTTTCGCTATTGTATGTTTTTCTCGAATCAATAAAAAACAATTATACAGTTCAACAATATACAATTTCCATGTCTCTCGATTCTCTATACGAAATCTATCTGCAAAGCCGCACCGTCGTCACCGACTCGCGCAAGGTCTCCAAAGACTCTCTCTTCTTCGCCTTGAAGGGCGAGCACTTCGACGGAAATAAGTTCGCCGCCCAGACGCTCGCCGACGGCGCCGCCTGCTGCGTCGTCGACAGCCCCGACGCTGTCGTCGACAGCCGATGCATGCTCGTCGACAATGTCCTCGAGACCCTGCAACAGCTGGCACGTATGCACCGCTCCAATCTTTCCATCCCTGTCATCGGCATCACTGGCACCAATGGCAAGACAACCACCAAGGAGCTGGTCAATGCTGTCCTCTCCAAACGTTACCGCACATGGGCTACGCAGGGCAATTTCAACAATCATCTCGGCGTGCCGCTCACCATCCTCTCCATTCCGCAGGATGCTGAAATAGCCATCATCGAGATGGGCGCCAATCACCCGGGCGAGATCGATTTCCTTTGCAATATTGCCAACCCTGAGTTCGGCCTCATCACCAACGTCGGACGCGCTCATCTTGAGGGCTTTGGCTCTTTTAAAGGCGTCATACATACCAAGACGGAACTCTACAAGCATCTTGCTGCCATGGCGGGCGTCATCTTCGTCAATGCCGACGATGAGATTTTGATGGAACGCGCTGAGAAAATGGCTGTCCTCCCTTCTACTCCTTCGGTGCTGCCGGGCTTCGTGCCGTCGTTCCCTGG
>Ga0247610_10001747_pt1 | contig 26286 bp, 21 predicted proteins | sample 174DNAGHGhighgp2_FD_193483 | JGI IMG/M metagenome (GOLD analysis project Ga0247610, IMG submission 193483) | Sheep rumen microbial communities from Palmerston North, Manawatu-Wanganui, New Zealand - 1742 DNA GHGhigh gp2 | ecosystem: Host-associated > Mammals > Digestive system > Stomach > Rumen...
GCAGCAGGTTCAGGCGATACAGAAATTAAGATTACAGCAGATGCAAATATTGCATATGTATTAGTAACAATGGTTGAAAAGAATTTCAATGTATATACAATGGATGTTTCATATGATATCGTTCATGAAGCAACTGAAAAGGTTGTTGATGTTAATTTAGCATATTCAGGCGAAGTTGCTAATAAAGATGATATGACAACTGCAGGTTGGACTGTTGCATCAAATGGTAATGCAAAAGTATCTCCAACTGGTGGAACTAAGGATGCAACAGACGCTGTAACTTGCTATAAGATTGCTGCTAAAGATACAGAATATGTAAAATCTCCAAAGCTTGCACATGATACAAAAGAAGTAACAGTTAAGATTTTTGGTTCTTCAACAGCAACAGGAACTGCATCAGCAGTTAGCGTAGTTGCATTAGATGCTGAAGGTAACACATTAAAGACTGGAACATTATACTTCCCTGCAAGCAAAGCTGGTGGATATTTCACAACTGCAGCAGGTTCAGGCGATACAGAAATTAAGATTACAGCAGATGCAAATATTGCATATGTATTAGTAACAATGGTTGAAAAGAATTTCAATGTATATACAATGGATGTAAGTTATTCTTATAAAGAGACTATTGACACAAAGTTAATTAAGAGAGCAACTGATATTGCTTATACAGATTTCAGTGAATTACCTGCAAGTGCAGAAGTTCAAACAGTAGCTGAAGTATTTGATTTTGTAATGCCAAATGGTACTGGCCTTTCAGGTGATAGTACTGCAGCTCAATTCTCAACTGGTTCAATTACATTCAAAGTAGCAGCTGGTGCTACAGTAACTGTTCAAGGATACAATAATTATTCAAATTATAAGGTTAATGGTACAGAGTATACAAATACAAATTCAATTTACTTTGCTGAAGATACAACAGTTGTTCTTGAAGCAAATGGCTTATGCTGCTTATATGGTATTAAAGTTGAATTTAAGGGAGCTCCAGAAGTAGATCCTAAGATTTCTACAAACACTACAATAACATTTGGTAATACTTCTAATGCTGCCACAATTCCATCTTATAATTCAACAGCAAATTGTAATAATTATGATGGTTATGGTCAACCATATGGTGGTGTGATTTCATTTAAGGTAGCAGCAGGTGCAACTGTAACTATTAATACAAATTATAGTGCAGATTATAGCATTAATGATGCAAGTAATACTTCTGTTAAAGGATTAGTTGGTTCAGAAGCAGTTCCAACAAATAAGAAATCATTCACATTTGCAGAAGAAACAGTAGTCGAAATTACTTGTGATTCTGATTCAAATGGAGATAATTATTTCTATGATATCGAAGTAAAATTCGAATAAAATAGATACTAATTTTGAACATTCAAAAGGATGAATGATTATCTAAAAAATCCAGTTGGTAGGTAAGTGGTTTTAACTACCAACTAACTGAATATTTTAAGAAATTATGGGCAACTTCCAAACTGGAAGTTGCCCTTTTTCTAACTCAATTTTTTTACAAATGATTTTTAAACACTTTTATTAATATGGGGATGATGAATATTTATATTTCTTTAGTAAATTAGATATTGGTAAAAATATTGTGCAACAGGATGTGAAAAATGGCACTCACAATGGCACTCACGAAGTGCTATATCGTACATAAATTTCTTTTGTCAAAAAAATAATAAAATAAAGTATTCGCAAAATTTCTCTTATTGTTATATAATAAAATTAATAAGTATCGATTATTCAATTTATTGAATAATAAATAATAAGAAAGGAAATTATTATTTATGAATGTTAAAGAATCTGATTGGAAATTATTAAAAAAATTATTACCTTTATGGCAAGAAAATTACATGGAAAAACTTATTGAAGAATATAAGAATATATTGAATAAAGATGATATTGCATCTAATAAATTCTGGGATTTAAATAAAAAGATTAAAGAAGATAAAAAGAATCCTGGTGTTTTAATTACAGATTTAAGAAGAAGCAATATGGATATTGTTATTGTTTCATTAATTAGTAATAAAGTCATTGAATTTGAAGATTTAAAAGATTTTTCTGATGAATTAAAAGAAACTCTCAAATTAATGTTTGATTATAATTTATAATTTCTTAAGGGGAAAAAGATATATGGCAAAAATGATAGATTCAAAATTAAAATATAAATGGTATATATTTGATTCATATAAAAAAATAATGCCTATTGTTTTAAAAGATTATGATGATTTAACTAGAAGCCAAATGATTAAAGATGTTATAGATTATTATAATAATGAACCATATATTTTATCATATATATTGAATGATGAAGAATTGGATATAGCATTTAATAATATAGGAAAAGAATTAGATAGTGTTAGCTTTAGAGATACATTAATTTATTCACAAGATTCAAAAACTCTTAAATTTTCTTTATCTGAAGAAATAAAAGATGCTTTTATTAAGGAATATAAGAATTATCAAGAAAATAAAGAAAAAATAGAATTAGAAAAAGAAATTGATTATTTTACTGTTGGTTTATTTAGAAGATATGGTGCTTTAACCAAAAAAGAATACAGTGATATTATAAAATCAATTTATAAAATAAAAGATAATATATCTAGTTTATATTCTCCTTATGCTAAAAGATTTATTCAAGAAAGATTTGATGAAACATATGGATTAATTGAATTAGATGAAGATTATGATGATATATTAAAAACTCATCCTAAAAAAATAGAATTAGATTATGAAATTGATTATTTAATTAATTATGGAAAAAGTCCTATTATTAAAAATAAAAGATATTATTTAATTAAAGATAAAATAGATAATTATATATTTAGTGATATGTATATATATGCTGGATGCATGAATCACCATGGTTTTGCTAACAGATATTCATATTATTTAAATGAACTTGATGAAGAATTATATCCTGTTATTAATAATTATTTTAATGAATATCCTAAATTTTATTTAAAAGATTTAAGAAAAGATTCTATAGATAATAAAGGTGTTAAATTATATTATAAAATTTACCCTAAATTTATGGAATATTGTGGTAAAAAATATAATATTAAAGTTGATAAAACAATAGATGATGCATATATTCCTGCACAAATATTTGATGTTAGTAAAAAATGTTTAGAAAATCATTTTGATTTAGTAGATAAATATATTTATAGAGATAATTTAAATGACGAAGAAAAAGAATTTATATTAGGATTAAAAAAGGCTGTTGGCGGTAATTGTATAATTATGAAACATACTAAAAATGGTTCAATTCTTTATTTGGATGGAAAATTATATTGTGTTAAAGGAATAATTGATGCAATAAAGGATATACCTGGATTAAATAATACGCCTTGCTTGATTGACACAGTTTTAATACCATATAAAAATTCAATAATTCATTGTGGTGTTATAACATCGCATAGAATATCAATTGGGCCTAATATGGTTAAACAATTTAATGAAGAAATAAAAAATAAAGAAATAATTAATGAGTTGTAATTTGTTTTAAAATAAAAAGGAGGATATTGTTATGTTTTATGTAAAAAATAAGAACAATGTTGAAAATCAATTAACAATATTTTTAAAAGGAGAAATTAATTCTTTAACAGCTGATGAGGTTGAAAAAGAAATATTAAGTGTTATAAATAGTGAAACATTTGCTAAATTAGTTTTAAATTTAGAAGATATTACTTATGTTTCTAGTGCTGGCTTAAGAGTTGTTTTAAGATTGAAACAAGCATATAAAGACTTTTCTGTTGAAGATGCTTGTCCTTCAGTATATGATGTATTTCAAATGACTGGATTTACAAATATTATGACTGTTAAAAAGGCAATGGTTAAAATAGATGTAACTGGTTGTGAGATAATTGGTGAAGGTTTCTTTTCAATTGTTTATAGATTAGATAAGGATACTATTGTTAAAGCATATAGAAGAGATACAGATATTAAAGAAGTTGAACGTGAATTAGGAATGGCAAAGAAAGCATTTGTTTTAGGTATTCCTACTGCGATTTCTTTTGATATTGTTAAAGTTGGCGATAAATTAGGTGTTAGATTTGAAATGCTTGATAGTGTATCTTTGAGAGATTTATTTAGAGATAATCCAGATCAATTTGATTCATTGTTAGATAGATATATTAATTTAATGTTAAAAATTAATAATACTGAATCTGATACAAAAGAATTACCTCATGCTAAAGAGAGATGGATTGAAAAATTAAATAAAATTAGTAATTATTTAGATGATGGTGAATATTCTAAATTATTAACCATGCTTAATAATATTCCTGAAAGAAATACATTCGTTCATGGAGATTGTCATTTTAAAAATATTATGAGTCAAAAAGATGATTTATTATTAATTGATATGGAAACATTATCAATTGGACATCCTATTTTTGAGCTTGCTGCTGGATTATTTATTCCTTATGTAGCTTTTGAAGAAGATGATCCAGGTAATTCAGAAAGATTCTTAGGTGTTTCTGCTGAATTAGCTTATAAGATTTTTGATAAAGGTGTTTCTAAATATTTAAATAATGATAATCCTTCTTTAAAAGATAAAATTAAAATTGTTGGCTATGTTCATCTATTATGGTGGAACCAAATTAATGAGCCTGATAATAAAGTTAGATTTAATGGTGTTTTATCAAGATTAAAAGCATTAGTAAAGAAATATAAAGATTTAGATATCGGAATTTAAGAGGTAGGATTATGACAAAAAATATAGAGCTAGAGGCATTAAGAAAAAATGAAATAGATGCTAATAGACAAATGGTCAATGTCAATGTCTTTACTGCAGTATTAATGATTATAGTATTTCTTTTATATTTATTTAAAGTATTTCCTGTTCATAGCTATACTTTAATTTATATATTTTTTCCAATTAGTATTGTTATTTTATTAAGTTCAATATTTTTGGTAAAAGAGAGAAATATTTATAAACCAGGATATAAATATTTCTTATTATTTTCATTTTTAATAGTTGTTGGTGTAATAAATATGGTTATTCCTAAGCATGCTATTTTAGGATATGCAGCAGTTATAATGATTGCTAACCATTATTACAGCACAAAATTAGTAAAAATAATGTATGTAAGTACATTGATTGTTATGCTTCTTGCCTTATATGCAGGTATGTTTTGTGGTGAATATGATGCTAATTTATTGACAGAAGGCATAATTAAATTAAATGAAGAAACTGGAGAATATTTTATTTATCACCCTAATACAGTTCCTGAAAGAATTAGATTTTTAAATGATTTAAAAGCTCAAGGTGAAAATAGATATTTAAAAGTATTTATTTATTATTATTTTGCTAGAGCAATGTTTACAACTATTATCTTTTTCATTTCATATGGATTAACAAGAAGAACTCATAAATTATTTAAAAATGAAGTTGAAACTAAGCAAGAAAAAGAAAAATTATCTTTGGAATTGAATATTGCAAAAGAAATTCAATTGAAAGCATTACCTAGTGAATTTATTACTGGTCGTGATGTTGAAATTGTTGCGGAATTAAATGCTGCAAAAGAAGTAGGCGGAGATTTTTATGATTATTATTCCCTAGATTCAGATTCTATTGCGATTGCGATAGGTGATGTATCAGGAAAAGGAATTCCTGCAGCTATGTTCATGATGAAAGTTATAACAACATTAAAGACATATACAAAGTCTGGAAGACATCCGAGTGAAATATTGAAAGATGTTAATAGATTGTTATATGAAGGTAATGATTCTAAAATGTTTGTTACATGCTTTTTAGGAATTTTAAATATTAAAACCGGCATAATGGAATATGCAAATGCTGGTCATAATAGACCAATCATTGGACATAAAAATAATTTTAAATATTTAGATTGTAGTGCTGGATTTGTTTTAGGAGCATTAGAAGATATTGTTTTAATTGATCAAACAGTAAAAATTAATAAAGGCGATATTATTTCTTTATATACAGATGGTATTACAGAAGCTAGAAATTTAAATGGTGATTTTTATGGAGAGGATAGATTGATTGATTTTTATAATAATAACAAATCTGAATCTTTAATCGAATTACAACATGAATTAAAGGATGATATTAATTCATTTGTTGATGATGCACCTCAAGCTGATGATATGACTTTCTTATTATTAGAATATCAAGGTGATGTAATTGTTAATAAAGAAATTGAACTTGATGCGACTAAAGAAAATTTAAATAAAGTTTTAGATTTTGCAAGAGAATTTGTTGAGAAAAATAAATTAGATGTAGTTAGTGTTCAAATTGAATTAATAATAGATGAATTATATTCAAATGTTAATAAATATGCATATGGTGGAGAAATAGGAATATTTTTCTTAAGATTAAGCTTAAATGTTACTAAGCGTATTTTATCAATGACATTTGTTAATAAAGGTGATGAATTTAATCCTTTAAAAACAGAAGCTAGAATTGTAGAAGATGCGAATGCAAAAGAAGGTGGCTTAGGCATATTAATTGTTAAGAATTTTGCTGATAGCATTTCATACAATAGAATAAATGGTAAAAATATTTTATTAATTAAAAAGAAAGTATAATTATTTAGAGATTGTCAAAAAATGGCAATCTCTTTTTTAAAAAGTTCACAAAATTTTAAAAAGTTCACAACAGTTCACAAAAATATAAAGAAATTGATAAAAGTTCACAACAGTTCACAAAATTATTGAAAGTTTAAAAAACCTTTTGTATAATAATGATAAGAAGGTGATTTTGATGATGAATAATCCATTTAATGTTAATTTTGGTAAAGAGCCATATTCCATAATATCAAGAGAAAAAGAATTAGAAAATGTATTTAATTCTTTTTCAATGGAAAAGCCAAATTCAAATGTATATATTTTAACTGGAATCAGAGGCTCTGGAAAAACAGTGGCAATGACAAATATTTCAAAATATTATAAGAATAAAGAAAATTGGATTTGTATTGAATTAAATCCAGAAAGTGATATGTTAGAACAATTGGCATCTAAATTATATGACGAAGGAAAAATGAAAAAGCTTTTTTTGATTAAAGAATTTAATGTTTCATTTAATGGAATAGGTTTTTCAATAAAAGGAAACGAGCAAATAACAAATATTTCGACACTTATTAAAAGAGAATTTCAATATTTAAAGAAAAAAGGTATAAGAGTTTTAATAAATATTGATGAAGTAATTTCAAATGATTATATGAAGGTTTTTGTTCATGAATTTCAATTGTTATTAAGAGATGATTTTGATCCGTGTTTAATAATGACTGGCTTATATCAAAATATTTCATTATTAGAAAATCAAAAATCAATAACATTTTTGTATAGAGCGCCAAAAATATATTTAGATTCTTTAAATGCTAGAGCTGTTGCTAATTCATATAAAAATATTTTTAATATAGAAGAAAAGAAAGCTATTGAACTAGCTAAATTTACCAAAGGATATGCATATGCTTATCAATTATTGGGTAATATCTTATTTGAAAATAATAAAAAAGATATTGATGAATTTGTTATTCAAAAATTTGATGAAGAAATACAAGAAAGATCATACAATATTATTTTCAGTGAATTAACGAAAAAAGAAAAAGAAATTTTGCTAACATCAGTAATGTATAAATCTAATGAAGAAATTATTAATAAATTAAACATATCTAAGAGTATGTTATCAAATTATAAGAAAAAATTAGTTTTAAAAGGAGTCATTGAAAAAGATTCTAATTATATTGTTTTTAAATTACCTAGATTTAAAGAATTTTTGGAATTTGTTATAGATTATGAATCATAAATAATGTTAAATTGTGTGAGATTGTCAAAAAATTGGCAATCTCTTTATTTAATTGCTAAAATGTGCTAAAATAGGAAAAGATTGGAGGTAGTAATAATGGAAAATAAAATAAAAAATTTTATTATTAATAATAATTTAATAGAAGAAGAACCAATTATTTGTGCTACCTCTGGTGGTGTTGATTCTGTATGCTTAATTAATATTTTACATAATTTAGGATATAAGGTTGTATTAGCACATGTTAATCATCATAAAAGAAAAGAATCAGAATTAGAAGAAGAAGCTATGAAGCTTTTAGCTAAAAAACTAGATGTACCATTTGAATTATTAAATTATCATTATAATGGTAAAGATAATTTTCATAATGATTCACATAATGCAAGATATGATTTTTTTAAAAGCTTATGTTTAAAATATAATACTCATACAATTGCTTCTGCTCATCATTTAGATGATCAAATAGAAACTATTTTAATGAAGATTATGGAAGGTTCTAATCTTTATGGATATGGTGGAATATCGATTTCTAATTTTGATGGTAATTATAAATTAATTAGACCTTTATTATGTGTAACTAAAGATGAATTATATAAATATGCAAAGGAATCTAATTTAATTTATTTTGAGGATTCATCTAATTTTGAAGATGATTTTTTAAGAAATAGACTTCGTCATCATGTTATTCCTTATTTAAAGAAGGAATGTTATGATTTAGGTAAAAAAACTTTAGAATATAATATTCAAGTTAAAGAAGCTTTTGATTATATTAGAAAGGATTCAATAAATTATTTGAATAAAAATAATAATAAAATTGAAATTAATTCTTTTTTAAATCTTGATATAGCTTTAAAAAAAGATATTATTTCTTTAATGCTTGAAAAGAATAATATTAGAAAAAACAATAATATTGTATTAGATATTTTAAAATTATTAGATAATAATAAAGGAACTAAAAAAATTAAATTAAATGATAATAATGTTTTTGTTAGAAGTTATAATTATGCTTATTTAGAAAAAACTAGTGATAATTTAATTGATTCTATTAGTGTTAATAAAGATGATGTTGTTATTTATAATAATAAATATAAATTTTACTTTAGTGATGCATTACCTAATTCTAATGCAAAATTCATAAGGTTATGCTATAATAAATTGAATTTGCCTTTTATTGTTAGATCAAAAAAAGATGGTGATACCATCAAATTAAATATCGGCAATAAAAAGGTAGGAAGAATTTTAATAGATTCTAAGGTAAGAAAGGATGAAAGAAATTTAATTCCAATTATTACTGATAAATTTGATAATATATTGTGGATATATGATTTAGCTAAATCAGAAGATGTTGTTAATGATAAGCTAAATGGAGATATATATTTTATTTGTGAGGTTTTATAATGTTAAAAGATGATATTAAAAAAATAAGTGTATCAGAAGAAGAATTAGCTAATATGAATAAAAGATTAGGTTCTTTAATTTCTAAGGATTATGAAGGAAAATGTCCTATGCTAGTTGGGTTGTTAAAGGGTTGTTTACCTTTTATGTCTGATTTATTAAAAAATATTACAATTCCATGTACAATTGATTATTTTAAAGTATCTTCATATAAAGGTACACAATCAACAGGTGTTATTAATGTTAAAGGTGAATGTCCAGATGTTGATGCTAAAGATATAATCATTGTAGATGATATATTAGATACAGGAAGAACATTAAAAGCTGTTAAGGAATTATTAATTGCTCATGGAGCTAAATCTGTAAAGGTTTGTGTTCTTTTAGATAAGCCAGAAGGAAGAAAAGAAGGAATAACTGCTGATTATGTTGGTGGTATTGTTCCTAATGAATTTGTTGTAGGATATGGCCTAGATTATAATGATTTATATAGAAATCTTCCTTATGTTGGTGTATTAAAGGATGAAATTTATTCAAAATAAGGAGGATTTTAAAAGTGCAAGATAACAACAATAAAAATCAGCAAAATAATAATAACAATAATAAGCAACATCAACGCTTTAAATTTGATATTATTTCAATATTATTAGTTATTATTACAATTGTTGCTGTAATAATATTTATAAGACAATTTACTCAAGCTCAAGTTAAACAGCTTTCTGTAAATGATTTTAATAATTATATTTCAACAGGAGCTATTACAGGTGAATTAGCATGTAATCCTGCTGGTTATGAGAATTATGATTTATATAAAATAAGTGGTACATTCTTAGAAAATGGTAAAACATATCAATTCTATGTTTATGTTACTGGAGCTCAATTAGAAAAAGTATCATCTTTATCTACAGTTCAAATAAATATAACTGCATTACAATATAATGTATGGTTATCTTTATTAGTATCATTATTACCTACTTTATTAATTTTAGGATTATTTATTTGGATGATAAGAAGCCAAGGTGGAAATTCTAAAGCATTTGATTTTGCTAAATCAACTGCTAAATTAGCTAAATCAAAAACTGTTACATTTGCTGATGTTGCAGGATGTGATGAAGAAAAAGCTGAATTAGTTGAAATAGTTGATTTCTTAAAAAATCCTAAAAAATATTCTGATATTGGTGCTAGAGTACCTAAGGGTGTTTTACTTTTTGGTTCACCAGGTACAGGTAAAACATTACTTGCTAAAGCAGTAGCTGGAGAAGCAGGTGTACCATTCTTCTCTATTTCAGGTTCTGATTTCGTTGAAATGTTTGTCGGTGTTGGTGCTGCTCGTGTTAGAGATATGTTTAAAACTGCAAAGCAAAATGCACCTTGTATCGTATTTATTGATGAAATCGATGCTGTAGGTAGACAACGTGGTGCTGGTATTGGTGGCGGACAGGATGAAAGAGAACAAACATTAAACCAATTATTAGTTGAAATGGATGGTTTCACTAATAATACAGGTATAATTGTTATTGCTGCAACAAATAGACCAGATGTATTAGATCCTGCTTTATTAAGACCAGGAAGATTTGATAGACAAATTACAATTGCTAATCCAGATGTTAAAGGAAGAGAAGCAATTTTAAGAGTACATGCAAGAAATAAGAAATTTGATAAAGGCGTTAATTTTGATGCTGTAGCAAGAAGAACTCCAGGATTTAGTGGTGCTGAGCTTGAAAATATTTTAAATGAAGCAGCTTTACTTGCAGCAAGAGATAATAGAACATCTATTAATATGCAAGATATTGATGAAGCTACAGATAGAGTAATGATGGGCCCTGCTAAGAAGAGTAGAGTTATTTCTGAAAGAGAAAAGAATATTATTGCTCATCATGAAGCAGGTCATGCTGTAATTGGTTTAAAATTAGAAAATGCTAATATAGTTCAAAAAGTAACTATTATTCCAAGAGGTCAAGCAGGTGGTTATGCTTTAATGCTTCCTGAAGAAGAACATTATTTATATACTAAGCAAGATTTCTTAGATAAAATTACTGGTTATTTAGGTGGTAGAGTTTCTGAAGAATTAAATTTCAATGATGTTACTCAAGGTGCATCTAATGACTTTGAACAAGCAACAAAGATTGCTCGTGCAATGGTTACAGAATACGGTATGAGTGATTTAGGTCCTATTCAATATGAACAACAATCTGGTTCTGTATTCTTAGGAAGAGATTATTTAAAAGATAAGAATTTCTCTGATCAAGTTGCTCAAGAAATTGATAAAGAAGTTAGAAAAATTATTGAATCTTGTTATGCTAGAGCTAAAAAAGTATTACAAGATAATATGGATTTAGTTGAATTAATTGCTCAATATTTAATTAAGGTTGAGACATTAACTAAACAAGATATTGATGAAATTGTTGAAACAGGTCATTTAACTTGGTATGAAAAGCAAGAAGAAGAAAGAGCTAAATTAAAAGAAGCAACTGATATTTCTTCTGAGAACAAAGAAGAAACAAAAGAGATTAAAGAAGAACCAAATAATAATGTTGAATACCCTGATGAAATAAAATTACCTGAAGATAATCAGGAGAATTCTGATGAGACTAGATAAATTTTTAAAAGTATCACGATTAATAAAAAGAAGAACTTTAGCTAAAGATGCAGCTGAATCAGAAAAAATAATGGTTAATGATAAAATAGCTAAACCATCTAAAGAACTTCAAATTGGTGATATCATTACAATTGAATTTGGTAATAAAATTGTTAAAATAAAAGTTCGGTCATTTGAAGTATCAACTAAAAAAGCTGATGCATCAAATTTATATGAATTCGTTTCAGAAGAGAAAAAAATAATTTAAAATAATAAGATGTTGATTATTAAAATAATTGACATCTTTTTTCTTTTATAATGAAAGAATATGGAAAAGGATACTCTAGTCAAAACCTTAAATATATGTCAAAATTTGCAAGTGAATTTAAAATTGAAGAAATTAGGTTACAACCTGTAACCCAAATTCCATGGGGAACTTTAATAACAATTATTGTACCTAAATTTAAATCACATGAAGAGATACTTTATTATCCAAAAAATATTTCTTTTTTAAAAAAATTTTTTTATAATTTTATTATTTTCTTTCTATTATTTATATAGGGAAACAAAAAGTTTCAAATAAGAATAATAGGAGATTAAATAAATGAATGATAAAGAAATAGAAACAAAAGATTATTTTAATGATTTAAATAAAATTAAAGAAGCAATTAGACAAAATCAAAACAAAGCAATGGTATATGTTAATTCACAAATGATATTAACATATTATGAAATTGGAACTATTATTAATGAAAGAAAGTATTGGGGTTCTAAATATATCCAAAAACTATCTAAAGATTTAAAAGAATATGGTAAGGGCTATTCTATTCAAAATTTAAAATTTATGAGTCAATTTGCTAATGAATTTTCTAATGATAGAATTGGCTTGCAAGTTGCTAGCCAAATACCATGGTTTACATCTATTCGTATTATTATGAAATCCAAATCACATGAAGAGATACTTTATTATATTAATGAAACATATAAAAATGGTTGGTCTAGATCAATGGTATTAAATCAAATAGCTATGAAATCATATGAAAGAAGTTTAATAAGTCCTAATACAACTGAAATAATTAAAACAGATGATTCATTAAATGAATTATTTAAAGATACATATGTATTTTCGTTTTTAGATAAAGAAAATATAAAAACAGAAAAAGATTTAAAGAATAAAATGATAGATAACATCATTAAATTTTTAAATGAATTAGGACCTGGCTTTTCATTAGTTGGAAAAGAATATAAATTAGCTACTCCAACAAATGAAGAGTTCTATATAGATTTATTAATGTATCATACAAAGCTACATTGTTATGTTGTTATAGAAGTAAAAATAGGAAAATTTAAACCTGAACATTTAGGACTGTTTTATGTTAATGCAATTGATGATTTAGAAAAAACGGATAGAGATGATCCTACAATTGGTCTTTTATTATGTAAAGATGCTGATAAATATGTTGCTGAAACAACTTTAGAAAAATCATTAATGAAATTAGGTATATCTAAATATAAATTATTAGAAGAATTGCCTGAATATTTGAAAAAGAAATTAAATGAAAATGAGGAAAAGTAAATGAATGATAAAGAAATAGAAACAAAAGATTATTTTAATGATTTAAATAAAATTAAAGAAACAATTAGACAAAATCAAAATAAGGCAATGGTTTATGTTAATTCACAAATGATATTAACATATTATGAGATAGGTACTATTATCAATGAAAGAAAGTATTGGGGTTCTAAATATATTCAAAAACTATCTAATGATTTGAAAGAATATGGTAGTGGATATTCTCGAGCAAATTTGTATGAGATGAAAAAATTTGCTGAAAAATTCAATAAAAACGAAATTATCCAACAACCTGTTGGACAAATTTCTTGGGGAAGTATTATTATAATTATGCAGAAATCCAAATCACATGAAGAAATGCTTTATTATATAAATGAAACATATAAAAATGGTTGGTCTAGGTCAATGGTATTAAATCAAATAGCTATGAAATCATATGAAAGAAGTTTAATAGAACCTGAAACAACTGAAATAATTAAAACAGATGATTCATTGAATGAATTATTTAAAGATACATACGTATTTTCATTTTTAGATAAAGAAAATATAAAAACAGAAAAAGATTTAAAGAATAAAATGATCGATAATATCATTAAATTTTTAAATGAATTAGGTCCTGGATTTACTCTTGCTGGAAAAGAATATAAATTAGTTACTCCAAGTAACAAAGAATTTTATATTGATTTATTAATGTATCATACAAAGCTACATTGCTATATTGTAATAGAAGTTAAAATTGGAGAATTTATACCATCTGATTTAGGACAATTAATGTTTTATGTTAATGCAATTGATGATTTAGAAAAAACAGAAAGAGATGATCCTACAATTGGACTTTTATTATGCAAAGATGCAGATAAATATGTTGCTGAAACAACAATGAAGAATACATTTATGAAATTAGGTATATCTAAATATAAATTATTAGAAGAATTACCTGAATATTTAGAAAAGAAATTAAATGAAATTGAGTAGTTGTCATTGTAAAAAAATTATAAATAGTTTATAATTATTGCAATCAAAAGGAGTCAGGTAATATGGAAACACTTAAAAAAATATATAAAAAATTATTATTAGTTTTATCATATACATTAATTGCTTCGTTTGTTTATGGATATTGGTTTCATACTCTTTGGGGATTATGGTATGTTACATTAATAACAATAATTGCCATTTTTGGAATTGGTGCTTTAATTGGTTATTTTTATGTACGAAATGATTTAAAGCCAAATGATGAAATTAAAGAAGTAGAACCAATAACTGATACACCTAAAGAATTAGATCCTACATCTGATTTACCAATTGATAATGAAAATAAATAATTAATGTTTTAAAATTAATTATTATTGTGATATAATTCTTAATGTATATTTCCTAAGTGATAGGAATAAGTAATTTATATTTTTCTTTTTTAGAGAGTTACTGGTTGGTGAAAAGTAATAAAGATTGTATAAATGAATCTAGCCTTGATAGGAATCGTTAGCCGCGTTAAGGCAATTAAGTGCTAGCATTAGCTAGAATTAAGGTGGCACCACGGAAATAATTCGTCCTTAAAAGTTTTTACTTTTTAGGACTTTTTTTATTAGGAGGAAATTGAAATGTTAGATATTAAATTTGTAAGAGAAAACCCTGAGGTAGTTAAAGAAAATATTAAAAAGAAATTCCAAGATGAAAAATTACCTTTAGTTGATGAAGTTATTGAAATTGATAAAAAAATTAGAGCTTTAAAACAAGAAGGAGAATCTTTAAAGGCAGAAAGAAATACTTTATCTAAACAAATTGGCGCATTAATGAGAGAAAAGAAAATTGATGAAGCTAATAAGATAAAAGAAATTGTTGCTAAAAATAATGAAAGAATTGCTGAAATTGATCCTGAAATTGCTAAATTAGAAGAAGAATTAAGAAGCAAGATGCTTATTATTCCAAATATTGTAGATGCATCAGTACCAGTTGGTAAGGATGATAGTCAAAATGTTGAAATCGAAAGATTTGGTGAACCAGTTGTTCCTAATTATGAAATCCCATATCATGCTGATATTATTGCTAAATTTAATGGTTTAGATAAGGAAGCAGCAGGAAGAACATCAGGTAATGGCTTTTATTATTTAATTGGTGATATTGCAAGATTACATTCAGCAATGTTAGCATATGCTAGAGATTTTATGATTGATAAAGGATTTACATATTGTATTCCTCCATTTATGATTCATTCAGATGTTGTAAATGGTGTTATGTCATTTGCTGAAATGGAAAATATGATGTATAAAATTGAAGGAGAAGATTTATATTTAATTGGTACTTCAGAGCATTCAATGATTGGTAGATTTAAAGGACAAATCGTTAAAGAAAATGAATTACCTATTACATTAACTTCTTATTCACCATGTTTTAGAAAAGAAGTAGGTGCCCATGGCATTGAAGAACGTGGTATATATAGAGTTCACCAATTTGAAAAGCAAGAAATGGTTGTATTATGTAAGCCAGAAGATTCTATGGAATGGTATAACAAAATGTGGAGCTATACTGTTGAATTCTTTAGAAGCTTAGATGTACCTGTTAGAACATTAGAATGTTGTACAGGTGATTTAGCTGATTTAAAAGTTAAATCATGTGATGTTGAAGCTTGGTCTCCAAGACAAAAGAAATATTTTGAAGTTGGTTCTTGTTCAACATTAGGTGATGCTCAAGCAAGAAGATTAGGCATCAGAACTAAAAATGAAAATGGTACTTATTTAGTTCATACATTAAATAATACTGTACTTGCTACTCCAAGAGGTTTAATTGCTGTTTTAGAGAATAATTATAATGAGGATGGATCAATTAACATTCCTAAGGCATTAAGGCCTTATATGGGTGGAAAAGAAATAATTAAATAAAAAAGAAAAAGCCCAATTTCAAAGTAATTGGGTAAACTTTTATTTAATACTTTCTTTCAATATTCTTCAATAGTTGTGTTATTTGGGGAGAGTTTATGCTGAAGAATATTAATTTTTGCTCCTTTCTGTCATATTCTTTATTTGACAATTATATTTTACATATTAAATCTCGTTAAAATATTTGATTTTTATGTAAAATATTTTAAAAATTATGTGAAAATTTGGAGGATCTAATGTTTTTAACAGACGCAGTAGAAAATGTTAAAGAAACAACTCAGATTGATTGGCAGCTTGTTATTGATAAAATTGTTGAATGGTGTACAACTACTGGTATTAAGGTAATTATAGCATTAATATTTTGGTTTGTTTCTTGGAAGATAATTAATTTTATTACAAAAAGAATATATAAAAAATTAATGAGTAAAAAACAAGATGCAACAATTTCAAAAGCTTTATGTAGTGTAGCTAGAATTGGATTAAAGATATTAGTTGTTGTTGCAATTATTGGCTATGTTGGTATTGAAACAGCTTCTATATCAGCAGTTATAGCATCTTTAGGTGTAGGTGTATCTTTAGCTGTTCAAGGAACATTATCTAATTTTGCTGGTGGTGTAATTATTATTGTAATGAGACCTTTTAAATTAGGTGATTTTATAACTTCAAATGGTGAATCTGGAACTGTAGAAGATATAAAATTATTCTATACTACAATTATCGCACCAGATAATAAGGTCATTTATATACCAAATGCTCAATTGGCTAATAATGTAATTGTCAATATATCTGTTAAGGATACAAGAAGAGTAGAAGTTATTATGCCAATAGCTTATGATGCTGATGTAGAATTAGCTAAAAAGATTATTAAAGAGGTTGCAATGAGAAATTCTTTAATATTAAATGCACCAGCACCTTTTGCTGAAGTTGCTGAATATGCTGATTCATCAGTTAATATTAAAGTTAGAGTTTGGTGTAAAAATTCAGATTATTGGACTGTCAATTGGTATTTGTTATCAGAAATTAAAAATGAATTTGATAAACAAGGTGTTGAAATTCCATTTAATCAAATTGATGTTCATATTAAAAATGAAAATGAGTAATAAAGTGGTATCTAAAAAGATACCTTTTTCTTTTTAAATAGGCTCTTAAGTTTCTTTTATTTAAAGAATACGTTAGTAATGTTCTATTGTTTCAATAAACTCTTGAATAATTATTGAAAAGAGCTTTTTAAAATGCTAAAATAGATAAAAATTGAAAAAAAATAAGGAGATACCTATGGCATTTTATTATGATGAACCATCACATACTTTTAGTGAATATTTATTAGTACCAGGATATTCTGGGGAAGATGCAATTCCAGATAAGGTTTCTTTAAAGACACCTTTAGTTAAATTTAAAAAAGGTGAAGAACCAAAAATAACAATGAACATTCCTTTAATTTCTGCGATTATGCAATCTGTATCAAATGATACTATGGCTGTCGCTTTAGCAAAAGAAGGTGGAGTTTCATTTATTTATGGATCTCAAACTATTGAAGCTCAAGCTGAAATGGTTAAAAAGGTTAAAGCTTACAAGGCTGGTTTTGTTACATCAGATTCTAATTTAAGTCCTGAAGCAACTTTAAAAGATGTTTTAGATTTAAAAGAAGCAAATGGACATTCAACTGTTGCTGTAACAGAAGATGGTACACCTAATTCAAAATTATTAGGTATCGTATCAAGCAGAGATTATCGTGTTTCTAGAATGGAATTAACTGAAAAAGTTAAAGATTTTATGACTCCATTATCTAAGCTTGTTACTGCTCCTTTAGGAACTTCTTTAAAAGAAGCAAATGATATTATTTGGGAACATAAATTAAATTCTTTACCAATTGTTGATAAGAATGGTTGTTTAGTTGCCTTTGTATTTAGAAAAGATTATGCTTCACATAAAGAAAATCCAAATGAATTATTAGATAATCATAAACGTTATATTGTAGGTGCTGGTATCAATACAAGAGATTATGCTGAAAGAGTTCCAGCTTTAGTAGAAGCAGGTGCTGATGTTTTATGTATTGATTCAAGTGAAGGTTATTCTGCTTGGCAAGCAAATACAATTAAATTTATTAGAGAAAAATATGGTGATACTGTAAAAGTAGGTGCTGGTAATATTGTAGATAGAGAAGGATTTAGATTCTTAGCTGAAGCAGGTGCTGATTTTATTAAAATTGGTATCGGTGGAGGTTCTATTTGTATTACAAGAGAAACTAAAGGTATCGGTCGTGGTCAAGCAACAGCTGTAATTGAAGTTGCTAAAGCTCGTGATGAATATTATAAAGAAACTGGCATTTATGTACCTATTTGTTCAGATGGTGGTATTGTACATGATTACCATATTACATTAGCATTAGCAATGGGTGCTGATTTCTGTATGTTAGGAAGATATTTTGCTAGATTTGATGAATCACCAACAAATAAAGTTTTAGTAAACGGCAATTACATGAAAGAATATTGGGGTGAAGGAAGTGCACGTGCACGTAACTGGCAAAGATATGATTTAGGCGGTGCTAAGAAGCTATCATTTGTGGAGGGTGTAGATTCTTATGTACCTTATGCTGGACCTCTTCATGATAATCTTGCAATAACATTAAGTAAGATTAAGCATACAATGTGTAACTGTGGTGCATTATCTATTCCAGAATTACAAGATAAGGCTAAACTTACTTTAGTAAGTAGTGTTTCTATCGTTGAAGGTGGAGCACACGATGTTGTTGTTAAAGATAGAGATAATAATTAAATAATTGCTGATGATGGGGGTTATAAATCCCCATTATTTTTTGTAAAATTATAACAAAAATTTATTGAAAAACACTAAAAAGTGAAACGTTTTTATTTACTATACTATATATTTTTGATAAAATATGTATATGGTGAGAAAGAGTTAAAAAGTTAATAAATACAAATAAAGGAGAAGGTATTTATGAAAATTGTATTAAAAAATCTAACCAAGACTTTTACTAAGCGTTCTGGTAAAGGTACGGTTACTGCCGTTAACAATATGGATATTGAAATCCCAGACGGCAAGCTTGTTGGTTTATTAGGTCCTTCTGGCTGTGGTAAGTCAACAACACTTTTTATGATTTCTGGTTTACAAAATCCTACATCAGGAAGTATTTATTTCGGTGATGCAGATGTAACCAAATTAGCTCCTGAAAAAAGAGGTATTGGTTTAGTATTCCAAAACTATGCTTTATATCCTCATATGACAGTTGAGCAAAACATTATGTTCCCTTTAGAGAATCAAAAGATTCCAAAGGCAATTGCAAAAGAAAAAGCATTAGCTGTTGCTAAGCTTGTTCAATTAGATAACATGTTAGATAGAAAGCCTAGCCAAATGTCAGGTGGTCAACAACAACGTGTTGCAATTGCTCGTGCTTTAGTTAAGGAACCTAAAGTTTTACTTCTAGATGAACCATTATCAAATCTAGATGCAAGATTAAGATTACAAACTAGAGAAGAAATCAAAAGAATTCAAAGAGAAACAGGAGTTACTACAGTATTCGTAACACATGACCAAGAAGAAGCAATGTCTATTTCTGATATCATTGTTGTTATGAAGTTAGGTGTAGTTCAACAAATGGATGAACCACAAAAGGTTTATGATGATCCTAAAAACTTATTCGTAGCTCAATTCTTAGGAACACCTCCAATTAACACATTCAATGGTGTTATTAAATCTGGTAAGGTTTATATTGGAGAAGAAGCAGTTATGGATACAAAGCTTCCTGATCAAGAAGTTTATGTTGCTATTAGACCTGAAGGTGCAATTGTTACAGATGAGGGTGTATTAACAATGAAAATTGATCAATTAGAAGTTATGGGAAGAGATATCTCAATTATTGCTAAGCATAATGAATGTATTAAGCCTACAATTAGATTCATTGTTGATGCTGATACAAAAATTGATATGTCAAAGGATATCAAGATTAATATTAAGCCTAATAAGGTATTCTTATTTAATAAAGAAACTGAAGAAAGACTTTACGAAGAATAGGTGGTATTCATATGGAAGGATTAAACACGAAAAAAGCTTGGCTGTTCTTGCTACCCGTTTTAATTTTAATGGCTGTTTTTACATTCTATCCACTTGTTCACACTGTTGTTCTTTCATTTTTAAATGATTATAACGGAATGGATGCAGCTGGTGGTGAAACATTCCAATTTGGTATTGCAAACTACATTAAATTATTTAATGGAAGTGCTACATCTAAAAAATTCGTTAATGCATTAATGGTAACATCAATTTTAGTTGTATTCACTGTACCTCTATCATTGATAGTAGCTTTATTAATTGCAGTTGCTTTAAATGCAATTAAGCCTTTAAGAAAATTATTCCAAACATTATATTTCTTACCTTATGTAACAAATACACTTGCTGTAGGTGCTGTATTCGCAGTTATGTTCCAATATCCTGGTGCTGGTACAACTGGTGTAACGGGTATCATGAATTCAATTTTAGGATTATTTGGTATTCCTGCTGTTAACTGGGTTGGTGCTGGTTCAGAATTATGGGCAAATATAGTTGTTATGGTAATTTATATCGTATGGAATGCATTACCATTTAAGATTTTAATCTTTGTAGGTGCCTTACAATCTTTAAATACTCAATATTATGATGCTGCAAAGGTTGATGGTGCTTCAAAATTTAGAATTTTTAGAAAAATAACAGTTCCACTATTATCACCATATATTTCTTATTTATTAATTACAGGCTTCATTGGTGCTTTTAAGGAATATACTTCAATTGTAGGTATATTTGGTGAAACAATGGGTCCTGCTGGTGATTCGGGAAGAATGAATACAGTAGTAGGAAGAATTTATGAATTTACTTCAAGTTCAAATTACGGTTATGCTGCCGCAATGGCTATTGTATTATTTATAATAATTCTTATTTTAACCGCTATTCAAGGCGCAATAAATAAGAGAAGGGTTCATTTCTAGGAGGTATAAATATGGAAAATGTTGAAAAAACTGTTGATGTATCTTCTAGCAGCATTGAAAGAGCTATTAAACGTCAAAAGGTTATGTCTGTTATTAATAAAGTAATTATTTATACTTTCTTAGTATTAGTTGCTATAACTGTTGTATTCCCATTCTATTGGATGGTAATTACATCACTTAAAACAGACACTGAATACAATTTAGTAACACCAACTTTATATATTACTCAAGAATTCGATTGGGATAATTATGCGCAAGCTATTAAAGTTGGTAATTTCTTTAAAATTTTAGGAAACACATTGATTACAGCTGTAACTTCTACATTATTATCAATGGTAATAATCATTCTTGCAGCATTCGCATTTGCAAGATTAGAATTCAAAGGTAAAAATGCTTTATTTATGATTTTACTTGCTACAATGATGGTTCCTGGTGAATTATTCACAATTACAAATTATGCTACAGTTTCTGATTTGGGTTGGACAAACTCAATCACTGTATTAATTGTTCCATTCTTGGTTTCAGTATTCTATATATATTTATTAAGAAATACATTTAAACAAATTCCTGATTCATTATATTATGCTGCTAAGATTGATGGTACAAGTGATCTTAAATATTTAATTAGGGTTATGATTCCAATGTCAAGCTCAACAATTATTTCAATTGTAATTTTAAAAATTATGGGCTCTTGGAATGCATATATCTGGCCACGTTTAGTTAACAAAAATGATATGAGATTAATTTCTAACTGGTTAACAAACGGATTTGTTGATGAAGTAACAAATATGGTAAATTATCCTATGAAGATGGCCGGCGTTGTTATCGTTTCTATCCCACTATTAATTATGTTTATCTTATTTAGAAAATATATTATGCGTGGTGTATCAAGAAGTGGTATCAAAGGATAATGCTCAAACTGATAATTTATTTTTGATTAGTATTAGGAGGACAAAAATGAAAATCAAAAAATTATTATTGCCTTTCGCAGCTGCAATAGTTGCATTCTCTGTGGCAAGTTGTGACAATTCTAGTAAAAAATCAGCTAACTATACTGTACCTGCTGAATTAGACACAACAAAAAATATTAATATTGTATTCTATCATACAATGGGTGAAAACTTAGAAAATGTTTTAAAAACAGCAATTGCTGATTTTGAAGAGGATTATCCAAATTTCAAAGTAGATTCACAAAAAATCGGTGGTTATAACGATGTTTATAACTCAATTCAAACACAAATCGCAAATGATGAACAACCAAATTTAGCATATTGCTATTCTGACCATGTTGCTTCTTATAATAGAGCAAAAGCTGTTGTTCAATTAGATAATTTAATTTCAGATTCAAAATATGGTTTCACAGAAGCTGAAAGAAATGATTTCGTAAAAGGTTATTATGATGAAGGAAAGAACTTCGGTGATGACTTCATGTATACCGTACCTTTCTCAAAATCAACAGAAGTAATTTATTATAACAAAACAGAATTCGAAAAGAATGGCTGGGATGTTAATAAGATGAAGACTTGGTCTGGCATGATTGAATTATGTAGAGAAATCAAAGCTAAATATCCTAATTGCTATCCATTAGGTATCGACTCTGAAGCAAACTTATTCATTGAACTTGCAGAACAAATCGGTTCACCTTATACTTCAGCAGAAAAAGGAAATAATTATTTATTCAATAATGCTGAAAATAAAGCATTCGTTCAACAATTCAAGACTTGGTTTGAAGAAGGCTTATATACAACTCAAACATTATTAGGAACTTATACATCTTCATTATTTACATCAGTAGATAATAATCCTGGTAAGAGAAGCTTCATTTCAATCGGTTCAACTGGTGGTGCAGGACATCAATATCCAGCTAAAGGTGAATTTGAAGTTGGTGTAGCTCCAATTCCTACATATGGCAATGTTAATTTAAAGTGTATTTCTCAAGGACCAAGCTTATGTATTTTCAATAAGGCTGATGCTCAAGAAGTATTAGCTACATGGGTATTCGTTAAAGATTATTTATTAGATCCTGAATTCCAAGTTGCATTTGCTCAAGAATCTGGTTATAACCCAGTTAGAAATTCTTGCTATGATGTACAAGTACCAGATCCAAATGATCCAACAGAACAAAAGAAAGTTAAATATTCTGAAACATTATCTGCTGCAAAAGGCGATTCAAAGACTGGTTTAATTTCTTTAACTGCAAATACTTGTAGAACATTATCAAATAACTATTTCACTTCACCTGCTTTCAATGGTTCAGCTAAAGCACGTATCCAAGTTGGTGACTTATTCGTTGCTGCTATTTCTGGTACAAAGACAATTGATAAAGCATTTGAAGATGCAATTTTAGAGTGTGAAGATTAATATGAAAAAATTAAAAGCAATACTAATTCCTATTCTATGCTTTGGTTTTGCTCTAAGCTTCGCTGGTTGCAATAAAAAAGATAATTCTCAATCAGACGATAAAAAAGATGAAATAATTGAAGATGTTGATTATGTAGCAAAAACAAAACTAGATCAAGAAGTAACAGAAAGTAGTAGCTTCTTTGGAGCAGACGGTATTGCCTATGCAACAGTTGTACGTTGTGTTGATGGAGACACTGCTGATTTCTTAACAGGTGGTGTTGAATTCAGAGCAAGATTTTTAGGTGTTGATACACCTGAATCAACTGGTGATGTTGAAGTTTGGGGTAAAACAGCTTCATTATTTACAGCTGGAAAGCTAAATAATGCTAATAAAGTTGTTATACAAACAAATGGAGGAGCTGCTCAAAAAGATACTACAGGAACAAGATATTTAACATATGTTTGGTATCAACCAACTGCTGGTGCTGATTTCAGATTATTAAATCTTGAATTAGTTCAAGAAGGCTTATCTTATGGTAAGTCTTCTACAGCATCAAGATATGGTGATGTATTAAATTTAGCTCAAGTTCAAGCAATGAGAAATAAGCTTAGAATTTTCGGTAATGATATTGATGAAAATTATTATTATGGCGATGCTATAAAAACAACAATCAAAGGAATTTATGAAAATTTTGCTGAATATTCTGAAAAGCATGCAAAAGTTAAATTTGACTGTGTTGTAACTAGAACAAATGGACTTGATGTTTATGTTCAAGAATATAATGCTGAAACAGATGAACTATATTCATTAATGTTATATAAAGGCTTTAATTTAAATACAAATAAATTAAAAGAAGGATATAACGTTTGTGTTTGTGGTGTTGTTGCTGAATATAATGGATTACCTCAAATATCAGGTATGGTAGATTTAAGAAGTAGTGATGACTCGTTAAAGGTTTATTCTATTGATAATGAAATTATTGTTACTCCGATTACACCTGCTGAATTAAATGCTGAAGTTACAGATTCAACATTAAGAAAGCTTGTAAGCTTAGATAATATTGTTGTTACAAGTGTTTATACAACAAATAATGGTGGTTCAAGTGATGGTGCAATGACTATTACTGGTAAAGTAGATGGTCAAACAGTAACAATTAGAACTGAAGTATTATACGATGATAATAAAGATATGATTACAGAAGATTATTTTAAAGGTAAAACAATTAATGTAATTGGTTTATTAGAAGAATATAATGATAAAGCTCAAATTAAAGTAGTTAATATTAACGATGTTACAATCGTTCAATAAAAAAAGGAGACAAAAGGAAAAAATGAAAAATTTTAAAAAGGCCTTATTATTAGGTTTAGCATTTTTAGGTGTTGGTGCTATTACTGCTTGTAATAATAACAATTCTGGTAGTGGTACAACAGATGTTACAGATGCTGCAACAGAAGCAATTGATAAAGTATTATTCCCTCAAAATGATACTGAAGTAACAGGTAATTTTGATGTTGTAGGATCAGTTAAATATAATGGTGATACATATAATTTAACATGGACTTCTGATAAGGATGTTATTAAATTTAATACTGTTGATGGTAAAACAAAAGCAATCGTTAATTTCACAGGAAATACTCAAGCTGCTCAAGAAGTTACTTTAACAGTATCTGTTACAGTAGCTGAAAAAACTGTAAAGAGAACATTTAAAGTTACAGTTCCTAAGTTCACAGTTAATACATTAGCTGAAGCTGATGCTGCAGCAGCAAAAACAACATTAACATTAAAAGGTGTAATTGTTGCTAAAGAACCATATTCTACAACAAACAAGAACACAAGTGTATATTTAATGTGTGATGGCGGTGGATTTGAAGCTTATAGATTAGCTTGTACACAAGATCAATATGATAAACAATTAGTAGTTGGTAATACAATTTATGTATCAGGTCCTAAGGGCTATTATAATGGTTTAAGAGAACTTAACACATGCACATATGTATTTGATGAAAATGCAGCAAAAGTTACAGTTGCTGCAGAAGATTTAACTTCATTAATTAGTGCTGGTACTGGTATTGCTGATACATATCAATGTCATTTAGCTAAATTAACTGATGTTGAAATCGTAAAGATTGATACTCCAGATTCATCTGGTCAATATTCAATTTATGTTGGTGATCCTACTGATGATACTAAGCAAGCAGTAGTTAGAATTTCTAAATACTTCTTTACTGGTAAAACTGCTGATGATTATCAATTTAAAGATTTAAATTTAGTTGCTGGTCAAAAGATTACAGTTACTGGTTTTGTTGGTTGGTATAATGGTGCTCAAATAACACCAATTGCAGCTGATGGAATTGTTGCTGGTCAAGTTAATTATGCTTCTGGTATAGCATCTGCTTATGCTACAGCTGCTGAAAAAGCAATTGGTGCACAAGTTATTCCAATGAAGACTATTAAATTACCTTCAAGATTAAAAGATGTTGGTTTATCTGGTGAAGGTTATGAAGCTTATACAATTGAATGGTCAACAGAAAATACAAACGTTAGTATAACTACTGAAGATGTTGCTAAAGTTGAAGCTCAAGCAGCTGTTCCTGCAACTGAAACAACTCCTGAAGTTCCAGCTGTTGAAGCAGAAGATGCTTATACATTATATAAGATTACAACTTCTCAACCTGAAGCTGATACTGATGTTACATTAACATTAAAAGTTAAGGATGCTGATGGTAATGTAGTTGCTACAAGAGATGTAACATTTAAGTTATTAAAAGAAGTAACA
>Ga0247610_10001748_pt1 | contig 26285 bp, 21 predicted proteins | sample 174DNAGHGhighgp2_FD_193483 | JGI IMG/M metagenome (GOLD analysis project Ga0247610, IMG submission 193483) | Sheep rumen microbial communities from Palmerston North, Manawatu-Wanganui, New Zealand - 1742 DNA GHGhigh gp2 | ecosystem: Host-associated > Mammals > Digestive system > Stomach > Rumen...
CTCTGGTGAGGTTGAACGTATCATGAAGATGGTTGATGGTGTTGTATTAATTGTTGATGCATATGAAGGAACAATGCCTCAAACTAGATTCGTTTTAAAGAAGGCATTTGAGGCTCATTTAAAGCCTATCGTTGTTATCAATAAAATTGATAAGCCTGCTGCTAGACCTTTAGAGGTTATTGATGAGGTTTTAGAGTTATTTATTGATTTAGGCTGTGATGAGGATGAATTAGATTTCCCTGTTATTTACGCATCAGCTGTAAATAACACATGTTCATTAGATCCAGATCCAGCTACTCAAAAGCCTGGTATGGAGCCACTTTTAGATATGATTATTAAAGAGATTCCAGCTCCAAGCTATGACTGTGATTCTCCACTTCAATTACAACCAGCTCTACTTGATTATACTGATTTCGTTGGTAGAATTGGTATTGGTAGAATTACAAGAGGTACTATTAAGTCTGGTGAGGTTGTTTCTTGCTGCAGACTTGATGGATCTATTAAGCAATTTAGAGTTCAAAAGCTTTATGGCTTTTTAGGATTAGATAGAATTGAAATTCAAGAGGGTAAGGCAGGAGATATCGTTGCTGTATCAGGCTTAGGTGATATTTCTGTTGGTGAAACTATTTGTACTGTTGGTAAGGAAGAACCTTTAGAGAAGATTCATATTTCAGAGCCAACAGTAGAAATGACTTTTGGTACTAATACTTCACCATTTTGTGGTAAGGATGGTAAACTAGTTACTGCCACTAAGATTGAGGAAAGATTATTTAGAGAGGTTCAAAAGGACGTTTCTTTAAAGGTTACTAGAATTAATAATGCTGAGGAATGGAGAGTTGCTGGTCGTGGTGAGCTTCATTTAGGTATTTTAATTGAAACAATGAGAAGAGAAGGATATGAATTCCAGGTTTCTCGTCCTCATGTTATTTATAAGGTAATTGATGGTGTTGAATGTGAACCATATGAATATACTGTAATTGACTGTCCTAATGAATATGCAGGTTCTGTAATTGAAATGATGGGTAATCGTCATGGTATTATGGAGACTATGTCAAATACAGAAACTCAAACAAGAGTAATTTATCAAATTCCATCTCGTGGATTAATTGGATTTAATACTGACTTCATGACAATAACAAAGGGTTATGGTATTATTAACCATAGCTTTAGTGAATATAGACCTGTTGAAGCTGTTAATGTAGCTGAAAGAACATCAGGTGTATTAGTATCTATGGCTACAGGTCAATCTACAGCATACGCACTAGGACATCTAGAGGATAGAGGTTCTATGTTTGTTGGACCTGGTGAGGATATTTATGAGGGTATGATTGTTGGTTGGTGTAATAAGGATATCGATTTAGCTATTAACCCTGTTCAAGCAAAGCAGCAAACAAATACTCGTTCATCTAATAAGGATATGACAATTGTCTTAAAGAAGCCAATTGTTATGTCATTAGAGGCTTGCCTAGAATTTATTAATGATGATGAATTAGTAGAGGTAACTCCTAATCATATAAGATTAAGAAAGAAGATTCTAGATACTGTTAATCGTAAGAAATTCGATGCTAAAATGAGATCAGAAAAGGAATAATAAGGAAAAGAGCTTGTCTACATTGTTAGGCAAGTTTTTTTGGTTGCAGATATTACAACAATAGAATTTAATAATGAAAATGAAAAAATCAAAATAAAAATTTGTATCAACGTATTTCTTAAATATGTTGATTTATTTAGAAAAGAACTTGAAAAAATATATACCAAATGAGTCGTTTTACTAATGTTTTATATATTAGACAACATATTAATGGAAGTACTATTTAAAATATCTAGTCCAAATTATTGGGTACCCAACAATATAAATAGGCTGATTTTTTTGTTTTTACAGGCTCATAATAATATGATAAAATTATATATGTAAATATATAAAACGATTATTTTGATTTTTTTGTTTTGATATTTTGATAAAAAAATACAAAAAACAGCTGATTTTTGGTCGTGTAGAAGTATTTTTTGAGAAAAATATGATAAAATATACTATATTTTAAAGTATGTTCCTATAATAAATTATTATGAGAAATGGGGTGTTTTTATGTCACCAGAAGTTAATAATACTATACTTAGCAAGAAGGATATGTCTGAAGAAGATATTAAATTAAATTATATTACACCAGCACTGATATCGGCAGGTTGGCAAAATAAAATCACTATGGAAACAAAAGTTAAATTTACAGATGGTAAAATGAATATTAAAGGTAATATTCCTGTTAGAGATAGTGCTAAACGTGCTGATTATATTCTTTATTTAAATGCTAGTAATCCAATTGCTATTGTAGAAGCTAAAGATAATAACCATACAGTTTCTTTTGGTTTGCAACAAGCTATTGAATACGCCAAAGCTATGGACATTCCTTTTGCATATTCTTCAAATGGAGATGCTTTCTATGAACATGATTTTTTAACAGGTGCTGAAAGAGAAATTCCACTTGATGAATTCCCATCTCATGATGAACTTGTTGCTAGATATAAAGCTCAAGCTAATAATGGTAGCCCAATTAGTGATATAGAAGAAAAATTATTGAATCAACCTTACTATACCAGCCAAAGTACTTATGCTCCAAGATATTATCAAAGAAATGCAGTTAATAAGACTTTAAGTGCTATAGCTAGAGGTCAAGATAGAATATTATTGGTGATGGCAACTGGTACAGGTAAAACATATACAGCTTTCCAAATTTGTTATAGATTATTAAAGAGTGGATTAAAGAAGAAGATATTATATCTTGCTGATAGAAATATCTTAGTGGATCAATCAATCCAGCAAGATTTTTCACCACTTCAAAAGACCATTCATAAGATCAATTATTCAAAAGATGATAAAACCACAATTGGTGCTTATGAAATATTCTTCTCATTATATCAACAATTAGCTGATAGAGATACTGAGGATGATATTGAAGATACTGAGGATGAAAATGTATTAACTAGAATTAAAACATTATTCTCACCTGATTTCTTTGATTTAGTAATAGTTGATGAGTGCCATAGAGGTTCTGCCAAGAAAGATAGCAACTGGAGAAAAATATTAGAGTATTTCTCTAGTGCCACACAAATTGGTATGACAGCAACGCCAAAGGAAACTAAATATGTTTCTAATGTTGATTATTTTGGTGAGCCATTATATACATATTCATTACGAGAAGGTATTGACGATGGTTTCCTAGCTCCATTTAGAGTAATTAATATCACAACTAATATTGGAGATGGTTGGAGACCATATAAAGGTCAAACAGATATTCATGGAGTTGAAATACCAGATAGAGAATATAACAATACAGATTATGATTATAAAATTATTGTTGAAAGTAGAATATATGAAGTTGCTAATGAAATAACTAATTATTTAAGAGCAACTGATCCAATGCAAAAAACAATTGTATTCTGCCCGACAGAAGCAGCTGCAGAGAGAATGCGTATTGCATTAGTTAACCTTAATCAAGATTTAGTTAGGGATAATCCAGATTATGTTGTAAGAATAACAGGTAGTGATGTATATGGAAAGAGTAAACTTGATTATTTTATTTCTGTATCATCTCCATATCCTGTTATAGCTACAACATCTAAGTTATTATCAACTGGTGCCGATTGTAAGATGACTAAGCTTATTGTTCTTGATGAAATGATTGGTTCAATGACTGAATTTAAACAAATCATTGGTAGAGGAACACGTTTGAGAGAAAAAGATGGTAAATCATATTTTACAATTATGGATTTTAGAAATGTAACAAGATTATTTTCAGATCCTGATTGGGATGGTCCAATTGAACAAGATCCTAATTATGATCCAAATATAAAACCTGGTGAAACAATTGAAGTTCCACCATTACCACCTACAACTGATGAAACACCATTTGTTGGTGTAGATGGATGTAAGGTTAAAGTTATAAATAGAACTGTATCAATTTATGATACCAACGGTAAATTATTAAGGTATGAAGATATCATTGATTATACAAAGACAAATCTATTAGGTGAATATGCTTCACTTAATGATTTCATCAATAAATGGTCTGCGACAGAAAAGAAAGAAGAAATTAGAAATCTGTTACTTGAAAGAGGTATTGATTTAGATAGAATTAAAGCTGACCAAGGAATGTCAGATGTTGATGATTTTGATTTCATTTGTCATGTTGCATATGATGTTAAGCCGTTAACACGTAAAGAAAGAGCAGAAGGCGTAAGAAAGAGTGATTTCTTTACACAGTATTCAGGAGTTGCAAAAGAAGTTTTAGAAGCATTATTGGATAAATATATGAATTCTGGTATTGATGAACTAGAAAGCACAGATGTATTAAAATTGGATCCAATAAAGCAATATGGTGCTCCTTCAAAAATTGCAAGCTTATTTGGTGGTAAGGGTGCATACTTAGCTGCTGTAAAAGCGCTAGAAAATAGAATTTATAGTATAGGTGTTTAAAAATGAGTAATATTTCAAATTTTATTAAGAGAATAAGAGACATCATGCGAAATGATGCTGGTATAAATGGTGATGCCCAAAGAATTGAACAAATTTCATGGATGTTATTTCTAAAGGTTTATGACGCCAAAGAATTAGATTGGGAATTTGATGATGATTCATATGTTTCAATTATACCTGAAGAATTTAGATGGCGTAGTTGGGCTCATAATGAAGATGGAAAGGGTATGACTGGTGATACATTATTAGATTTTGTTAATAATAAATTATTCCCTCAATTAAAGAATTTGAATGTTACCCCAGAGACTCCAATTAAAAAATCAATTGTAAAGTCAATGTTTGAAGATGCAAACCAATATATGAAGGATGGTACACAACTAAGACAAGTAGTTGATGTTATTGATAATATTGATTTTGGTGATTACGAAGAAAGCCATGCATTTGGTGAAATATATGAGACTATTTTGAAAGAATTACAAAGTGCTGGATCTGCTGGTGAATTCTATACACCACGTGCTGTAACTGATTTTATGGCAAAAATGGTTAATCCTCAAGTAGGAGAACAAATGGCTGACCTTGCTTGTGGTACAGGTGGATTTATTACAAGCTGGTTAAAGGAATTAGAAAAGAAAGTAAATACAACTGACGAACAAGGAAAATTTCAGAATTCCATTTTTGGTATTGAAAAGAAGCAATTCCCATATATGCTTTGTATAACAAATATGTTATTACATAACATTGAAAATCCACGTATTTTGCATAGCAATTCATTAACAAATAAATTGTTAGATTATACTGATAAAGATAAATTTGATGTTATTCTTATGAATCCTCCATATGGTGGAAGCGAAAAGAAGGATATTCAAAATAATTTTCCTGATGATTTAGCTAGTTCAGAAACTGCTGATTTATTTATGGCTGTAATTATGTATCGTTTAAAGAAAAATGGTAGAGCTGCAGTAGTATTACCTGATGGATTCTTATTTGGTACAGATAGAGCAAAAGTAAATTTAAAAACTAAATTATTTAAAGATTTTAACTTACATACAATTATTAGATTACCAGGTAGTGTATTTGCACCTTATACAAGCATTACAACTAACTTATTATTTTTTGATAACAATGGAACAACAATAGAAACATGGTTCTATCGTTTAGATATGCCTGAAGGGTATAAGCACTTTAGTAAGACGAAACCTATGAAATTGGAGCATTTTGACCCGGTTGTATCATGGTGGAATAATCGTGAAGAAATAGTAACTGAAGATGATACTAAGTCAAAGAAATATACAATTTCTGAAATAAAAGAAAGAAATTATGATATTGATTTATGTGGATTCCCTAATATTGAAGATGAAATTCTTGAACCAAAAGAATTGATACATCAATTTAAAGAAAAAAGAGATTCATATAATGCTGCAATGGAAGAAACACTGGCTAAAATTTTGGAGTTATTAGATGAAGACAATTAAAAATTTAAAAGCTGAAGAAATTAGAAAATCAATTCTTCAATTAGCTATACAAGGTAAACTTGTAAAGCAAGATTCTAATGATGAGCCAGCCAGTGAACTTGTAAAAAGGATTTATGAAGAAAAGAAGAAGCTAATTTCTGAAGGTAAAATAAAGAAAGATAAGAATGAATCTTACATCTTTAAAGGTGAGGATAATTGTTATTATGAGAAGATTGGTAAATCTGAACCTGTTAAACTAGATGACTTACCATTTGATATACCTGACACTTGGACATGGGTTCGAATTAATAACTATGTCCAAAAAGTAACTGACTTTGTCGCAAGCGGAAGTTTTGCATCTTTAAGAGAAAACGTTAAATATTATAAAACTGAAGAATACGCATTAATGGTTAAAACTCAAGATTTCCAAAATGATTTTACAAGAGACTTAACTTATACAGATAAACATGGTTATAATTTTTTGGAAAACTCTAATTTATTTGGTGGCGAATTAGTTTTAGCAAACGTTGGTTCTATAGGTAAAATCTTTATAGTACCAAAGTTGAATAAACCAATGACTTTGGCTCCAAATTCCATTATGGTTAGATTTTTTGATGAAGAGCATTTGCCTTGGTTTTTATATCTTTTTCAATCGTCATTTGGATTAAATACACTATTATCTATTTCTACAGCAACAGCAATAAAAAAATTCAATAAAACTGATTTTAAGACACTACTCATTCCAATTCCTCCGCTATATGAACAATTACGTATCATAAATAAAATAAAATCATTTGATCATTTAATTTATGAATATAATAAATATGAAACGAAATTAACTGAACTAGAATCAACTTTTGCAGATAAATTGAAAAAATCAATACTACAATACGCTATTGAAGGTAAGTTAGTAAAACAAGACCCTAATGATGAACCAGCTTCAGTTCTTTTAGAACGTATTAAAGTAGAGAAAGAAAAGCTTATTAAAGAAGGTAAAATCAAGCGTGATAAGAATGAATCATACATCTATCAAGGTGATGATAAAAATTATTATGAGAACTTACCAAGCGGATGGGCTGTTTTTAGATTAAATGATTTCGGCTTATACAAAAAAGGCCCGTTTGGTAGTGCATTAACAAAAGCGATGTTTGTTAAAAAACAAACACCCAATTGTGTTAAGGTTTATGAGCAAAAAAATGCTATACAGCATAATGCGAATCTGGGAGAATATTTTATTTCAAAAGAAAAATATGATGATATGAAATCATTCGAAGTAAAACCAGGCGATATTATTGTAAGCTGTGCTGGTACAATTGGGGAAGTATATAGATTGCCTGATGATGCACCAATTGGTATAATTAATCAAGCATTAATGAAGATTACTATGTACGACAGTTCGATAGCTGATTATTTTGAAATAATACTATATGAAGCCTTACATAATTTGTCTGAAAAATCAAAAGGAACAGCAATAAAAAACATTGCTCCTTTTGAAATATTAAAACCTGCATGTGTTTTTATCCCACCAGTTAATGAACAGCAAAGAATCATAAAAAAAGTATCAAAATTAAATGATATTATATTAAATTAAATATAGATTCTATTCTATTTGATATTTTAGTTTGTTCGTTTTTACTTAGTAAAGGAATAATAGTATTTGACACTTTTTCACTATTTAAATTTTTTACTACTGAACCGCCTACACTTGAGCAGAAAGCCTTATATATGTAAGGTGAAGATAGTAGGTAATAAAGAAAATTCTTATCATACATATTAAAACAATCTGATAAAACTAACCAACCATCATGAATACATCCTGATATTTTTAATATGTATGGATGTCCAAAACTCATAGAATTTGTTAGAAGAAAATCTCCAGGTTGAACTAATCTTGTTTTATATAGTCCTTCCTTTTTAATTTTTTCTTTAGTTGAAATTATGTATTTGGAATTAATATTGGTATCTCCTATTTTTATCCAATTATATCCATCTCCATCGGTGATGTATGCTTCAATCGGCCTAGGAGAACCACCTCTAGCAACATTAATTACATCTGATACTTTAATGAATTTCCAATTATGTGGTATGTGTGGTAAGTAGTCAAACTGCTCATAATAATTTTTGTGTGTAATGTTATCAGTGAAAAGCATAAAAATAAAATGTATCTTATAATTCTTATATCCATTAGCAAGGAGGTAAAATTATGGATGCATTTAAAGAATATTTGGTGTTAAATAATTTAGCACCTAATACTGTATCTGCTTATATCACTGCAATAAAAGGATACATGAAACAGTATGACGATTTTACAAAGAAAAATCTATTGGCATGGAAAGCATTTCTTATTGAAAATTTCAAGGCTAAAACCGTTAATTTAAAACTTCAAGCAATTAATAAGTACCTGGAGTTTATTAACAAAAAGAATTTACGTATTAAATCAGTAAAAGTTCAACAAAAAACATATTTAGAGAACGTAATTAGTGATGCTGATTACGTTTTTTTAAAGAAGAAATTAAAACAAGAATCTAATAAAGAATGGTATTTTATTGTAAGATTTTTGTGTGCTACTGGTGCAAGAATTAGTGAGCTAATAAAAATTAAAGTTGAACATATTAATCGTGGATATATTGATTTATATACAAAAGGGGGAAAGATTAGAAGAATTTATATTCCTTTGGCACTTAGAAAAGAGACATCAATTTGGTTAAATGAAGTCTTACATATCGAAAGTGGATATATATTTCTTAATCGTTTCGGTGATAGAATTTCGACTAGAGGTATATCACAACAACTAAAAAACTTTGCAGTGAAGTATGGAATTGATCCTAAAGTTGTTTATCCTCATTCGTTCAGACATCGTTTTGCTAAAAATTTTCTTGAAAAATATAATGATATTGCACTATTAGCGGATTTAATGGGGCATGAATCAATTGAAACAACAAGAATATATTTAAGAAAAACGGCAAGTGAACAACAAGCAATAGTTGATAAAATCGTTACATGGTAAAAAAAATAGGTTCCATTATGGAGCCTATTATTACTTATAGAAATTATTATGAGAATTTGCCTGAAAACTGGGTAAGTATTGCACTTTCTAATATATGTGAAGTAAAGGGAGGGAAAAGAATACCTGCAGGAAGAAAATTTAGTATATCAGCAACTAAACATAAATATTTAAGAGTTACTGACATGAAAAATTTAACCATAAGAAGTTGTGCTTATATTGATGATGATATATTCGAACTCATAAAAAATTACACAATAAATTATAATAATATTTATATAACTGTTGCAGGTACAATAGGTGAAGTTGGTCTTATTCCAATTGAATATGATGGCGCAAATTTGACCGAAAATGCGGATAAGTTATTATTAAATGATGCTATTAATAAAAATTGGTTTTTATTATTTTTGCAAAGTGAACAATGTCAAAAACAAATTCGTGAGTCAATGACTAAAGTTGGTCAACCTAAATTAGCAATTAAAAGAATTGAATCAATTATTGTTCATTTGCCACCTATAAAAGTACAGGAATTGATATTTAACAAAACTAACTATTTATTAAAATATTTAAATGATTGATTTTATCTATTATTCTATCTTGTTCATTTGAAGAAGGAAATGGAATTAAGTATTTTTGTGCTTTTTCGATTGTTATTGTTCCAACAGTTGTTCCAGCAATTTTCTCTTTTATTTGTCCAATCATATAGGGTGACTTGAATAAAAAATCAATATACTTAATATTAACATTATATTTGTTTTTTAATGAAATAACACTTGCATCTTTATAATAAAATTTGTCATATTTTTTTACTATATATGTTTTACCTAATGTTCCAACAGCAGTGATCATCAAATCATTCTCTGTTGGCCATGTGTTTTTCGAAAATTTGTTGTATAAATCTTCACTAATGTATAATTCATTTTTTACATACCCAAAGTCAGATAGTTTTCCAATTTCTCTGGCTCTGTAAAATGGAATGCCCTCACTTTTCCAATCACTTTGATGAACACGTGAAGCAGAAACAACATCAAATAGTGATTGTATTCTTATCCATAACCAATTGCTTGGTATTTCAAATGGTAAATCTAATTTTAAGATTTGATTGTTAATCTTCTCATAATAATTTTTATCATCACCTTGATAGATGTATGATTCATTCTTATCACGCTTGATTTTACCTTCTTTAATAAGCTTTTCTTTCTCTGCTTTAATGCGTTCTAAAAGAACTGAAGCTGGTTCATCATTAGGGTCTTGTTTAACTAACTTACCTTCAATAGCGTATTGTAGTATTGATTTCTTCAATTTTTCAGCAAATGTCGATTCAAGTTCAGTTAATAATTTCTCATTTTTATCATATTCTTGTATTAATGGTTCAAAAGAATTGATTTTATCTATAATACGTCGTTGTTCGCTTATTGGTGGAAGAGGAATTAACATTGAAGACATTTTTTCTTTATTAAGTGTATTTCCTTTTATAGCATTAGTTTGCTCAACAAATGTAACTATTATACCTAAGGTATAAAAAAGCCAATCTCTAATACTATTTTCACTATTTAAATAAGGAAAAATTGAAATAATTGCTTCATTGTGGACTGCATCAATACCTAGAATAGATACTCTACCAACTGTTAATTTAAAGCTCATTATCAAAGTGCCTTTTGGAGATAAACTCGAGTTAAAATAATCTCTATAAGATTCTTCCGATATTTTCTCTTTAGTTTCAAATATAGTTTCTTTGTCTCTCATATCAGCAATTGAAAACCATGGATATTTTCCGTTATCCCAATATTTAACTTCATGTCTTTCAGGTGTTTTACCTAAACTAAAGTTAACTAAATTAGGAAACCTAATCCACATCCAGTTATCAGGTATATCAAATGGTAAGTCATCTAGTTTAACAGGTTCAGATTTACCAATCTTCTCATAATAACAATTATATACAGAAAACAGCTTTAGAACCGGTTGCGATTCTGAGGCTGTTTTAACTTTCTAAATGGCAGTCCCAACCGGATTCGAACCGATCATTCTTAGGAGGTTGGGGTTATATCATGATTAACTATGGGACCAAGCATAAAATTGTATGTGGATATAGCATATACCCTCAAAGACTGATTTATAATCGATATACGAAGTTACTGTTACTAAAGCACCAATTACGTTACTTCAAATCATACCCTTCTAATCTTTGGTTAAATGTGGTAAAATTAATTAAAGTCCTTTTTGTTTTTTGTTATCTTTAAGAAAAATCTATTTAATATGAAAGATTATTTTTTTCATAATAAGAAGATTTTATAACATTAACAAATTCAATTTTAATTTAATAGTAATGATTAGATTTTATTTTTATTTGATTTTGGAGGTAAATATGATTACAAGTAAAGAAGAAGTTTTGAATAAATTTGAATCACAACCAGACGGTTTTCATGATGTATTGGATGAAATGTCGGAAGAATTATATCGAGATAAGGATATTATATTAAAGGCATTGGACTTAGAACATAAGGTATTTGGCGAGTATAGTGATACTGATTTTATGGATAAAGTTCCAATAGAAATAAGAAATGACAAAGATTTTATTATGGAAGCTATATTTCATAATACATGGGCTTTATGTCATGCATCTGATAGATTAAGAGAGGATAAAGAAATTGCTAGAGCAATGTTAAGTGCTTGCCTAGAGTTAGATTCGAATTACGAGGGACTTTTGGGTGTTTCTCCAAAATTGTTAGATGATAGAGAATTTATCATGAAAGAAGTATATGAAAGTGGTTGGCCGATACAATGTATCTCTGAAAGATTACTGGATGATAAGGAAGTTGTTTTAAAAGCTTTATTAGGAGATCCAGGCATTGCTAGCTATAATTATAGTTATGCTTCTCCAAGATTACAAAAAGATGTCGATGTACAAGTTGTAACTTTGTTATCTTTGGATAAAATGGTTGAAGATATAGTGTTCGATGATAAAATTGTTGATTTTGCAAACACTATAGATTATTTAAAATTGGAACAAAAAGATGGTATTTATGTGTCTAAAAAAGATATAATGATGAATGTAGTTAAGTACAATGGTGATTTTTTGGATCTTGCAATAGATGAGTTAAAAAATGATAGGGAACTAGTTTTAGAAGCATTAAAGCAAACAAGTCAATTTTATCGTAATGCTATTCCTAAACATCGTTATTTGAGTAGTGGACCTATTTATAAATATCCAACTGCTATGAAATTTGCATCTGATGCATTAAAAACAGATTCTGAATTTGCATTAGATGCAATTAAGATTGATTTTGAAGCATATGAGTTTATATCAGATGAGTTAAAATCAAAGGAATCATTTAAACCCGAAAAATTACTTGAATTGAATCCATTTATGTTAAAATACTGTTCATTTGATTTCAAGAATAACAAGAAATTAGTTACTGATTTGATTGTCAAAGATGAACTTGTGTTACAATTTGCATCTGATGAATTAAGAAATGATAAAGAATTACTATTGAAGGCAATTAAAGAAATTCAAGGAGATGCATTATGTTTTGCATCCGACACACTAAAAGATGATGATGAAGTAGTTAAAGCAGCTGTTCTTACAGGTGGAATGAATATTGATTATGCGTCAGATAGATTAAAAGATGATAAGGATATGATGTTATTAGCTGTCCAATACGATTCATCTGCAGCCGTATATGCATCCGATAGGTTAAAAAAAGACAAGAATTTTGCAAAAAAAGTAGTTGTAATGAATGATATAACGCTACAATTTATAGATGATAAACTAAAAAATGATAAACAATTTCTTATTGAAGCCTTGAGTGATACTAGTGGTATTGCAAATGGTCAGGTATTATTTGATTTAAATTATGATTTTTCGGATGATAAGGATTTGGCTATGGTTATAGTTCGTAGACATGGCGCGGAATTTGAGGATTTATCAGATGAATTACGTGATGATAAAGAAGTAGCAGTTGCAGCAATTAAGAATGATTATCCTTTGGCGTTCGAATATGTTTCTGATAGACTAAAAGATGATAAGGAGTTATTAACTTTTGCATTAATCGAAAACGAAGTTTTAGATTTAGAACAAGCGAATGAGATATTATCTTGTGCATCAGAAAGATTGCAAAATGATAAAGATATCCTTGAAATAATGAAAAAATTCAAATAATCTATTGTATATCTAATGAAAAGAGGGAAAATTTTCCCTCTTTTTTACTCTAGTAATTTAATAAAATTATTAATATCCTTTTCATTGCCGTATACAATATATTTATTATTAGCTTTGCAATCTAATTTTAAATAGTCTTTGAAGTATCTAATACATTCAATAACTCTATCATTATCTTCATGTGTAAATTCTAAATAATTACCTTTGATTCTATGTTTCTTTATTATGTCTTTAGCAATATTTATTTCTGCATTTACTCTATCGTTGATAGTATAGTACATTCCATTAGTAGTATAGAGACCATTATTTAGTTTAAGGACTAAATCATCATCTTCGACATATACATCATAGTTGTTTTTCTCAGTTATATTTTCATCAATATTATATTCACATATTTCTTTTACATTTAATATTTTAGGTTCCCTAGTCTTCGGGACGATAGTATAGAATTTAGTATGATCATCACTTTTAAATATTTTAATAAGAGTTAAGTTATGAAAATCCTTATCAAAAAAATCTATCAAGTGACCTTCATTACTCATTTTTAAAATATATTTATTCCATTTTTTACCAAATAAATTGTTTTCTAAACCATTTGCAAATAAGAATTTTAAGAAATTGATATATTCTTTTAATTCATTAGGTTCTTCATAATAATAAGCAAAATCTAATAATCTACCTGTTTCACCTTTTACACATTCTTCATATGTTGCATTCCAAGATGTATAATAAGTATTCCAATCATCTAATAGACGTTGAAAATAACCAAATAATTTTGGGAATAATAATCTTTCTCTTATTTCAGGATATAAGGAGAAGTATTTAATAAGATAATTCTCTAATTTGTTTTTATTAAAAGAATTATATGTGTATAGTCTTGATGTGCCATTAATATACTTTTTAGGTAGATTATTAATTATTATAGTTTTTTCAAGATATTGTAACACCTCTGTGATACAACCTATATTAATATAATCACTGTAGGTACAAGCCGCGGCATATTCAGTTGTTAATATTTTATCAACATAAATAGCATAATGCTTTTCATTTTCAAAACCTTCATATATTGCTTTTATTAAGGAATCTTTCTTTTTAGGGAAGATTCCTTTTAATCTTTCTAGTTCATCATCAAGAAGAATATCTAAGTATTTTGGAATAGAAATATGTGTTCCTTTTTTTATCATTTTTATCACCTATTTTGATTATATAATAAAACCAAAATTATAGCAAATTACGATATAATACAACCTAAAATATGGTGATGTAAAAATTTTGGGATACCTCATTTGGTATAATGATGTCGTCAAAAGACAAAGCAGTTACTGTAGCTCAACACAATGCTGCGGTGTAATTATACATAAAAGAAAGAAGGATTTAAAATGAAGAGAATTTCGAGTTTTATTAAGGATGGGAGAGTTACATTAGTATCTGGTCAATATGGAGATGGAGTTGATATTTTCTATCAAAATTTGTTAATTAATGAATTTGTTGATAAGAAAGTATTAATATTAAAGAATTTTGGAAAGAGAGAAGATTTAATCGAACCTTTAAACAAAATTCTTTATGGAGATAGAGATAGACATAATAATTTTAATAACTTTATCGTTGAGGAATACGTATTTGATATCGATGACGCTATTAATCTAATTAAAAAAAATAATGAAGTTAAATTAGTAATTATTGATAGATATGGTTATTTTACTTGTGATTTGAAAGATATACCAGGTAAGCTTAATCAAATATCTAAAGAATTACAGATACCGATTTTATTATGCAATGATTTATATAATTATGATGATATTTGCAATGAATTAACTGTTAAAGATTTGGATATGAGTGAAGAATTACTAACGACTTTTAGTGGTTTTATCTTTGTTGACAGAGACTCAAATTATGGAAATAGAATTAGCAAAACAGAAATGGGTATTTCAATTATTGAAAATTGTGACGAGGGGAAAAAAAGAAGATGGAAATATAAGTTAAATAACCAATATAACAGATTATATAGACGTGAAAAAGAAGAAGTTGAAAAAGTTGATCAATTAATAGGTTTCGATAATATAGCTGGGTATGAGGAAGTAAAAAAGGAATTAATGCTCATAAAGTCATGGATCGATAATAAAGAAGATATCAAGAAAAAAGGAATTGATATCCCTAAAGGAATATTGCTTTATGGTCCAATAGGTACAGGTAAGAGTTTGTTTGCTAAAGAGTTTACAAATATGTTTCCTGATGCTACTGTTTTAAAAATCAAATTAGATAATGATTTTGGAAAGGATGAAGTCACAGAAAAATTTGAATATGCACGTAGTTTAAATAGATTTGTAATAATTCTAATTGATGAATTTGATTTGGTGGCTCGTAGAGAAGAAAGGGCACTATTAACTGAACTAGATGGTTTAGGTGGAGATAATTCAAATATATTTGTAGTTGCTACATGTAATGGTTACGATAACATCAATCCAGCCTTAACGAGACGTGGCAGATTAGATTATGTAATAGGATTAGGTAACCCGACACAAGAAAATAGAATTAATTTATTAAAATTCTATTTTAAAAAATATGGGATTGAAGGTGAATATGATTTTGATTATTTATCATTAATAACAAAAGGTCAAAATGCAGTTAATATTAAGGCTATTGCTAATGAAACAAGGTTACGATATGGTCAAAATCCATCAATGTTTGAAATTGAGTCAATGATTGACAAAATTGACAAAAGAAATAGAGAGTATTATGGAGATTCAGAAGAGCACGATAGATATTTAGAAGCAGTGCATGAGGTTGGTCATGCTGTCGTTGCATGGGAATATAAAGAGTTCTTCAAATTCTATAAGGCTTCTTTAGAGGATAATAGCTTAGCTGGTGGTATTTGTAAAATATTTCCAACTAATTTAAAGCCAGGGTCAACTGAAAGAATGATTGCAGATATTGAAATATCTATGGGAGGATATCTAGCTTGCTTAATGTTATACAAGCACAAAGATAGAGGAGCAATTTCAGATTTAGAAAGGGCAAGACATCAATCAGCAGCTTTAGTAAATACTTATGGCTATGAAGGATTTGAGCCTTTATTAAATCATGATTCAAATGGAATTCAAACATCACCTGATAAGAAGCGAAACAATGAAAAGAAATCAGAAAAAATATTGGCAAGATGTGAAAAGAATGTAAGAAGAATTATTAAAGATAACAAAGATAATATAATTAAGCTTGCAAATATGCTTGTAGAGAATAGAGTCTTAACAGGTGATGACTTAAAAAACGTTCTAGATTAATTAAGGAGGAAAAGAATATGAACGAAAAATAATACTGGGAGATTATTTTGCCCAGAAGAACTATTTGCTCAATATGTTGAGTATTATACAGGTTATGATATTGAAATAGAACCTGCAATATTAGATGAATATATTGATTCATTCTTTGAAGAAGGTTCAGCTTCTTTTGAAGAATTTCCTATGCACACTTTAAAACTAGATAATCTAACTAAGGATGAATACGATTATTTCTATCAACAATTGAATGATATTTATATGAAAATTTATGATGTTACAGATAGTAAATGGTTAAAGGACAAAATCAAGGAATGGCTAAATTTAGAATAGTTTATGATAAGAAGGATAGCATTAAATTGAATTCTATCCTATATTAATACAAAGTGGAGGTAGAAATATGAAATTTAAATTAATTAATAATTTAATTATTGTTTCAATTGAATATAAGAATTATTTATTAGATACAGGTTCAAATAGATCATTTAGTCTACTTGATAGTGATATTGAGCTTGTAATTAACGATGAAAAATACCATTTAGAGCGTAATATAGCATCGCATATAGTAAAGGATACTCTTTCAAAATTGGTTCCTGGTGAATTTATAGATGGTTTAATTGGAACAGATATCATATCAAAGACAAATTTGACAATAGATTATTTGAATAATGAAATCTATTTTGGCTTAGTTAAATGTAGCTATGATATTGAGCAGCATCATATACCATTTGAGGTTTCAATGGGTTATCTATTTACTTATTTTTATATGAAATCTTATCGATTAAAGATGCTAATCGATAGTGGAGCTGGCATTGGTTATGTTAAATCAAAATATTTAGATTTAAGTAAGCCAATTTGTGAATTAAATGATTATTCACCTGAGGTTGGTGAAATCAAAGGTAATACATATTGTTTCTATGATTCATTACATCAGGAAAATGTATTAGTTGGTAAACTTCCAGAGGTTTATGAATTTATATGTGATGGAATAGTACCTTTATATGAATTTGTAAGACCTGGATATTGTTCATTCGATTTCACCAAAAAGATATTTAGCTTTACAAGAAGATTTCTATAATTAAAAAAATATTCAAGCACTTATAAGTGTCTAGGAGCTTTTGTAATACCCTCCTTTCTAACAAAACTTTTATTTATTTGCTGCGGTGGCTCCTAGGTGGCTATAAGTGCTTGAATATCAATGGTTAGCTCTAATCCTTAATTGAGCGAGAAAAGGAGATAATATTTATGAAGAAATTAAATGTTTATGTTAAGGACAAAAATACTATTGTATTAAATGAAGATGCAGCTAAAGGTGATTATATTGATTTAACAGAACTAGCTTCTGTAGATACAAGTGCTATTGAATCATCAATTGCTGAAGCTAAGGATAAGGTATATCAACAAAAGCTAGAAGAATTTAAGAAGAGCCTAGTTGCAGAAGCTAAATTAGATAAGGAAGAGGCATTAGCTAAATTATCATTAAGAATTAAAGAATTAGAAGCAACTATTTCTAAGAATAAGGAATTAAATGATGCCAATTTAAAGGCTATGGAAAAGGAAAAACTCGAAGCAATTAATCTTAAGGCTAATGAGGTTGAAAAGAAATATTTAGATCAAATTAATGATTTAAATAATAAGCTTGCAACTTTTGAAGCTAATCAAAAATCTTTAGTTACATCAATTAATGCTAAGAATCAGGAAGAAATTAATAATTTAAAGAATATTCATTCTAATGAATTATTAGCCGAAGCAAAGAAGTATGAAGCATCACAAAATGAATTAAATATTCTTAAGGCTAAATATGATTCAGATATCAAGAATAAGGAATTAGAGATTAATTCTAAATATCAAAATGAAATTGCCAATCTAATGAAGGATAAGGAGCTAATGAAGGTTAATAATCAGGCAAGTATTGATAAGCTTAATAATGAGCATCAAAAATCCTTAGATGATACTAAGCATCAATATGATGACAAGATTAGATCATTAGAGGATACAGTTTTAGGATTACAACGTCAAAGAGCACAGCTAGGATCAAAACTAATTGGTGAGGATTTAGAGGTTTGGTGCACAAATGAATATTTATCATTTGCTCAAACAGGTGGCTTATCTAATTGTGTTTGGACAAAGGATAACCAGGTTGTAAGATATGCTGACCAGGTTAAGGGCTCTAAGGGAGATTTCGTTTTACATTGTTATGCTACTGATTCTCATAAGGATGAAGAATTATTAACTTCAATTTTATTTGAAATGAAGAATGAATCACCTGAATCTAAATCAAAGCAGCATGCTTCTGATTTCTACGCTAAATTAGACGAAAACAGAAACAAAAAGCATTGTAAGTATGCTGTATTAGTATCTGATTTAGATAGAGGTAATAATGATTTACCTATGAAGAGAGTATTAGAATATCCTGATATGTATGTTGTAAGACCAGAATATATGATGACATTCATTAATATCATTACATCTATTACTAAGAGATTTGTTGATTTAGTTTTAAATAATGCTAAGGAAGAATTAACATTAAAAACTAAGAAAGAAATCCTAGAGGAATTCGATTCTTTAAAGGAATCTTATTTAAATAAGGAATTAGATGCATTATCAAAGGATATTGATGAAATCGAGAAGCAAACAAATAGTATTATTACCTCAGCTAATAAGATTAATTTAACTATTGAGCATGTAAGACTTCAATATATCCAAAAGATTGAACGTAAGCTAGAGATCTATTCTGGAAAGCTAAATAAGAATTTAAAGCGTATCGAAGAATAGTTATTATTGCTATAGGGATATGATTGATTTCATATCCCTATAACTAACATAAAGTATGATTAGAATGTGATGTGAGATATTGAAGGTAATTGAAAGAAATTAAGAGAATCATTACTAAAATATTGTTGATTAGATACTTATGTTGGTTAAAATATATCAATTTTTAATTGAATTAATTTGAATAGGTGGTGAATTATTTGAAGGAAAAAGTAAAACTACGTTTAAATGATAACGAGTATGATTTGCAAAATATATTTATAACTGGAAATACCCAGTGTGGGAAGACAACTATAGCCAGAAGTTTTATATCACAATTACAAAAAGAAGAGATTGAAATATATGTTGTTGGAGATAAAGCATATGTTGATTATAGAGATTTAAATGTGCATATATGTGATGCTATAAATTTAAGACATGTTTATTATATCTATGGATGGAATCGTGAATTAAAAAAGAGAATGGTTGAAGGATATAGTAGCTTAAAAGTAATCATAATTGATGATGTAACATCGTTGTTATATTATCCAACTAACACAGATGAATCAATTAATAGATTATGTTATTTAGTTCAAAATGGACCAAAATATGGTATGTATTTTATAATACTTTCCCAGCGAATTTGCAAATCAACATTTAAGTCTGAATTTAGAAAAAATACATCACTTCATATTTATATGCGATGTAATAATGCTGAAGAATCAAGATTCTTAATTGGAAACGACTCATTAGTTTCTCTAAAAAGAGGCGAATTTAAAATAGAATCATATATCAATTATTAATTGGAAGTGTACATAACTGAAAAAACAAAAATGGAATTAAAAAACTTCATAATACTTGATTGGTGGTTAAAATATTGATCTTAAATTTGATGAAATATTATAATTTAGAATAATTATAAAGGTAGGTGGATAAAAATGAAAAATTGTAAATGGGATACTCATGGCAATCTTATTAGTTATGAAACAGATGGTGGTTCTACAATCACTGATTATAAGCAATTAGCTAAATCTATGGGGCTATATAAAGAACCAGAATACAAATCATGTGCTGGTGGTGGAGATGGTGGTTGTTCATTAATAACAGCTATAATTTTAATTTCAGTTTTCTTTGCTATGCTAGCCGGAATTTTTGCAGTCTTTATATATTGCTTCATAAAATTTGGAACTGCCTTTCGAATAACTGCTTGTGTTATTGTAGTGTTAAGCATAATAATAAGTATTATCATTTATTCTAATAAAAAAACTAAGAAATATAATGATGCTTATAGAAAGAAAATGGGTTATAGAAGAAAAAAGTAATTATAATTATTTCAATAGGAAAAGAGGGACTTATATTGGATTTATTAGATAAAGAATATGCTAAAAAAGAAATATTAAATATATTAGGTAATAATGCTAATAATGAAAGAATAAAGAGTGAATTAGCATTATTAAATGATAAGAATTATATTGAAATATTATTAGCTAAAAAGATAACAGATTATTTGATTAATCATAATGAATATTATGATGTTAGAGGTGTATATCCAAACTTATATATTAATTATTTGTTGGGAATAACTAAAATAGATCCAACAAATAACAATACATTATTACCTTATGAATTATTATTTGAGAATGATAAGAAACCATTAGTATATGAAATTAATGTATCTACTAATATAAAGGATAAATTAATAAAGTATTTAAATGAATTAGTAAACAATACTTTAGTAATGGGATATTATTATGACGATGATGGCAATAAACAAGAAATAGATTTTAAATGCTTCATACCATTAAATAATGATATTGATTTAACTAAGGATTATAATTTTGGTGAATCAGATAATCCTAATTATATTAAAATAAATATTCTAGGATTAAAAAATTATGATGATATTAATTACTTCATTAATAAATATGGATATCCTAAATATGACATATTTAGCAATGAAAGAATAAAAGATGAAATATTTGAAAAAAATAATATATCAGGTTTATTAAATAAATCTAAAAATATAGTAAATATGTTAAAGTTAGTTAATAAGGAAAATATGACATTTGATACTTATGTATATATATTAGGTGCTATTCATGGGACTAATATATTAGAACAAATTGAAGGTGAAATCATAGATTCAAAAAGAATACATGATTACCCAACCTCAAGAGATAAGATATATGAATTATGTAAAGAATTAGGTAAATCACATGAGGATGCTATTAGAATAGCAATCCTATCTAGAAAGCGAATATGTGATAGAGATAAGTATTTTGATGAATGGGCTAAATTAGTAGAAGGATTACCTGAATATTTAATTAAATATTTATTTAAGATTAAATATACATTTCCTTTAGCCAACTTAATTAATACAGCTAAATTAGATTATTTAGAAATGTATTATAAATTAAATGTCCACGATTATTATGAAGTTAAATTAGGGAAATATCTAAAGATATTTAATAAGCTAGATAAAGAAGAAATAGAATTACTTACTGATGATTTAATTAATAATCATAATAGTAATTATGATAATAATTTAAGATTATACTTAGAATATAAAAATAGGGCATAATATAATGCCCATTTTTATGTACATGTTATCTTCTATAATTAATTTACAAAGGATGGTGTAATTATGGATATTAAGAAATTACATGATGAAGTTGAAAAACAAATGAATTATAGAATTATAGAAACAATGGATAAATCTATAATGTATTGTGGTAAATATGGAGAAGATTTATTCTTTACATCATTAGGTGATAATAAATGGGTTTTCTCAAGTATAACTTTAGGTATCTTTGATTTAGATCTTGATGATGGAAACAAATGGAGATTATTATTAAATTTTTGCGATAAAGGTAATGATGATTTTAATTACAAAAAATTATCTCTTGTAAGAAGTCAAAACAGTTGTGAAATGCTAGATAAAATATATGATGACTATTTAAGAACTAAAGATGATAAATATTTTGATTTATTAACACAAGAATTATATTATGTTAATTCATATAAATTATCTAAAACACATTTTAAGGATTGGATAATTGCTGGTGCTCATAGAAGTTTAGATGAGGTTTCAAAAGATAAAATAAAACTGTTTTTATCATTAAGAAAAAAGATAAAGAAGAATTTAAGCTATTATAAAGAAAAAGATAAAAATAAATATAATGCATTACTCGAAAAGATCGAAACAATGGATAAAAAATAATCATAGTCCATTTTTATGGACGTGCCATCTTTTATAATCATGTTATAAAGGATGGTATTTTTTATGAATAAGATAGATATATTAAATGATTTTAAAAGAACAATTAATAATGATAATTATGAATCTGTTATTACAATAACAAAAGATGATTTGAAAGAAATAGATGATTATGAAATAGTAGGTACTATATCATCATATCTACATGATTCTAATGATGACTTATCATTTAATATGATAAATGATAATAAACCAACATATTGTATAATTAATTTTATTGTCTCAAAAGAATTTAAAATTAGTGCTATGCACAATATAATAAAAGAAATAGAATGTATGTTTCCTGATGTATATTTACGTATAGGTACATATTTAGATAATAATATGAATCATCTATGTAAGATAAAAGCTATATTATTAAATGGAGGTAATTCAAATGAGTGATAAATGGGAATTAAAAATAAATGAGGGTTTTAGAATAATTGATAGTTTTGAAGATGCTGTTGATATTATCAAAGATGAATTAAATGAATATTTTGATATAGATCAATGCTTCTATAATAGAATGCCATTTTCAGTTGGTGTATTAGAATCTCAATTATATGATGAAAATAAAATAACAGATGAACAAATAATAGTATTTGAAAGAATACAAATGTTATTAAATAGAATATTTATAAAAGAAGATATTGCTGCATTGGATTATATAAAGCATGATTATTCAATGCACTATGAAGATGATTATATTTATGACTTAAATATTATAAAAAAAGAAGATGAAATAATATTATCAACTAAGGTTGATTGTAAAGAATATATAGATTATTTAGAAACAAACATGTTTACATTTGATTCTAATAAAGAATATTATTTTAGATCTAATCAAAAGGTAGCTGTAAGTTCACCAGATGATAGATTCTCATTAGATTTTATTGCTGAATTAGATATTTTACTAAAAAAGAAGTAATAACAATTATATTGTGACTTGTTATGTCCTCATTAGTGTGCTACCATTAAGTTAGAAAGAGGGCGATTAAATATGAGTAATTTGAAGGCGACAATTAATGACTTAAAGGAAAAAGAGCAACAATTAAATGTTTTATTAGAGAAAATAGAAAATGACAGTAGTATGATTGCTAAAGTCTACGAATCATTTAAAGTATCAAATTCTTTACTAGATTATAGTTTTGTTACAAATGATTACGTGGATAGCTGTCCTAAATTATTTAATATAATTAACACATTGATTACTGAGGACTTGAATCCTTTTAAAAACTGGAAGTTAAATGAACATAGGAAGTATAAAGCGTATAAAATGGATAATCGAGGAACTGCTGTTTCAAATGACAAAGATGTAAAAGAAACAATGATTCAAAGGCATTTAATTAGATGCAAGGCTTATGAGGAAATACTTGGTAAAATGATTGGATATGAAGTGACTATACCTGGTGGGTATAAAAGAAAATTTCCGATTGATTTAATTTCTTATAAAAAGGATGATTCTGGTTTAAGTCTTTATTTGATTGAGTTAAAAAAATGCAAATACGGAGTTAAAGGATCAGATAATAAAGAAATAATTTTACGTGCAATTTCTGAAATTGCAACTTATTATCAAGTATTTAAAGCTGCTATTAATTGTGAAGATGATGGTTTGGCTCAGGAGTTGGTGGATAGAATAGGCGAAGATGTTACTATTGATGATATTAGAAAAGCAAAAATATACAAAGTGATTATTGGTCCTAAAAAAATGATTGAAACAAAATCATTAATAGAAAATAGACTAAAACTTGATTCATATAAATTCTTTGTAATTGAATCAATTAATTCAAATATTGAATTTTCAATGAATTCAACTGAACAATTATTTAAGATTTATGAGGTAAAATAATATGTCACACATCGCAAGAGAATTAAAAATGTTATTTTACCTAAATGATCATATGAATAGATTAGTAAAAATATCTGAATTATCTGATTTATTAGAAGTAACACCTAGACAGGTAAGAAGATATAGAGATGATTTAGAACAATGTGAATTCTATATATCTGAGGTAAGAGGACCTAATGGTGGTTATAAATTAGTTAAGACATTAGATAAATCATTAATGATTCCCGATAATATTATGCTTGCTTTAAATGTATCTGCTAAGAACAATGTATCATTAGTTAAAGCATTAAATAATCTTCCTGTTATCTCCACTATAGATAATGTAGTAGGTGGAGATAATATAATAACAGATTATGAAATGAATAATTTGGTATTATTAGTAAATGCTATTAATGAATCTAAATCAATATCTTTTCATTATCTAGCAAGAAGTGGAAAAGATTTTGATTTAGAAATTAATCCATATAAATTATCATATAAGAATCATACATATTATCTATATGGAGATCATAAAGGATTATATAAATGTTATGATGTTGATTGTATCTCAAATCTTTCAATAAATGAGACATTTGAAAAGAAACAAGATTTATTAAATATAGATAATGATGAATCTAGCTATGGGGTTAAAAATGATGGTAAAGAAACTACACTCATTTTAGAATACTCAATTGATTCTATTTTAGGAAGAATAGAAAGAGTATTTGAATATAAGGGTATAGTAGATAAGGATAATAAAACATATACTGTAAAATCTAATTCAGAAAATGAATTATATTATCCTTTATTTCAATTAGGTACTAAGAATATTAAAATAAAGAACAAAGAATTTAAAACTAAATATGTTAAATATTTAGAAAACCAGCTAAAGGCATTAAACCAATAGTTGGTTTTATTTTTTACCATTGTGTCATTTTATGTCCTCAATACTAGATATAATTTAATTGTAAAAAAAGAAAGCAAAAGGTGATTTTATGATGACAAGTGAATTTAAATTAGCAGTAAAGAAATTTATAGAAGATGATGGATTGATAATAATAAGAAATAGTAAAAATGAAAAAGAAGCTATTACTAATCTAATGAATGAATATGGATTTACAAAAAGAATAGCTAAAAAAATAGTTAGAACAAAGCTATGTGGTTTAGCTAATATTGATATAAGTAAATCATAGTATTGTCCATTTTTATGTACAAACATTATTATAAGATATACTTGAAAAAAGATAAAAAAATATTATTGTGACACTCTATGTCCACTATTGTTATTTATAATGATGCTGAAAATGGAGGTAACTATATGAAAATGGATAAATATAATAAAAGATTAATATCACTTGTTGAACCTATATTAAATAGATTAAGTGAAGAAAGAAAAAGATATTTAGAGGAAGAATTAAATAATGTAATTAAGCATAATCAAGCTATAAGAATTCTAATGGCATATGATATAGTAAAGTATTTAAAGAATAATAATTATTCATATCTATTTAGAGGTAATCTTGATTCATCATATTTAGCATATGAATTAGGTATTACTAATGTAGATTGTTTTGAATTAAATATTATTCCAGAAAGATGTTATGGAATTGATTATGAAACAACTGATAGTATTTGTTTTAATGTTGGTGGTAAAGTATTATCTAAAGTCTTAAAGCATATCGATGATACTTATAAGGATAAAATAGTTAGATTATATTCAGAATATTCATGTGGAACAATATCATTAAATAATACTCATAGATTATATGTTATAGATGATAAAAAGGAATATAAAACAAAGACAATCTATGAGAATGGAATAGGCTATAGATGTCTAAAATCAGAAGATATTAAAAATGATAATAATATTATTAAAATTATTCCAATTGGACATTTTCAAAATGATTTAATAGATGATTCATTAAGATTAATAAAGGAGCATAATCACATAATAGATAATTTAGAAGATAAAGCTTATATCATTAATCAGTTATGTGATTATTCTAATATAGATAAATTATTTTGTTTCGAATTTAGTAGTGATGAAATAAATAAAATGATAAAAGTATTTAAGCCTAAATCAATCAATGATT
>Ga0247610_10001749_pt1 | contig 26269 bp, 34 predicted proteins | sample 174DNAGHGhighgp2_FD_193483 | JGI IMG/M metagenome (GOLD analysis project Ga0247610, IMG submission 193483) | Sheep rumen microbial communities from Palmerston North, Manawatu-Wanganui, New Zealand - 1742 DNA GHGhigh gp2 | ecosystem: Host-associated > Mammals > Digestive system > Stomach > Rumen...
CATACGTTCTATAATACTTCAGTTTTTGATAAAGTTCCTCATCATTCGTAACCACCATGCCACCTTCACCTGTAGTTACATTCTTGTTCGCGAAGAAGCTAAAGCACCCGACATGAGAGCACGAACCGGCTTTATGTCCCTTCCATGTGGCACCATGCGCCTCTGCGGCATCCTCAATTATGTAGAGATGATACTTATCTGCAAGGGCTTGAATGGCATCCATGTCACACATTTGGCCGAATATATGCACCGGCATGATTGCTTTAGTACGCGAAGTGATCTTCTCCTCTATTTTCTTCACATCAATATTCCAAGTTTTTGGATCTGCATCTACAAATACAGGTTTGGCACCGGTATAACATACAGCAAAAGCGGAAGCAATCATCGTGAATGTAGGTACAATGACTTCGTCACCTTCTTTAATGCCCAAAGCTACAAGAGCAAGGTGCAGTGCTATCGTACCATTGCAAACAGCCACTCCAGACTTGCAGTCACTATATGCTGCAAACTGGTTCTCAAACTCGGTTACGTACTTACCGGCAGAACTAATCCATCCGGTAGATACAGCATCGGTAACATATTTTAGCTCGTTTCCAGCGAGTAATGGTTCACAAACGGGAATAAAAGTATTCATATTATTTCAAAATTACTTGTTCATCACTAATTGGTTCGAAGCGGACTTTGTCCATCTCACCACAATACGGGCCTTGCTTCACTTCAATCATCTCAGCTCGCTCGAGAACCTTAAAGCCATGTCCGCCATGAGCCAGCATTACTACATCACCTGCGGAAACGATACAGCTTTCAAGATAGTTACGACTATCATCGTAAAAATCCACACGTACTTTTCCACATCGTACAAACAGCACTTCTTGAGTTAAATCCACCTTACGCTCTACCAGATTATGTACATGCGGAGCAATAACATACTCATCAGGACGATTCATATATCCTAACTGTTGAGAGAAATCATCCGGAGTAAAAAAACTGATGCCTTCTTTATGGTAATCAGCACGAATGATTACGCCCAAGATTTTACCATTCAATTCGATTTTTTCAAAAGTATCCATATTATTGTTTATTTATTAATTCTTTATAAGCTGATTGAATACGAGATAACGATATAGAAAAAGGACTGTCAGGATCGGAAGGAACATGATCCTTTTCCGTGATATACATCGCATCCAACTGAAAATTCTGCACGTAAAAAGCCAAAAAATTCTCTAACGTCCGCTGAATATTGGAGAAGATCAGCACCTTGGTACCCGGTCTGCAAAATACCAAATTTGCGAATCCACTGGAATATGGTCCTACTATCTCTGTTGCTCTTTGAAATAACCTTATCTTCGCATCATAATCCAATTTATGAGCTTCAATAACCTTAAAGCCTTGACTTACAAAATAGGTCTCTACTTCATCATTATTCGTCATATTGCGCCATTGAGCATGGCGAGTAATATATAATTTCACTTCCTCTTTTTCAGATTTTTTCTCGACTTGCGGTATAAAATACTGCTGCATTTGCCGAGCCACATATCCCGGAGTTATCATATCAAAAGGACATACATACGAAACATGCTCAATCATATCTGTTGTATTATCCATCCAATACAATGTTTTACAGTGAGCAATTACATTTTCTTGCAAGGTAGCCAATCTGCATTCCGGTATATATTGGTGCACAAATCTATTAACTGCCTCCTTAATGTGTGTATCACTATAATCAGGCGTCATGATAGTTATATCACACCTAACTTCTTTCGGTAATTGCAAAAGATTATACAATTTCACCAAGTATTGCAACATGAAATGCGACCACACATCACTATACACACCACATAATGAAAAGACCGTATCAAATTCTTCCATTCGCAGCGATTGACGCTGGATATATATGCTATCATCTGTATATTTTACCAATCCGACATCTCGTGGCATATCTTTGGTAAAGAAATGTATATTCTTTTTTGCCCACAATACTTTACTACCATTTACGATAACATAATCTGCATGTGATCTTATCTCAGCATTTTCTATTCGATAACAATTTTGAGCAGCCGTACTTAATGTTAGTTCACCTTTTGGCATGACCTGATATATAGGGATCATCTTTATAATCTCATGCGTAATCGGCTTTATCTCTTTGTATATATATGAACTAAGATCATCCTCTAAAAAATACTTTTCAGATGCAAATAACCTTCTTTGGTATAATTTACGTTCATGCTTTTGAAGCGCATGCTTCGTAAATACGTTAACTTTATGCAATAGTTTTTGAATAATAGAAGCCATACATTTTTTAGTGTTTTAGACAATAACTAATTGTATCTTTCGGATTATATAATTGATCCGTATAAGCTAACACAATAAAATCTTTCTCTCCTTCATTCAAGAATGCATGAGCCACCCCACTCGGAACAAATATTGTTTTTGCATCTTCAAATCGCAAGGGAATCTCCATTCTTTCTTTGCTATTAACATCCTCCAATAGCAACACACTCTCCCCTTCTATCATAGTAAACCATTCATTTGCCTTGGGATGATAGTGTCCTCCTTTCAACTGACCGGGTTTGCCCATCGTCAGATATACTTCACCTGTGTACGAGGGAAATCCTTCCTCCTTGCCGGTTATTACCTTCAAGAACCATCCTCGCTCATCCGCTATCAGTTTACGAGGAATAATCTGTATTTTATCCTGCAATCTCATTTTTAGTACGCTTCAATAATATCTTTTAGAATAGTACTTGGTGCCTCATTCAAAGCTTGATGCAATTTCGATCCATCTAATGCCAGATATTTCATACCCACATCTGCTCTTTGTGCACTTCCGAAACACCCTTGCGGTACTTGCTTATTAAAATAGGTATGAATAGCTTCTACCAATTCCCGCACGGTAAACTCTTCGCTTCCGGCTATATTATAGATTCCGGATGGTAACATTTTTGCATATGCATCATCCAAAATCTTAGCTACATCACCCACATACAAATACTGTCTCACTTGTTCGCCACTTGTGAAGTGCAACTCTTCATTATTTTTGATAGCATTAATAGTATAAGGGATCAAACGTTTCGGATTTTCTCCCGGGCCATAAATAGTTGGCAATATAAAATGCCAATGGATAAAATCATGCTTGTATGAAGTCACGAACCGCGTTAACATTCGTTTCGATACCGCATAGTCATTGGGCGCTTGAGCGACCGAATTTAAAATATCCTCTTCCGTTACCGGATGCTTCACACATGCTTCTCCTAACTCAAAATAACTACCAAATGTTACAAATACACCTGTGAAATCCAATTCTTTTAACTTATTGCATATAGTAACCGGTGATGTTACATTGAGAGCATATATCAGATCAGCTCCTTCTTTTAAGTTAGATTGTATTCCGGCACCTATGGCATAGACAATAATATCCGAGTCCAACATCGTAGCACAATCTAAATCTCTATCCATCAAATTAATTTCATGGAAAAAGTCATAGTGCAATGTATCCGGTGCAGCTAACCCGTACATATCCAATGTCCAGCCATGCTCATTGGCATACTTGCCTATCGCATTGGATAAAAATCCATTTGTTCCCAATATACTTATCTTCATATCGCAATCTTATATCTAAATTCTAAAATCTACAAAATGAATTTATCTCATCTACGCATAGAGAGTAAACATCCTCATTTTGGTATCGTTTGTACCAATCTGCTGTCAGCGCGATAGCCTCAGCCGTACTCAATCTTGGTTGCCATCCCAATCTTGTCTGCGCCTTCGTGATATCCAACATCAGCAAGTTCGCCTCGTGAGGTGCATTCGGATCTGTCTGATCAAGCAACTCACCACGTCCCATCTCCTTCGTCAACATCGTCGCCACATCCCATACCGGCACTACGGCATCCATCTTCGGACCAAAGTTCCACCCATCGCAATACGCGGTGGGTTCTTCCCACATTTTCTGCGCCAACAGTAAGTACCCGCTCAACGGCTCCAACACATGCTGCCATGGACGCACCGCATGACGATTGCGTATCTTAATTGGCTCATTCGCCTCAATCGCACGGATGCAATCCGGTATAATCCGATCCTTTGCCCAGTCTCCACCTCCAATCACGTTTCCGGCTCTCACACTTGCAATCGCCTTACCATGTTTCTCGTACGCTACAGGATTCATAAAACTCCGTCTCCAACTGCTGATAGCTATCTCGCATGCACCCTTGCTACTACTGTACGGATCATAACCACCCATCGGTTCATCCTCGGTGTACGCATGGTTCGTCTCGCGGTTCTCGTAGCACTTATCCGTCGTGATCATCACAGCCACTTTTGCCGACTCGCAATGCCGGAACGCTTCCATCACGTTAATCGTTCCCATCACGTTCGTCTGCCATGTCTTCACCGGCTCATCATAACTCAACCGCACCAACGGCTGCGCTGCTAAGTGAAATACTATCTCCGGCTGATACTCATCAAAGATGCGCTGCATCGATGCTCCATCGCGAATATCTTCTCTCAAATCAGCTTTGATTTTGCTGCCAATACCGGAAAGCACGAAGTTATCCTTATTGGTGCTTGGGTCTAATGCCACACCAATAACCTCCGCACCCATCTCATGCAGCCAGATACTCAACCACGAACCTTTGAATCCCGTTTGGCCGGTTACAAGCACACGTTTGCCCTTATAGAAATTTTTCATTTCATCCATGGAGCATTTCCTTCTGCTATGAGTTTTTCAAGTTTTTCTTTATCGCGCAGCGTATCCATGCATTGCCAGAACCCTTCATGCTTGTAGCAATCCAACTGTCCTTCATTCGCCAATTGCTCCAGCGGTTCACGTTCCAGCACACTAGTATCGCCATCTAAATAATCCATCACTTCTGGTTCGAGCACCATAAAGCCTCCGTTAATCCACCCCATATCTTCCTTGCTCTTCTCGCGGAAAGACAGTATCTGCGTTCCATCCATATCCATCACGCCAAATCGTCCTTCCGGCTGCACACCTGTCAAAGTGGCTTTATGTCCTTGCGCCTTATGAAAAGCAATCAGTGCGTTGATATCTACATCGCTCACTCCGTCTCCATAGGTCATGCAGAATGATTCATTGCCTATATAGTCTTTTACGCGTTTGATACGTCCTCCTGTCATGGTGTTGAGTCCGGTATCTACTACTGTCACCTTCCACGGCTCTGCATGGCGACTATGCACAATCACCTCATTGCCGTTAGTAAAATCAAAAGTCACATCGCTTGTATGCAGGAAATAGTTCGCAAACCACTCCTTGATTACATCCTGCTTGTATCCGGCACAAACAATAAACTCATTGATACCGAACTTACTATACCATTTCATGATATGCCACAAGATCGGCTTGCCTCCTATCTCTATCATCGGCTTCGGTCGTAAATGACTCTCTTCGCTAATTCGTGTGCCGAATCCTCCGGCTAAAATAACAGCTTTCATGATTATCGTTTAATTATTCTTTTCAATAAAATATTTTTATCAAATGCTAATGCCTTGCAAATATGAGAAAATGCTTCTTTTCTTTTTTTATGGAATGTATACAACTTATAAAGTTTGTAGTGATATTCTGCGATTATGGGATTGATAATAGATTTGTATTGATAACTTAACCCCTTATTGATTACCTCATACATCCTTATTCGGTTACTCCAATCTGCCCCATAATCAAAGTTATAAGACGACACACCTACTCCAGCACGATATACCGTAGCTATAACATTAATGAATTTTGCTTTACCGTATTGACCTAACGCAATAAATAATGGTTCGTCTCCTATATAACATTTACTAATCCAATTGGGTAATCCATCCTTCGGCCTTCTATACAATACCGATGAGGTATGACCACACGACTGAATGTTATCTCTCCTTTCTTCTACATTTAATGCATTACATTGGATAATATCCTCTATCGTATATGTATCCCACACACGATTGATAGCTATTAACTCGTGATCTGGATACTTTACAAGTGAATTGGTGAAACACATCGAATAGTCTGGATGCGCTTCTAGGAAATCCACTTGTTTCTGCAGCTTCAACGGATCCGTCCAATAATCATCTCCTTCACACAATGCTATATATGTAGCATTCGTCTCGACTAATGCCCTTTCTACTACTCTATTTAATGAACCATCTTGCTTGCACCATTGATTCTCTTGCTCATATATAGGCCTAAAAATTTCGGGATACTTCTCTTCGTATTCTCGTATAATAGCCACCGAACCATCCGTCGACACATCATCATGCACTACAACTACATATCGAAAGTTTGTTTTCTGCATCACAAACCCCTCGAAACACTCTCGTAGATACGATTCATGATTATATACGAGACACTTAATGGCCACTAATATTGGTTCATTTTGCTTCATATCACATCGTTTATAAATTTCAACGCCTCAAATATCATTTCCTTCGAAACGGTTTGATTCACCTCGTACTCTCCGACTGCGGAAAGTAGCGTAAAGTTGATCTCATTTGCCGATGCGTTTTTCTTATCATTCCGCATCAACTCTATCATCCCATCAAAATGGGATTCCCGTATCCGCAATAGCCCATAGTAAATACTCATACAGGAAGCGAGGTTATCAACCACTTTCTTGTCCAATCCTTTGACTTGTGAACTCAGCCAAGCCTCAGCTACCAACCCAACTATCACTGCGTATCCATGCCGAAGCGGCTTGCACTCCTCAAAACTCAATTCCTCTACCGCATGACCTACCGTGTGCCCCAGGTTCAAGCATTTGCGCAATCCTTTCTCAGTCGGATCTAACTCCACGACATGCTGCTTCACGGCTATTGATTCATTTATCATCCGCTCCACAACAGCCATCTGTTCATCCGTTGCCTCATTCAATTTCAAGAACAACGGCAGATTCATGAATGCCTCATTTAGCGCCTCATCCCCCGACAATAACGCATGCTTAATTAATTCGGCATACCCAGACAGCATCTCTTCTCGCGGCAAGGTCTTCAAGAACTCCGGCACAATCCATACATTCTTCGGAGCATAAAAGGTACCTATCTCGTTCTTCAGTCCGTCAAAGTCAAATCCTGTCTTTCCACCATGTCCGGCATCTACCATCGACAGCAGCGTAGTCGGCACGTTGATATAATCAATTCCGCGGCGATACGTAGAAGCCACAAAACCTCCCATATCTGTTACTACCCCACCTCCGAGATTAAACAGCAGTGCCTTTCGAGTCGCCTTACGTTCAACCAAAGCATGCCATAGCGGTAATATCGTCTCTATCGACTTATGCTCTTCACCAGCCGGTATGACCAACACATTCTCCTCTAAAACGTGTAACTCGTACCTATTGTGTAATAGGTCAAGCAGATGCGGTAAACACAACACTCGTGTGTTACTGTCTACTAAGATGAATATTTGATCTTCTGCGTAATCCATTCGAATGACTATGCAACAATCTCCGAAATATCTTTTATTAATCTCTCCGTCTTCTCCCATCCCAAGCATGCATCCGTCAACGACTGTCCGAACACCTTACCCGGCACGTTCTGTCGTCCGTCTTGGATATAACTCTCAATCATCAAACCTTTAATCATCCTACCCAATTTGTCGTTATACTGCCGCGACTGCATCACTTCTTTTGCAATACGGATCTGCTCCTCGTATTGCTTATTCGAGTTATGGTGGTTACAATCCACAATCACAGCCATATTGTGCAATCCGCGCGCCTCATAGTTCGTAAATAGATGCAGCAACGTCTCATAATGATAGTTCGGCTGCGACTGGCCATCCTTATCCAAATAGCCACGCAAGATGGCATGCGCATACATATTGCCTTCAGATGACACTTCGCTACCATTATAGATAAAGTGATGCGGATGCTGAGCTGACTGAATCGAGTTAAGCATCACGTGTATATCTCCATTCATCGGATTCTTCATCGCAACCGGTATATCCAAACCGCTTGCAACCAATCGGTGCTGCTGGTTCTCAACCGAACGCGCTCCCACTACAGTATACGCCAACAAGTCCTGCAGGTACTCCATCAACTCAGGATAAAGCATCTCATCTACCGAGAACAACCCTGTCTCTTTGGCAACCGACAAATGCAAGTCACGCACGGCACTCAGTCCCTTCACGATATTTTCTTCTTCTGTCAAGATTGGCTGGTGCAGCATACCCTTGTACCCATCACCGGTTGTGCGTGGTTTGCAGGTATAAACACGAGGAATGATAATCGCATGCTCTTTCACTTGCTCCTGCAACTTTGCCAAACGAGATACATACTCAATTGTTGCCGCTTTGTTATCTGCCGAACAAGGTCCGACTAACAGTATCAACTTCTGTGACGCACCAGATAGCACCTTGCAGATCTCTTTTCGCTGTGCATCACGAGCCGCAGCCAACTCTGCCGGTAACGGCATCTGAGCCTTCAACTCCTCTACGGATGGTATCTTATCAATAATCTTCATGGTCTAAATCAATTTTGCGTCCCAGTTCTGCCGACAAATATGCCAGATAAATCATCCGAATCGTCTCGTATGCCAGGTCAAATCCCGATTGCGGCTCATGATCATAGTAGATAGAGTGCATAAAGTCACGCATCTCGTCCGCATAACCGCGCATTATCTCATCCTCTAAGAACGGATTATTCCATCCGGTCTTCGACGGTAACATCTCCGACAGATAAACATCATCCAATCGATCCTCGTCCAAGAAATACGTCTGCATCATATTTGACATCGTCAGATTGCAGTTGATAGCCGTATCGTTGCAGTATAATTCCACATAGTTCTTGCTACCTCCCAACAACGTATCCGTTGCCAATACCACTGCGCGTGAGTCATCCGAGAACGTCAGTATTACCGAACCCATATCTTCCACATCGTTCGGACGCGCTGCGATATGACGGTGATCATATTCCGACAACGACGGAGTGATACGTCCCATATCAGCCATCACGCTCTTCACATGAATCTCTTTGCCCAATGCCTTTGCCTCCTGTTGTTTCAACCACAAGATCGCTGCCAACGGATGCGAACCGGTACGGATGAATGTACCTCCTCCGGTCTTTGCCCACTCTCCGGCAACTGCGGAACTGGAACCTTTCAGACTCTCCTCGCCTTTGGCATACAAGATTCGAGAGCGTTTCGTCGTGATTATCTCTGCAGCCTTGCGGATGGCCGGAGCATAGACGAAATTCTCTGCATACAAAAACTTCCTATCCGTCTGCTGAATAATCGCCTTCAACTCCTTGATAGACTCCAGCAACGAAGCATACATCTTCTCCTTCGGCACATGAATACCGATAGGCTCCTTGTCTCCCGGCTCACCGAAATATCCGGTCAACGGCTTCTCGCAAATCACATGCTTTCCGGCAAGCAACGCACGTTTCACCATGTCCGCATGCAGATATGGAGGTGTACAGATATCGATTACATCTATCTCATCGTCATTGAGCAGATCATTGAAATCAATCGATGCGTACTCAAAGCCGTAACGCTCTTTCGCCATATTCACTTGCTCCGAACGACGCGCAATGATGCGCTTCAAGCGATAAGGAATACCGCTGAATCGTTTCAAAGCCTCCAAATGCAGTTCCGTAGCCCTACCGGCTCCTGCCATACCTATACAAATTTCTTTTTTCATAAGCCTATCTTTATTTGCGAGTTGTCATAATTCTTAATTAGTATATTCTTCATTGTTTCCATATCTGGGAACTTGAAGAACAAGAATCCGGCTACTTGTTTCTTATAGTCTTCTATCGTATCCCCTTCGTGCATCAACATATACTGCGATGCGAGATACGGTTTATATACGTCTGGGACAATAATGCTCTCTATCGTACCGTTCTCCGTTGCCATCAGTGACTTATATGCATAATAGCCATTCGGTTTAGCATCCTCGGGTAACTCATCCAATGATAATCCGCAGCGAGCTCTCGTCTCCCAATACTCCCAATCAATTCCGGTCTGCTCGTTACCCGGCACATGATACATATTGCCCAAGATACGACGCATCACTTCTAAAATCTGCGGTTGCTTACCATCATAGATATATTGCAAATGGAAGATTCCGTCACATAAGTTCAATGTCTTAGCAATATACTCTATCTGCCCAATCAACACATCCTTCACTTGCTCATAGTTATCGGCAGGATATGTATCAATCTCAACGCGGTACGGGTTGATGAACGAGTATTCGTTATTTGAGCATACAGCCACCACCTTTTGATTCTCCAAGAACGTACAGAATCCATGCTGCGTTCCTCTAATATACGGCTCGATCACAATGCGTTTGTTACGCGATTTCTCAAAAGCGAACTTCACAGCAGCCTCAGCCTCCTCTACATTCTCTGCCTTCGAGATACCATTGCCGGCACTCAAATCTGTCGGTTTGATGATAATCGGATACTGTGCTGTTTGCACGTACTTTAATGCAGTATCTACATCCGTAAATCCTTCCGCTATTGGAGATATTAAATGATGCTCCTTCGCAAATTGCTTGAATTTATCCTTGTTATGCAGCAGCAACGTTGTCTCCATACTATCATATCCCGGCAAGCCCAACTGCTCTGCGACATACGTAGCTGTATATACCCCAAAATCATTGCAGCATTGCACAACCGCATCTATCTTTTCGTCCTTCGCAATCTGCAAGATTAACTCCTTATTTGAATAGTCAGCCTTGATGTACTTATCACACAAATGCTCTCCGGGTTGATTTTCTATACTACCCGTCACCACGATATAATACCCCAATTCACGTAATGCGCGAATCGTTCCCAAGTCATTATGCGACGCACAAAGTAATAATGCCTTTTTCATCTTTTCCTCTTACTTTTTACATATAACGCAGATAATACGCTCAATATCATCTTGCTTTAATTCATGATGCATCGGTAGACAAAGTACCTCATTGGCAATACGTGTAGCTACTGGTATATTTGACGCAGCCGCACTTGGATATTCGCGATAAGGATTAAATGTACTGATCAATGGATAGAAATATCTTCTTCCAAATATACCCTGCTCTTTCAATTTAGCATAGAGCGCATCCCTGCTCATGCCATACTCGGTTTCATTGATGAATATCGGGAAGTAACTATAGTTATGTTTCACTCCCGGCATATCATCGAAGAACCGAATACCTTTCACATTACGCAATGCCTCTCGATAGGCATTCGCTACTTTCTGACGAGCCTCTATCGCAGCATCTACCTGCTTTAGATTCAGCAAACCATACGCAGCACGCACCTCATCCATCTTGCTATTGATACCCGGAGCAACCACTGTCACCTCATCCTCAAAACCGAAATTCTTCAGATGATCAATCTTCTCTTTCATCTCCTTCGTGTGGCAAACCAGCGCCCCTCCCTCGATGGTGTTATACACCTTCGTCGCATGGAAACTCAGTGTGCTGATATCTCCGGCATTGAGAATCGATTCGCCATTCACACGAACTCCAAAGGCATGCGCTGCATCATAGATTACCTTCAATCCGTGCTCCTTAGCTATCGCATCTATCTCTTTGGTCTTGCATGGTTTGCCGTAGCAGTGCACCGGCATGATAGCTACCGTATTGGGAGTAATAGCTGCTTCTATCTTTGCCGGATCCATACCGCATGTCTCTTCCTCAATATCCACGAAGACCGGAGTCAACTGGTTCCACCAGATGGAATGACTCGTTGCTACGAACGAATACGGAGTAGTTATCACTTCGCCTTTGGTAAGTCCAAGAGCTTGTAAGGCAGTAATCAGCGGCAAGGTACCATTGGTAAACAGAGAGATATACTCCACTCCTAGATATTCAGCCAGAGCCTTCTCCAACTGCTGATGAAACGAACCATTGTTGGTGATCCATTTGCTATCCCATATCTGTTGAAGGTATTGGTTAAACTCCTGCAAATCAGGCAAAAGCGGAGAAGTTACTAATATTTGTTCTTTGCTATTCATCTTAGCCTATTTTTTTCTCGCTATATTCGAATTGCGGTGTTATATCTCCGGGTTCCTTACCCATCCATTCACCTATCTCAATCGGACGATTCGCTAATGTGAACGAAATAATATCCGACTCCAACATAATCTCCTCTAATATTGCCGGCTGATTGAAGGATAAAAAATCAATAACGTATGTACCCCAATTCAGGAAATCAGCCGGTATACGACAGATTTGCTCATACTCACCAGTAGCATGCTTACGCTCGTAATACTTATCTCCTCCCGAAGTAGAGAAGATCCGCTCTCCCGACTCATTCTTCATGTGTAGCGTAATCCAGAACTTCTCCATCGGCTTCGTTAAACGATACTTCATCACGATCTCCAACTCATCTGTCACTCGCATCAAATCGCCATAAGAACCACTCTTAGGACGAACACCCATCTCCAGCAACTCAAAACCATCTTTGCCTTTCAATCCGTCTTTCCATATCTTGTAATTATCCACCGCACTATCTCCCCGCAAATAATGAGCTACGATAGGCTCTATCGGCCCTATCTCTTTCATCTGTCCATTCTCCAGCAATATTCCATTATTACATAAACTCTTCACACTTGCCATATTATGACTAACAAAAAGAACCGTTCTACCCTTCCCTTGGGAAACGTCTTTCATCTTACCTATCGCTTTCTTTTGGAACTCCGCATCGCCGACGGCGAGGACTTCGTCTACGACGAGGATTTCGGGTTCGAGGAAGGCTGCTACGGCGAATCCCAGACGAACTGTCATACCGGAGGAATAACGTTTGACAGGGGTGTCAATATACCGTTCGCAGCCGGAGAAGTCAATGATCTCATCCAACTTGGCTTGGATCTCATTACGGGTCATGCCTAAGATGGCACCGTTCATGAAGATATTCTCACGACCCGTCATCTCGCCATGGAAGCCGGTGCCGACTTCGAGGAGGGAGCCTATACGACCATGGGCACGGATAGTGCCGGTAGTAGGACCGGTGACGCGGGAGAGGAGTTTCAAGAGGGTCGATTTGCCGGCGCCGTTCTTGCCGATGATGCCGACGACGTCGCCTTGCTCGACCTTGAAGTCGATGTCGCGCAGCGCCCAGACGTAGTCAGAGTTGCCCTTGGAGGCACGGTCGTTGGTTTCGCCGATCTTGAGATACGGGTCCTCCTTGCCGAGGACGTTGGTGATCCAGAAGCGGCGGATATCGTGGGACAAGGTCTTGGTGGACACCAAGCCGAGGCGGTATTGCTTGGATACGTGGTTAAATTCTATTGCTGTACTCATTCTTTTATAAATTTTCTTTTTAGTTTTGTAAATCAAAAACGCGGCAGCACGACACAATGTGTCTAATGTAAATATCTAATTGCTTGTTGCAAGCAAGCTCCCAACAATCACTTATATATTTCCATTCAGTCTGATATAAACATCATTCTGCTGCCTTACAAAAACACGTTATTACATAACTCACAAAAAAGCGTTCCGTTTCACTGCACTATCAAAAAAAATTTTCAACGTATGGCGTAATAATTTTTCTTTATTACCTACACGCTGCATAGCATAGTCGTTTTTGAAAGCGTAGCGATTTTTTGTAAACGTAGTGCGTTTTCGTGAGGAATCTAACAGGAACGATTTATCGGTGCTGTTAAGTGGAGTTGATTAGTAAACTATTTGGGCGCTGGCACACAAGTAGGTTAGCAAGCAAATCCACTAAGTTACGACGAGTTGCTATTGATTCCGCATTTTGATTTATCTCCTTTCTATTTAAAACACCGCGATGGTGCTGTTATCATTATAAAATCGTTCTATCTGTGCACGTGGGCTGGCACCAAAGTTAACAAGTATCGCGATAGGCCATCCCGTTCCGCGCAGATACCCGAATGTTTGATAGTGCTCCCGTTCGGTAAGAGTCGTCAATGCCTTGCATTCCACAATCACATTGCCAATAGGTGTCTCTACCACCAAATCCATTTTCAAGTAGGCGTTGAGGGGTTTGCCCTTGTAGAAGGGGTGATACTCCAACTCCTTGTGCGCGGTGAAACCGTTGGCTTGCAGTTCGGTTAGCAGCGCCTCTTGGTAAATGTACTCCGGCATCCCGGCACCGAGGTTCTTATACACCTCGATCATCGCGCCAATGATGCCGTAGGTGGCTTGGACCAGTTCGGACTTGCGGGGTTCCGGGACCATATGTATTGTTGTTTTATCTTGCATTTCTGTTATATTGTTAGTAGTAAATCAAAAACGCGCAGCCTTCGTCCGCATGGCTATTGGCCTACGCGGCTTTGAGCGTAAATGCCATTTAGTCTGCTTATGAGCAAGACTCCTAGACAGCCTAATTGTCATTTCTACTCCGACATTGCCCAAACATGTGCACTGTCGACTGCTTACAAAAACTCGTTGCACTCACAAAAAAGATCAAAAACATTTTCAACGTATGGCGTAATAACTTTTTCATTTATACCAACTCGCTGCATAGCCGTTTTTGAAAGCGTAGCGCTTTTTTGTAAACGTAGTGCGTTTTCGTGAGGAATCAAGCAACAATGATTTATCGTTGGTGCTTAGCGGAATAGGTCATTAAGCTATCTGGGAACTTGTTCACAAGTAGATTAAGGAACTATTACGTAAAACGCGATAGCGTTGCTGATTCCGTGTTTTTGTTTTACAATATGTCAATGTTCGTTTGGTGCGAGTTCCGTCTTGCGGGGATTCGGGACACATACGTACTTACAAATTGAGCGTGCAAAGGTACGAAAAAAAATCCATATATACAAATATATGGAGATAAAAGTGCGGAATTTTTGAATTTTGTAAGGAAATTGAGAGGTTTTGAGGTTTCTTTAAGAACATTTCACGGACAAAAACGATAAAAAAACGCAACCGGATGGCTGCGTTTGAAACGATGAGATGGGCATGGGGACATCATGGTCATCTGTGGTTTAACCGGCGTAATTGCTGCGATCGAGCGAACGATAGGAGATGGCTTCGAGCATGTGCTTCTTCTGGATGTTCTCTGCGCCTTCCAGATCGGCTATCGTACGCGCGACTTTCAATATACGGTCATACGCACGCGCAGAGAAACCTAACTTGGTCATCGTGAACTCCAGCAACTTGTCCGAATCGGCGTCCAAAGCGCAGTACTGACGAACCATCTTCGAGTTCATCATCGCGTTGCAATGGATGAGTTTGCTGTGCTTGAAACGCTCGGTCTGAATAGCTCTGGCGCGCAGCACACGCTCACGGATAGCTGCCGATGTCTCGCCGGGCTGCGTGTCGCGTAACTGCTCATACGGCACGGCTTCGATCTCACATTGGATGTCGATACGATCCAACAGCGGGCCGCTGATCTTCGACATATAACGATGCACCTGCGCAGGTGTGCAAGTACACGGATGAGCAGGGTTATTCTCCCCGTAATGGCCGCACGGACAGGGGTTCATTGCCGCCACCAGCATGAACGATGCCGGGTAATCGACGGTCTCTTTGGTACGCGCCACGGTGATATGCCGATCCTCCAAAGGTTGCCGCATCACTTCGAGCGCAGAACGCTTATATTCAGGCAGCTCGTCGAGAAACAGCACTCCGTTATGCGCCAAACTGATTTCGCCGGGATGCGGGTTCTGGCCGCCACCCACGAGCGCCGTGTCGGTTATTGTGTGGTGAGGTGAACGGAACGGACGCTGCACGATGAGCGAACTGCTGGCACCTTTCTTTTTGTTCGTCAGACCCACGATCGAATGGATCTTCGTCGTCTCCAATGCTTCTTCGAGCGTCAGCGGAGGAAGGATCGTCGGTATGCGCTTGGCAATCATTGATTTACCGGCTCCCGGAGGACCAATCATGATCATGTTATGTCCACCTGCAGCAGCTATCTCCACGGCTCTGCGCACCTTGAATTGTCCGCGTACGTCCGAGAAATCCACGTCCGTCGGGAATGCCAACTCGTCAAACAGCGCTTGCGTATCGACCTTGGTCGGCAGCCACGGTTCGTCCGGTTTCAACTCATCTTTCGGTTCGCCATTCAGGAAGTGAATCACCTCTTTCAGATCCTTCAAACCATACACTTCCAAGCCATCCACCACCGCCGCTTCTTCGGCATTCGCTTCCGGCAAAATCAGCCCTTTGAATCCTTCTTTTCGGGCGCATAAAGCAATCGGCAACGCACCGCGAATAGGCTGCAACGAACCGTCCAGCGACAACTCACCGACCATCATATAGTGCTCCAGTTCCTTGGATTTCATTTTCTCACCACCAGCCAGCAGTCCAATCGCCAAAGGCAGGTCATAGAGCGAACCTTCTTTCTTGATATCCGCAGGAGCCATATTGATCGTGTACGAACGATGGAGCGCCTCTAACCCATTGACAGTCAGAGCCGCCATGATGCGTTCGTGCGACTCTTTGACGGACACATCCGGCAGTCCGACCATGATAAATTCAAAGCCGGGTTTGGAATGCACCTCTATGGTCACTTTCACCGCATCAATCCCCACCGGGGCAGCACTATAGATCTTGATTAACATAATATGCAAATGTTTACAAATTCGGTGCAAAGGTACAAAAAATAAATGAATTACGCAAGAGTTCTGTAAAAATAAAGACAAATAAATAGCAAATTTTTACAAAAATAGGTTATAAAATCAATACAAGAAGCCAAGTATCCAAAGTGGTAACTTGTTTCCAATAGGAAATTCAATGTCATCGGCTAAGATATAGGCATTGGGGACAAAACAACTATTTGTATCGCATGAGACACATAATTACTTGATTTTTGTTCCCAACAAGAAACACAATTCCATTATTTATGTGTCATGCTTGACGCAAAATTCGGTGCAAAGGTACAAAAAATAAATGAATTACGCAAATTTTTCTGCATTTTCTTGCATATATGACAAAAAATTTGTATCTTTGCAGCAAATTTAACAGCCATGTATAGTTGGGAAGAACCGAAACAGAAGCCGTACGCCATGTATATTCATGGTTTTGCGTCGAGTCCGAAGTCGGGCACGCGGGCGTCACTGGCTCGTGCGTTGCCGGAATATGAGTGGCTTGCTCCGGAGGTGACGCATGAGCCGTTCGAGTCCCTCGCGATCCTCAACGAATGGGCACGAACGTTCGAGCCGGAGGTGATTGTCGGCACGTCGATGGGCGGTATGTTGGCGCTATACGTGGATGCACCGAAAGCGACGAAAATCCTCCTTAATCCTTCGTTGGAGATGGACAGAACGCTGCGTAAGATGGGTTATGGCAAACACCCGTACTTGCAGGAACGCGAAGATGGCGCAAAAGAGTTCATCATCGACGAACCGATGGTTCAGCGGTTTGTGGCATTCAAGAAAGAACACGCGTTTATTCCGGGTTCGCGCAACATCGCGCTCTTCTCCACGGACGATGAGCTGTTAGGTCACGAGATGAGCAAACGCAATGTCAAGGCGGTGGAAGAGGCCGGATGGCAAGTCTTCTGGTCAAATAAGTTCGGTCACCGGTGCAACGACAATGCCGTAAAAGAGATTGTCAAACAACTGAAAAGTTAACCTCGTCGTGCTTTCGCGTATTGCGCACGTGCGTATAAAATAAGGAAATAACAAATCACAAATATTTAATACTATGTTGCCTCTCTTTTTTACCCTCATCACTTTGCCGTACGCTCCGAATGCATTGGAGCCGGTAATCAGTCAGGAAACCATTGAGTATCACTATGGTAAGCACCTGCAGACCTATGTGGACAACCTCAACAAGCTCGTTGCCGGAACGGAGTTCGAGTCTATGCCGTTGGAGCAGATTGTAGCCAAATCGCAAGGCGGGATTTTCAACAATGCCGGACAGATCCTCAACCACAACTTGTATTTCTTGCAGTTCTCTCCGGTAGCAGCCGACAACCACAAGCCCCAAGGAGCAATCCTCGAAGCCATCAACCGCGATTTTGGTTCGTTTGATGCCTTCAAAGCCGAGTTCGAGCAGAAAGGTACGACGCTTTTCGGTTCAGGTTGGGTGTGGCTCTCCGCGGACAAGGACGGTAAACTCGTCATCACGCAGGAGACCAACGCCAATAACCCTGTTACAAAAGGTCTCAAACCGCTTTTGACGATGGATGTATGGGAGCACGCTTATTATATCGACTACCGCAATCGTCGTGCCGCGCATCTTCAGTCTCTCTGGCAGATCATCAACTGGGACGAGATCAATCGCCGGTATACGGAGTAAAAGGTCATGCGAGTAGTAGTACAACGTTGTTCCCGCGCGGAAGTGCGGATTGATGGTGTCTCGGTCGGTAAGATCGGGCAAGGTTTCATGCTCTTAGTGGGTATTACCGAGACCGACACCAGCGCCGAAGCGGATCTCCTGGCGAAGAAAATAGCCCAACTGCGTGTCTTCGAGGATGAGGCTGGTAAGATGAACCTTGCTATCCGCGATGTGGGAGGGGCTATCCTCAGCATCTCGCAGTTCACGCTCTATGCCGATTGCCGCAAGGGAAACCGGCCTTCTTTCATTCGCGCCGCACGTCCCGAACAAGCCTCTCCGCTGTATGACTATTTCAACGAGACGCTTCGCACAACGTACGGACTGACTGTGGAAACAGGCCGTTTTGGAGCGGACATGAAGGTCGATTTCATCAACGATGGTCCCGTAACCATCCTCCTCGACACAGACGAATTGAAGTGATAAATACTTAAAACCAATACATTATGCTACAAGTTGGAGACAAGATGCCGAGTTTTGCGGCAGCAGACGAAACCGGCAAAATGGTCACAGACAAAGACCTGATCGGCAAGAAAACAGTCATTTATTTCTACCCGAAGGACTCGACTCCGGGCTGCACGGCAGAAGCATGTAACATCCGCGACAACTACCATGCGTTCCTTGCGCAGGGTTATCAGGTCTATGGTGTGAGCAAGGACAGCGAGGCTTCGCATGTCAAGTTCAAAGAGAAATACGCTCTACCCTTCCCTCTTTTGAGCGATCCGACAACCGAGATGCTGCAAGCTTTCGGCGCATGGGGCGAGAAGAGAAACTACGGCAAAGTCAGCATGGGCACATTAAGAAAAACCTTCGTTTTCAATGCCGAAGGCGTCTTGGAACGTATCATCGAAAAAGTCGATACAAAGAATCACGCTGCGCAGATCCTGTAATCTTGCGCAGCGCGATTGATTTTCAATAGATCTACTATTAGTAGTTTTCCGCGAACAGCTGGAAGTAAGCCTGTGCGTGGTGGCAAACAGGGCACTCTTCCGGAGCCGCCTTGCCCACTACGATGTGTCCGCAGTTGGAGCATTGCCAGATACAATCACCCTCGCGCGAGAAAACCACCTTGTCCTCGATATTCTTCAGCAATTTGCGGTAACGCTCCTCGTGGTGTTTCTCTATCTCACCCACCATCGCAAACTTAGCGGCAATCTCGGGGAATCCCTCTTCTTCTGCCTCTTTCGCCATGCGAGCGTACATGTCGGTCCACTCGGCATTCTCACCGGCCGCAGCCTCAGCAAGGTTCGCTGCAGTATCGCTGATCTTGCCACCATTCAGGTATTTGAACCACAACTCAGCATGTTCTTTCTCGTTCGCTGCTGTCTCCTCAAAAATCTTACTAATCTGCACAAAACCATCTTTTTTCGCCTTCGATGCAAAATACGTGTACTTGTTACGTGCCATTGATTCACCTGCAAAAGCCTCCATGAGGTTCTTTTCGGTCTTTGTTCCTTTTAATTCTTTCATACTTATAAATTTTTTAGAGTTTCATTCTAAAAGCAACAAAAATTATGCCATTTGTATATTTTTCACTCGTTTCTTGCAAAAAAGGTCATTTGTATACCCTCTCAATACCGTTTTTCTCGGTCGGGATAGACCGTTTGGCGAATAAAGGTACAAAGGTAGGCTCTCTTCCTCCCCTTTTTGGGGGAGGTTCGGTAGGGGCTTACTTCCTACTCCCGTCGTAGCTCTCCACCGTCTTCGTCTGAATGATGACGCTGGTGTCACCTTTCTGCCATGCTTCGGAACGGGTGGTGATCGTACGGGTGACGTTGCAGGAACTCAATGAGACCGCTATCGCTGATAGAATACAGACCGCTATCGCTGATAGAATATAGACCGATTTACTTTTCTTTCTCATAACATTTTAACAATTTTACATTTTCACATTTTTACATCCCTCTCTTCCCCCCTCCATGGGGATGAAGAGCTTTGCTCGATCGAGCGTCCGGTGGACGGTCGTAGAACAAATGGAGGGGGGCTTTTTCTTCCCTCCCCTTGTGGGGAGGGTCAGGGTGGGGTTTGTTGGCTTTGTTAGCCGTTGTGGGCTTCATCATACTCCTCTCCACAGACTTTCCAAAGGTACGCGTTCATGGTTTTCTTGCCGTTGGCAAGATCCTTTTGCGCGAGGAAGTCCGCTTGGTCTTGGGTGATGTGGGCGAGGTCGTTCTCACGCACTTTGACAGCCGCGCGGACGGCGGTGAAACGCTCACGTGCTGCGATCTCATCCTGCGAGAGCGGAGTCGAACGCTCCACTTTCTTACGCAGGTACAATCGGTTACAGTCGCTGCTTTGGGTGGCAGCTACGCGGTGCGTGCCAAGCAGCATCTTGGTGCAAGAGTGTTGTCCGTTCTTGCTCGGTTTGGCTAATGCGCCGGATACGCTATCGATACCGGCACTCCATTCTACTTTTGCCATAATTGTTCGGCGTTTGCCGATCAGCCATCAGCCATCAGCTGTCAGCCTCCACGCCGTGGGAGGGGTTAAGGTTGGTTAATGTTTTGTTCATTGTCCCGGAATCATATTCCGGTCTTTACTTTTCTTCGTCAGGTTCGCGGGATTTTGCTCCCGTGTCTCTCCCCCTTGAGGGGGGAGCCGGAGGGGGGTTATATCTTCTCTCCATCGGTGTCGTACTGATCATTCAGCTTGTGCATTGCATAGCCGAACAAACTGCCGTACTTGTGCTGCGACTTGTACTCAGCTTCCAGCTTCGCTTTCTCGGTCGGGTTTTCCAACACTAAGCGTACTGCCGCTGATACCTTCGCGAAACGCTCTTTCGCCTTGATCTGAGCCGCACTCGGTTCTTTGGTACTTGGGTTACACAACTTGCCGGTCGTCACTTTACCGGTCTGTTTGTTTGTGCGGAAATACACATCGCTGTGTTCGCACACTTTCTTTTTCATGCTCTCGATAAGAGCCATCGGCTTAATTTCTGCCATAGTTAAAATTTTGGTTTAATGATCTCCCATCTGCTCTCTACTTATCAGTATCGACCATATATGGGCGATCGGGTTAATAATTAGTTTTGTTATGTGCTCGGGATATCAAGCCCGAGATTGTTCTGTTCCCCGCGGTATTCCGCGGTATATATCTTTTCCTTCGTCCCTTGTCCCGGCTTTTATGTCTCGGTCACTGACCGTGCCGGCATCTGTCTATATACTTAGCGGGATGTTATCCCGCGTTTTCTTCGTCCTGTTCGCGGGACTTTAGTTCCGCGCTTTCTTCCGTCCGTACTTCTCCACGAATCGCTCCCGTGCCGCTTTCCGTGCTGGCGTGTCCTCCCATTTCCGTGGGCATTTCTGCACGATCTGTTCTCCCCTGTACACCCGGAAGTAGTACCCGTCTTCTCGTAGTTTTCCCCTCAGGCTCTCAATCGGTATTATCAATACTGCTTTCATATCATTTCCTTTTCTATTTTCCTTTTCTATTGTGTTTCTTTTCTTTGTTTCTTTTCCGCCTTGCCCCGGCATCTGTCTATATACTTAGCGGGATGTTATCCCGCTTCCTCCCTCCTTTCTTTTTCGTCCATTTCCCCGGCATAGTATGCCGGACTCCCTCCTTGTTTATCTTTCTTTGTCGAGTGCTCGTCCAGTCAGGGACGAGTCTGTTTGCTATCATTCCCATTCGCACTACGTTCGCATCGCGTACATCCCCGTAACATCCCTATAAAAACACCGGACTTCTCATTTTTGAAATCCGGTGCAAAGATAATATTAAAACCTACTTTAGTGTTCCATCGGGAGTGAAAAATTTTTCACAAAATTCGAATTTTCCTCTTTTTTTCGCTTCTCGATAAAACCAAACGAAGATATAGTGAAATCTTCTTTCGGTGATTGCGTGCTTGGTCGCCACTACCTCACGCGCCTCGCGAGCTGAAGACCCCTTATCACGAGCAAGGAAGTAGTCATCCACCACGGCTTGATTGCGAACCTCAATCTGATGCCGCTTCTCCGACATCCGATACGCATTCGGGTCGCGTACCAACCACGGTACGTCGTATAAAGGGTAAGAGCCCCCCTCGATCCCCCCATGGAGGGGGGAAGAGGATGCAGGTATGTGTGTTTTCATATTTTTGCGTTTTAATCTTTCATGTAAATGGTTTTTTGTTTTTCCGGCAAGAACTTGCGCTTCCATCCGTCGCATTCCTCGGTTGTTCCGTAGCGTTTGTAATACTCCCCAAACGTCAGTATTTGCGTCGGTTTGGCTTTCGGAGCATTCTCCCGAACGGCTTTAACCGGGTTGTAACTGACGAATTTGTCCGCCCGCAGTTTGTCGCGGATGGAGCGGTAGATAGCACGTTGTTCTTCCAACGAATACTCCGCCCACACCCGCGCCAATTCTGCTTTGTAGTACTCTGCCACGCTGCCGTGGTTTTGTACCAACAGCCAAAGAAAATCAAACGTAGTCATAAAAGGTTGTTGTTCTTCTTATCGTTTAATGAAGAGAAGAAGAACCTTTCTTTTTATTCTTTTTTGGTTCTTTTTTCTTTTTGTTCTTTTATCCCACGAACGCGATGCGGAAGGCGTGTTTGATACTCTCGCTTTCGGGATGGGCTTTGGCAAGTTTCTCGGCGGTGCGTTTGACGTCGGCACGCATGTCCTTGAGTTGGGCGGCTATCTGCTCCTGTAGAGCGAGCTGCTGCAGGTAGATAGCATAGTTGGGGTCGGAGGTGATGGCAGGGTTGGTGTTTTTTTCCCATGTGAAGGACTTCGGACGGCTGACGACGATCTTGAAACCGTGGTACTCGATGGTGCCGGTGAAGGTCTTTGGCAGTCCTTTTTCGGCGATGAGTGCCTGCACGGCGGTTTCCACCTGCGGACGGAGCGCTTTGAGCGTCGTTTCGGATTCATTACATGCTACTTGCGCAGCGAAAAATTGGTCGATTACTTCATAATTTTTCATAATAGTTCGGCATTGTTTTAGTTCGCGCCGTACGAGTGGGTTAAAAAGGTAAATTAATTAACCCAGCGCCGGGTTGTGATTCGAATTCGGCTGCAAAGGTAGTACAAAAAAAGCAGCCACGGAAATTGTGACTGCTTTACGGGCATTTATTCAAATAGAATTCAAATAGAGGGGGGCAAAACGCTTCGAGAAATTCAAATGCGTTCAAATAGATTGTCAGAAATACGCATAGAAATTAGCCTCACTATAGTTTCGCATCATAGGTAGCTGTAAGCGGAGCGTTTGGAAGATTTTGCGCTTGCTCTCGCCGTGAAAACAGAGGTAGCCTTTCCTCTCATAATCACGAAGAAAAGCGACAAACTCTTTCGCATCTTTTTCACTGGCTTCTTCGAGTTTTTGCTGTACTTGCGCGGGTGTCCAGATGCCTGCGCGCTTGATGGCCTCCAAATCGAGGTATCGGCAATAAACAGGCACTTCTTCAAACTCGGTGACATCCTCCGTGCTGAATGCTGACGTCTGATTGCTGACAGTTGACGGCTCTACATGGGTATGCGTGCCGCCTATAAATTGGGTGTCGATATGTTGCTCGGCGATGAAATTGCCGGCTACATAGATGTTGCGTTGTTGCTCCATAGTGGCAGTTGTGTTTGGTCGTTAGTATTCAGCTTGCGGCGAGACGGGCGATAGGTTTTAGGTTTTGGGAATTGGTATTGTGTGCGGATGTTCTGCGTTTCGATATAATCACCATAGACCGCTTGCGTTGGTTTCTGCAAATCAGTTATGCGTTGCTCTAACTCTTTGATTTTGGCATCCTTTTCATCGTTTGCAGTACGGAGATTTTGATTTTCTGTAAGAAGAGCACGCACATCATCCTGCAACTGCTCAATATTTTCGAGTAGTTGCGTCGTTTCCTGCTGATGGCCTGTCGTTAAACCATATAATTTTTCTGAATAAGCAAGGTGAGCTTTTATGTTAAGGTTGTCGGTAGGCACAATTTACTCATCGTTTTCCTCTGCCGTACGCGTTCGCACGCGGGCAATCATTTTATAACACTCGCCGCCGATAGCTTCATCGTATTTATTACAGCGGACGAGATCAAAGATAATCGTATTCTTGATATAATCCAACTCCATGTGGTCGTAGAGTTGTTTGGTGTTGATGTAATAGTAAGCACCGGATTTGCGGATTGCGAAGGCGCGGTCATTGCTGTCGGCGTCAACGACCGCCATGTAGAGCACATGCTTCTCTTGCGTGTCGGGCGCAAGTACGACGGCTTTGTTTTCGTCGATTTTGAGCTGCTCAATGGCATCTGTATTAAATCCTGTTTTGCCTGTTTGTTGAATTGTAGCCTTAGGTTTAAGACTATAATCTTTAGCATTTATAACTTCACCAATCATTTTATTTTTGATTTCTTTTTAATTTCTTTTTCAAAATTCGCAGCAAAATTACAATAAATTTTTGAATTGAGCAAATTTTCTTGAAGAAAAGTGTATGGAAATATGTGTTTTTCTTGCGAATGGTGTGAGGAAATAAAAAATCGCCCGTTAGTCGCGGACGATTTATAGGGGATATCCACCAGAGAGAAGAAAAGAAAACAAATCAAAATTTATAGGTTTTTGATCAATGATAAATCACCACTTGATAAAGCTTTGAAATTGCGCTCTATTTTCTCTATGTCCCAATCCCACCATTTCAGTTGCAGCAGAAAGCCGATGAATTCGTCGTCAAAACGCATCCTGACCACTCGGCAGGGATTTCCCACGGCAACAGCGTATGGAGGAATGTCTGAGGCAACAACAGAGTTGGCTCCGATAATTGCTCCGTCACCTATGTGAACGCCTGGCATGATGGTAACATGCTGGCCAATCCAGACATCATTGCCCACAACGGTATCACCCTTCAGAGGCAATTCATCTTTCACTGGAGCAATGGCACTTCCCCAGTCGCCACCAATGACATAAAACGGATAGGTTGTCACACCGTCCATCCTATGATTGGCTCCATTCATGACAAACTCCACACCCTTGGCAATAGCGCAGAATTTGCCAATAATCAGCCGGTCACCTATGAAGTCGTAGAAATGAGTGACATGCTTCTCGAACTGGTCAGCACCATCCACATCATCGTAGTAGGTATAGTCGCCGATGATGATACGCGGGTTCTTCACCACGTTCTTGATGAAGCAGAGGCTTGGAATCTTCGGATTCGGAAAAGCCTCATTGGGGTTGGGTCTATTATTGATTTCCATAAATTCCTATTTATCTGCCTGTATTATTAAACTTTGTTGTAATTGAGGGCAAAGTTACTCATTTCTGCCCGAATTTGACTACTTTTGTGCCAACAATTAGGAACATTTATGAAGATATGATAGAAATTGGACTGAAATATATGAAGAAAGCATTATTGTTTTTCTTCCTGATGCTTGCAATTGCAGCACAGGCAGACGTTTTAGGAGAGTACAGCTTTGAGGGGACATTGGGTGACAAGATTCCCGTCAGGTTGAAGTTCGCTGTAAATGGCGAAGAGATTGCCGTGGGTGAAATCTATTATCCTAAGGCGAAGAACCCTGCCCCCATTTTAGTAGTTGGCTCACCAACGAATGATGAAGGCTGGTATTATCTGAAAGAATACCAAAGTGACGGTACTATCACGGGAACGATGCTGTTCCGTATTGTGGAAGAAGAAAACGAGAATCCTTATATCGCAGAAGGCACTTGGACGAATCCGAGGACAGAAAAATCGCTGCCGATGAAGAACTTCAGTACGAATGATGATGCCCTCACCGGACGTATTGATGTGACAGACTATCTTGACTATGAGGATCCACAGAATATCGGGCGTGAGTATGCCTATTCCATCTGGAATCCCCGCTACGGGTCTATGATGGGAGGCAACGTAAAGTTCCGTGGAGCAGGCAAGTACAAACTGCATTTCGAGGTTAGCAATGCGCCTGGCAATATTGCCGAAGGAAAGAGTGCTCCTGACCGTCCTGCGGTATTGGGGGAATCAACCCACGACTATTTCTATTATGAGAATGTCAACGAGTGCGGCTATGGTTTCAGCGCCCATTTCTTCAAGAAGTTCGTGGTATTGAAGTCTACCACGAAGTATGAGACATTCGGATGTTTCGGTATGGGTGTTGCTTTCGACGGGGTGTATATAAAGGTTAAACAATAGAAAATATGGCAT
>Ga0247610_10001751_pt1 | contig 26249 bp, 15 predicted proteins | sample 174DNAGHGhighgp2_FD_193483 | JGI IMG/M metagenome (GOLD analysis project Ga0247610, IMG submission 193483) | Sheep rumen microbial communities from Palmerston North, Manawatu-Wanganui, New Zealand - 1742 DNA GHGhigh gp2 | ecosystem: Host-associated > Mammals > Digestive system > Stomach > Rumen...
ATGTCCATGTCGGGATTCTTCTCAATAGCAGCCAGCACAATCTGTGTGCGTTGGTTGGTCTTGTTCATGCTCTCACGGATAACAAACCATACGACCATGATGGGGAGTACGCATCCACAGCCGAGGGCTATCAAAATTTGATCTAAATCATGCATTTTCTTCTAATGTTTTAATTGTTTGACTTCTGTTTTCTTGAACCGATTCATATATATAACAGTTCAGAATAGCAAAAGGTGACATCGGAGTGAAAATAATTATATTTCTTGTTCTTTCAGTATGTTCTTTAACAGATACGTGGCATTCTGATTGCGGGCCACGCCTTCGGTGATGCGATAGGTGTAGGTAATCTCGTCAGAGAGTTGTATCTCGAAGCAGATATGTGACAACTGTATCTGTGTTACTTCTTTTGGAATTGCTATCGTCCCTTGTTCATCCGTATAGCCACCAGAGTCATTCCCGAAACAAACACACACAAACGGTACTGCTTCATGCGTGATGCTGTCCTTGACAGTTAGCGTCTGTGCCATTCCGATTGTCGCTGCCGACAGCATGGCCAGTAGGAGTTGGAATTGTCTGTAGTGTTTCTATCTTACAATATTTGCAGGACGCCACTTCTCCGGCACCTCATAACGCTTGGTGCCATCGGTCACGACATCGGGCATGATGGCATCGCGAAAACGGCGCTCGTTCTTATACATGAGTACGGGTTTGCTGCTGTGATGAGTCAGGTTGTCCTTCAAGTCGCAACTGAAGTTTGAGGGCGGGAAGTAAACCTTGATACGCTTCTCAGGGTATTGCCTTTGAATGAACTCCAGAGGCGGCACGAGGTCGCTGTCAGCACTGACAAGGACGATGGTGTCGGTGGCGTTGAGCACACAGTCGGCTATCATGCGGACGGAGATGTTCACGTCGGTCTTTTTCTCCTCGGGGCGAGAGATGGCGTAGTGACAGTTAGGGCACTGAATCTGCTTGTCGAGATACTTGCCGCGCACTACCTCGAAGCGGTCGCCGTTGATAAGTTTGTTGGCATTGAGGAAGGCGCTTTGGCGACTGCTCTTCTCAGGGTTGAGGGGCGAGGCCGTGAAATAGATGACCTTCTCCACTTCCTGTCCTTCGCCTAGAAATCCCTGACAGAGTTTCACCATGTCAATCCAATAGTAGTCGCCCCACTGCGGCTCATTGCGCTTGGTACGTCGCAGGCCATAGTAGAAATTAAATCCGTCGATGTAGAACGTTACGCGTTGTGCCATAGTCGTGATGTCGTTAAATTAAAAAAGCCGTCCTCGGACGGCCATGTCCATTCAAGAAAGAATGGCGGAGCTTAATAATTTGTTGCAAAGTTACATCTTTTATGCGATACTTCCAAATAAATTGCAAAAAATGAGATACTTAATATTGCATTTTAACATTTCTCAGATTATTTTATCTTCTTAAATCGTGCAAATACTTTGTTTGAGGGTTTTACATGACGTTGATTCTTCATAATTGCTTGGAATTATTGCTCTATTTCATACCCTATCACCTGAATTGCGGGTCCGATGGGTAGTTTCCGTTTCTTACCTTTGGTGATATTACGGGCATAACTGGTTTTGAGTTGTGACTGCATATCAAGGATGCCGTAGCGGTCACTATCTATTACGGCAACGCTGATGTAGTATTTCTTCTTTCCTTTCAGCACAATGGTTTCTTCTGGTTGGATGTCGAGTCTCTGTTTGTCGTTGCTTTTCTCTAACCGATGGTAAATGGGCTTGTTGAGGATGTTCACAAACTTGCCGCCCTGTATCTCGTAGATGTTGAAACTGAGTACGCACCATTGGTATGAGCAGCCTTTAACGGTCAGCAGAATGTCACTGATGACGTAATCCTTCTTGCTCTTGAATACAGGTCCCCATTCTAAAGCGTCCGCCTTGCCCTTACCACGAAACGAAGCAATTGGGCCGCTGATAGCCTTGCCAGCGATTTTCTGTGGTTTGTTTTTCTTGCCTACGACGACCTCGGCCAGTTCGACCACCTTGTCCTTCATTGTGACAGTCAGTTGCTGTCCATTAGAATAGGTCTCGTAAGGAACAATAGCATCCTGAAATGAAACATGTGTAAACACCAGATCATTCTTGCGGTTAGCGGGTATCACTAACTCAAAGTTTCCTTTAGCATCCGATATCGTACCAACGCTATCCTCTTCAAATCCGATGCTAACGTATTCAACCGTTTCACCTCGTTCATTGATAATAGAACCTTTGAGGGTAATTTGCGCCTGACCCGCCATTGCAACGAGGGCGAGCAAGATGGTGATGATGGTTTGCTTATTCATTTCGTTTTTATTTTATCTTCTAAAATCGTGCAAATTATTCAATGCATCTTCTGCAAAGGTAGTATTCAAACAATGTCGCAGTCATCCATTGGCGCAGTTTTAACGTTACCCCGTACCTCAGAAGCTCGGCTCTGCATCACCTCGTTTGAAATTCATCCACATATCATCATCCTTGGCATAATAACCTTGAAAGCGCAGCGTGGTTTCGTCGGCATAGTCAAAGGTCGCAACGTATGAATAGGCCATGTAGTTACGCTCTTCGTCGTATTTTGCTTCCAGTTGCAGGCAGTTGCGCTTCTCGCCGCTGTTACCCTCAGGACTCCAGTATCTCAGTTGCCACGTCCCCGTGAATTTGCCGCTCAGTTCCACGTCCTCCCAGTCGGTGTATTGCTCATTCCCGTCGATGGTGACGGGCTTGCGCGTCTGCCACTTGCGCATTCCCGTCAGTGTGCCGTCAGCCTGAAACGTCAGCCGCTCGAAGTAGCGCTGTCGCTCTCCGATTTTCTCGTAGTACCACGTTCCGACAATAATCGGCCCGTATTGCTCATTCAGTTGCACGGTATTCTCGTGCGCCTCCGGGTCGGCATATCTTGGTTCGTCGCTACCGCAAGAGGCGAGAGAGAGCATGGCAGCGGTCATCACGAGGATATTCCTCCAGAGTTTCATTGTTTTCATTTCAATATTTGTTGTTATTTGAATTGCAAAGTTACAAAGAATCGGGCGTACAAGTTTTCAGCAAAGTATAAAAAAGCATAAAATCGACTGCCGAGGGTGCATTTCTGAAACTAGTTTCAGAGTTTTGCAATAACCCTGCCTTATTGCGCAATAACCCATCCTTATTGGCGAATAAGGGCTGGTTATTTGAGTGGAGGTAATCTTTGTATCGTTCGGACGATCTTAACACCTTGTTCAGATAATCCCTTAGGGGGTAAAGGGACTATTCGAACAACACGAAGGAACTATCTGAACAACTCGTTCAGACTATTTGAACAACTGAAAGGTAATGTCCCCTACTCTTTTTGTTTGTATGAATGGACAGTAGGACAGTAAGGACAGTAAAATCTATAAATTTTCGCGCGTACCGCGCAAGTACATTTTCTATACGCGCATGTGCGAGCGGTACGCGTGAAGAATCTTGAAAAAGTAGTGTCACTACTGTCCTACTGTCCACTAATGTAACTATTACCAAAGAACACAACTGCAAAGATACAACATTTTTCGCCGAAATCCAAATTATTTTCCAACTATTTTCGGCAATAACCTATCTCCGGGTTATTCCTGGCCGTGGAAGGTAATGTCTTTGCGGATTTTGGATAGCATTTGCGGGGTGATGCAAAGGAACGAGGAGATGGCATTGAGGGGGAGGTGCTCCACAATGCCAGGACAGCGATGGAGCAGCAGTTCGTAGCGCTCGCGGGCTGTGGCACGATGAAAGTCGAGGTAGCGGGCACGAGCCTGAGTAAGCAGATGCTCGCTGATGACACTACGAAGTTCCATCATCTCCATTTTCTGGCGGAATAGGTTCATCAGTTGTTCGCCACTGACTTGAAACACGCGACTTGGCAGCATCGCCTCTATGGTGGTCTGTGATGGATGCCCATCGAGACAGGCCGGATAGTCACCTGCGAACTCACCAGAGAACGAGAACCATGTGATGTGCTCACGACCATCGCCAAGACCACGTGTTACGTACTTGAAGCATCCTTCGACCACGAAGCCGAATCGCTGAGCTGAATCGCCCTCGCATTCCATCCATTCGCCTTTTTGATACTCCACTATCCTACCCTCCCGCTCGCAGAAGTCGCGCAGCAGTTTCAGGTCAATACTGTTTATCCCGAATTTTAGTTCCATACAATTTGGCTGCAAAACTATTATATAGACAACGATTTCTCTGGTATATTGCCTAACTAACACTTAATGTTTCCATATATTCCGAATCTTTAACCTCCGTTTTTAGTATTTAAGTTAAAAGCATGCCACAAGGGCCAGGATTCTTCTGTGAATCACAGAGCACCCTGACCCTTCTATGTATTACAGTAGGAGTTTTTGCGTCCCGCTGGTAGCAAACGAGCAGAGTTCGAGCGTTTGCTGAGAAATATTTATCTGCGGCCGCGGTTGCCGCCACCGCCACGGTTGCCGCCACCACGGTTGCCACCGCCGAAGCCGCCGCCGTCGTTGTTACCCCATTTCTTGTCGTAGCGGCCCTCGGTATCGACCTTGCCGCCGAACATGTTCAGACGGTAACGCACGTGGAGCATGGCATAGGAGTTGATGCTGTTGTAGCGCGACTCGCCGCGGCCCGTGGCGTTGACCCAGGCACTGAAGTTTGACTGCTGGCGCAACAGGTCGTAGAAATTGAGGGCCACGATGAGCGACTTGTTCTGGAGGAACGACTTGGAGAGCTGTCCGTTCCAGATCAGCTCGTTGGTGTTCTGCGAGGGGTCGTTGTAGCCTCGGCGGGAATTCTCGTGGATATTGGTGGAGAACTCGAAGTCGAAGGGCAGCCGCACAAGCACCTGTCCACCGTAGTTGAACTGCCAGGTATCCTGATCGGCCGAGGGCTGGAGCTCGTTGCGCGAGTGCTGGTAGTTGCACCAGCCGTCGAGCGACACTTCGAGCCAGTCATTACGATAGCTGCCGGTGAGGCGCTCCGTCAGATTAGTCGAGCGCGTGTAGTTCTTCTGCGACTCCTGATTATGCTCAGCATAATAGCTCACATAATTATTATATCGCACGCGTGTGTCGGCACCAACGTTGAAGTGGGCGGCCGAGTCGAGGGCGGTGCTGAAGTTGAAGCCGCCGTTCACATTCCAGTTGCCGTTGATGTTCTCCGGCCGCGAGATGCTTCCACCGGTATCGGGGTTGTAGCGCACGAAGTTCGAGATGGAGTTGCGCGTGTTCGAGTAGTTGGCGTAGACCACGATGGAACGCTTGTGGCGCTGGATGTAGTTGTTGTAGTAGACATTCAGCGAGTTGGTGAACTGCGGTTTCAATCCGGGGTTACCCTGCGTGATGTAGAGCGGGTTCGAGTCGTCGGTGATGTCGAGCAGCTGCGTGATGTCGGGCTGACGGGTATCGCCGCGGTAGTGGAACCAGATGTTCTGCTGGTCGGAGAACTTATAGTGGAAGTCGAGCGTAGGGGCAACGTTGGTGACGTTGCGTATGGTGTCGACGTAGATGCCACGATAGTCCTGGATGTAGTTGGAGTGCTGAGGCTGCACGAGGATACCCACGTTATAGTCGTACTTCTCCTCCCAGTAGCGGAGCACGAGGCGGATGTTGTGCGTGTAGTTCTTATACTCGGAGAATCGGCTCAGGCTCTTGTCGAGATGGTCGGCCATGAACTGATCGGAGAAGCCACCGAGCCAGGGATCCCACTCGCGGTAGAGGGGGTGGATGCCCTCGAAGGGGTTCTGCGGGAGGCGGCTGAAGTCGTAGGTCTGGCGGTCGCTCTTGTTCTGATTATAGCGCAGCTCGTAGCTGGCCTGCAGGTGAGCGCCCTTCCAGAGGGGTTCGCTGTACTGGGCGTTGATCACGTAGCCGCTGTTATCACTCGGCGTGAGGTTGTAGCGGGCGGTGAAGTAGGTGGAGTCCTGGCCGGCCTGGTTCTTCAGAAGGAAGAGGTGCACCTCATTGTTCGAGGCGTTGTTGTTCTTGCTGTCGCCCAAGCTGCCTTCGAACCTTAACGTAATGTTTCGGCCGCGGGGGTTCAGGCGGCGGTAGAGCTGGAGCATACCCCAGAAGTTCTTGTTCTCGCCGTAGGTGAGGCTCGCCTGACGGTTGCGGTTCACGGCGAGGCTCCTGGCGCGCATGGTAGCGATGGCCTCGTCGGAGAGCGGGTCGGTGACATAAAGATAGGGATCGGCATTGAAGGTGGCCGAGAGCGAGGTCGACGTACCGTCGTTGGTGCCGGTGCTGCCGTTGGCACGGATCAGGATGTTCGACAGGGTGTCGGGCTTCCACTCGAAACGGATATTACCGTTCCAACCGTTGTTGCGCGAGAGGCTCTTCGAGTTGGAGTTCGAGAAGGTGCGGTTGGACTCGCTGTAGAAGTTCTCGCTGCTGTTCTCATTGAGATTGTCGCTGCCGCGGTGGTTCCAACGGATGCTACCGTCGATCTTGAGTTTCTCGCCATCATCGTAGTTGAGGTTGGCACCGAGCATCTTACGGCTGTTCAGACCACGACGGTTCCACCAGCCGGCATTCTCCTCCTTGTTGTTGAAGTTGCCGGTCACCATGATACGGGTATTGTCGGTGAAGCTCGAGGCCATGCCGCGCGAGGCATAGCGGTGCTGGGTACCACCGGCGAGATCGAGGTTGGTCATATAGCCGTGGTTCATGCCCTTCTTGATGGTAAAGTCGAGCACCGTCTCCTTGTTGCCATCCTCGATGCCCGTGATACGGGCCTGGTCGCTCTGCTGGTCATAGAACTTCACGTTCTGGATGATGGAGATAGGCAGGTTTTTCAGCGCCGTCTCGGTGTCGCCGAGCATGAACTCCTTGCCGTCGATGAGGATCTTCTTCACCTCCTTGCCGTTGACGGTAATGTTGCCGTCCTCGTCGACCTCAGCTCCAGGCATGCGCTTGATGAGTTCCTCGATGGCAGAGCCCTCAGGCGTACGATAGGCATCGGGATTGAACACGAGCGTGTCCTTCTTCACGATGACCTGTGCGGCACGGCCCGTGATGACTGCCTCCTTGAGCATGATGCTCTCGGGCGACATGAGCAATGTGCCGAGTTCCTGGTTCTGGCCGCGACGCAGCGTGACATCGCGCTGTATCGGCTGGAAACCGACGGAAGATATCTTCAGACGGAAGGTGCCGTTGTTCGGTGCTTCCACGGAGAAGTTACCACGGTTGTCGCTGACGGTACCGCCGACGAAAACCGAGTCGGTGACGGTGAACAACTGGATAGTGGCCTGCGCCATGGGTTCGCGGAACTCGGCATCGATGAGCTGGCCGCTGATAGTCAGGCGACGGGGCATGTTATCGTCGGTCTGGGCGGCGGCTGATGCCGCTAAGAGGAAGAGTAATCCGAATACTCCGAGTAATCTGAGTACTCTGAATTGATGATTCTGCATCTGTGTGTGATATTATTTAGGTGAAACAATGTCTTTCAGCGCTGAGCCGAAGATGATATACTGTGTGTTGCCGGCGATGGTGCCTTCGTTCTGTCCCCAGAGGAAGGGCCAATCGTCGTAGTTCTCGAAATGATCGGGCTTGCGGAACAGCAGTCCTGGCGCCACATTACCCGGGATAGCGGAGAAGTCGGCACGGTTGTTGCCGTAGAACACCTGCTTGGGACGGGTGGCACCCACTACCGCCACGAACGAGTAGTTATGATAGGGATGGCAGCCGTAGAGCCAGTTGGCCACGCGGTAGACCTCATCCTTGCTGATGATATCGGGGAAGTAGATATGCGCATAGTTCACGGTGATGCCGAAGTTCAGCACGGCATTCACACCGGCCCAGTTGCCCAAACCGATGGGCACGCCGTAGGGGTTCTGGGTGTCGAAATCCTTGATATAGGCATTGTATTTCTCCACGTAGGGACGGAGTTTCTGCTTGTAGGCGGCATCCATATAAGGTACGGCATCGAGGGCTGTCTGCATGGTGTTGTTGACGTTGCGATCGAGGGCCTGCCAGATCTGGGCGAGGAACTGGTCGCGGTATTGGCTCTCCTTCGTGGCGGCATAGAGTTGCAGATTGGTGCCAAGGTCGCCGCCGCGGTTGTTGCGACGGTTGTTCATCTGGCGGTTGTTAGCCTGTCGCTGAGCCATCAGTTCGGTAGCCTCCTGCATCAGCCGCTTCGACTGAGTAAGGGCCCGTTGGGCCAGATCATCGTTATAGCCCTTGAGTGCACGGCTGGCCGCAGCAAACATCGTGGCAGCCTGGAAGTCGAGACTCGGATTGCGATTGGTGAAAGCCCACATATCATCAGGCGTACCTGAGCGCTTGCCATCGGCAGAGACCTCGTAGGGCTTCAGACTCGGATCGTAGTGCAGACCATCGGTGATACTCGCGGCATCACCCAGGTGGTGGTAGTTGTCGAGGATGGAGTTGGAGAGCGTCGAGGCCATGTGACCGATCTGCTCAGCCTGTGCCACGAGGTTCAGCGTGCCATGCTCAATGAACTGCAGGATATCGGGCACACCATCAGGGCGATGGAGTTCAACATAACGCTGTTTCTGGCTGACGAAGGTCTCGTCGCGCTGGGGATTGAAGAGTTCCCAAGTGCGGATGAAGTTCTGAACCACACTGACATTCGAACCCGTCTCAATATCGAAGTCACCAGCATCGAAGAAACCGCCGACGTTCAGACCGGGGATGAGTTCAAGGGGCTTGTATTTGGTATCGGTACTAGGCCCCTGACGGTGCAGGTCGAAGTGATCGCTCTCAGGCGCCTGGAGATAGCCCTCCTTAAACGGCTCGCCATGCCAGGTGCGATAGCCCTCAGTGACATACATGTGATTCATGTGGATGGGCACCCACACATCGGTGGTGGCATCGGTGATCTTGTCGTAGACACGGGCATCAATGAGGAAGTCGTTGCTCTTGGTATCGCCATACTGGATGTAATAGACGCCGGGTTCCTTCACTGACGAGAAATCAAACTTCACATAGTTATATTTGAAATAAGGTCCCCATGCTTTTACCGCGCCCTGGAAGGCCTGCTCCGTCGTCCCATCGGTCTTGATACGCATCAGCGTAGCGGTGGCCAACGGTGTGTCCTTCTTATCCAGTTCGATAACAGCCACCTTCGGCTGCTCGGGGATATAGCCGATCTGCGAGAATCCGATATTCGGCTCACGGATCCAGTTCGGGATGGCGTGAGGCTCCACGGTCCAGGTGACTACCTTGCCTGTCTTACCCTTCGGCAATACGCTGCGCAATACGAACCAGCCGTTCTGTGCCAACATACGACCGTCGAAGAGTTTCAGCTCCGCATCACTGCTGGTGATCTTGATCATACGCGAGGGGTCGTCGGTGGCCACAATGAGCAGATGACCGGTCTCTAAAGGCAACGGATCAACGAAACGGTCGGTACCGCGGTCATCGTAGGTCTTAAAACCCTTGAACTGACGAGGCTTCTCGCTATTGGGACGCGTGATGGTCTGACTGGTGGCATAGCGGGGGAACCGGTTCAGACGACCGTCCATCAGGAAGGTCTTCAACCAATACTGCGAAGGCAGGAACTCAATGTTGAAACCTGCCTCGCCTGCCAGTTTCTCTGGCACGGGCTTATCCAAATATACGGCTATCTCTACGGCCTTGCCCTTGGCGGTAACCACCACACGGCTGTCGAAGTCGTAGTCGTCGTAGCGCATGGCCACCTCGATGCTGCCGTTCTCGCGGTCCACCTTCCGGTTGGTCATCTTAGGCACGAGATCCCATTGCTCAGGGGTGTTATTCAGACGCACGGCACCGCCTTGCACGGTGCGCACGCCATGATGGATGATCTCGATGCCCGAGTTTTTCTCGTCGTTGAAACCACCATTGAAACTGTTGCTGAAGACCAGCACATTGACACCCTGACGTTCGAAATACTCGCGGTCGTTGAGTTGTAGGTCCTGGCTCATTGCCGGCATCGCCACAAGGGCTGAAAGGAATAATAATAACTGTTTCATTTTTTGTTTAATCTTTGTGGTGCGCTCATCGTCACGTCCCCGCTCATAGGCCGTCTGCAACGCTTGGTTGCGCTCCTGCAATGCTGATGTTTTCTGGTGCATCTCGTTGAGATGGCTCGCCAGCGACTGCTGCATAGTCGAGAAACTGCGCTGAAGTTCGCCAATTTCATCCTGACGGTTATTGGTGGGGATGGGCTCGTCGAAGTGGTTCTGTGAAATCCTGCGCACCTTTGCCGACAGGAGGTCAAGAGGTTTGAGATTGCGGTCAATTACAATCCGGCAAAGCAGAAGCAAAAGCAGCAAAACAACGGCCATTACAATGAAGCCGGTGATCTGAAGACGGTTGTAGTCGGCCATAATATCGCGCTCCGGACAAAGCATCGCCATGCCCCAATCCGTGTTTTTGAAAGGACAATAATAGTGATAGATATTCCTTCCGTCGACTTGTAATTGACGATAGCCACCGTTCTCTAATCGATAAAGGCCACTCAGGCCCTGCAGGAAGCACTGCCCATAAGGAATCTGTGCCGTCACCTCCGCCTGATGAAGCATCCGATCCACCCGCAGCGCTGCATGCTCAAGCACCTGCAGATTCTGCTCGAGCGACTCGTCCTTAACCACTGCCTGCGAGTAATGGAAGAGCAAGGTCAGAGCCACCACGAAAATAGCGGTCACAAACCCCGTCACCCACAGACTGAGCCGAGCAGAGAAAGAACTGCGGAGGTATCGGAAAATGTTCATATCTGACGCTCATCCATCGGATACTTCACGCCCCACTTCCGGCGCAGGCCATCCATCAGCTGCATGATATACAGCGTTTCCTCAAGCGGCATCTCGCGAGGCTCCAAGAGTCCATCAATCAGCGCCTGCCGACAAGCGATGAACTGGTACTCATAACCAGTGATCTGTGTGGGCACATGGATATCCTCCACAAACTCGCGGTCGTGGGTATTCACCGTAATCTTCTGAGGATTATTGATATTATCGATGATTAGATTGCCGTCGGTACCAGCAATCACACCAATATTGTCACCCACGCAGGCAGCACTCGACTGGAGGTTGCAGAGCACCCCATCACTGAGCACCAGACTAATGGCATTCGTCAGGTCCATGCCCGTCTTACTCTTCACACACTGGCTCTCCATGCTTAAGATGTCGGCATCAAAGAACATCCGCACGAAATTAAGGGCATAGACGCCCAAGTCGAGCAAAGCTCCACCACAAAGATCGGGGCGCATGATACGGGGCTTATCACCCATAGAATAGCCCAGGGTGGCCGTCACTAATCGGGGCGTACCGATGCGTCCGCTACTGATCAGATCACGTACCATACCGACAGCCGGTTGATAGCGGGTCCATATGGCTTCCGCCAAGAAAACCCCACGTTCACGAGACAAGTCGACAATTTCTTTCGCCTGCCGATGATTGGCCATGAAAGCCTTCTCCACCAGACAAGGTTTGTCGGCAAAAAGCGCCTCACGCGTCACATCATAATGATGGGAGTGGGGTGTGGCTACATAAACCAAATCCACATCTGGATCAGCTATCAGCGCTGCATAAGATCCGTAAGCTTTCTTTATTTTCCATTGTTTAGCAAAGGCCTCCGCTTTCTCAATGGAGCGTGAGGCAATAGCATAAGCCTCACAATTTGCGAGGCCATTCAAAGTGATGGCAGCCTTCTCGGCTATCCACCCGGCACCGATGATTCCGATGCGCATAATTCCGTCTTGTGTCATTCTAACTGTTTTTAAAGTTGGCTAATAAGTTAGACAAAGTCTAAACCCAAATGGTTTAACCATTCCATTCTATATTATAGAATGTTAACATTTCAATGCCACAATTTATTCAAGCTTTCGGTTTAACAGCCGTCAGAACGCCTCACGATATTTGCCCTCTTCCTTGTCGTTGAGCATAGAGAGGTAAGACTGATATCGGCTGGGGGCAATGAAATGGTCTTCAAGGGCTTGAAGGACAGCACATCCAGGCTCGTGGGTATGGGTACAGTTGGAGAATCGGCAATCTTGAGAAAAACGGAAAATCTCTTTGAAATAACTTGTCAATTCTTCAGGTTCCATATCGAAAGTGCCAAAGCCTTTGATGCCTGGTGTATCGATGAGCCAGCCCCCACCCTCCAAGTGAATCATCTCAGAGAAGGTCGTAGTATGGAGGCCCGTATTGTGGGCATCGGAAATTTCAGACGTACGGAGATTAACACCTGGTACAAGACGATTGATGAGGGTGGATTTCCCCACCCCACTATTACCGCTTAGAAGGGTAATCTTGTCCGGCAGCAGCTGTTTCAGGAGGTCAATCCCCTCGCCAGTTTCTGCTGAAATTTGCAGACATTGGTAGCCCACCGTCTCGTAGAGGGAAGCCATCATCTGTTGGTAACGGACCTCGTCGGCATCAAGCAAGTCGGTCTTATTGAAGACAAGAATGACGGGGATGCAATAGGCCTCGGCCGAGGCGAGGAAACGATCGATAAAAGTGGTGGAAGTCTGAGGATAGTTGACTGTCACGACGAGCAATGCCTGATCGACATTGGCAGCGATGATGTGGCTCTGTTTGGAGAGGTTGATGCTCTTGCGGATGATATAGTTGCGACGGTCCTCAATGTCAGTGATGAAAGCAGTATTCTCCTGGTTGGTGACAATCGTCACACGATCACCGACGGCAACGGGGTTGGTGCTACGAATACCCTTGAGGCGGAAATTGCCCTTCACCTTACAATCAAACAACTGGCCATCGTCCGTAAGGACGGTGTACCAGCTGCCTGTATTTTTAATGACGAGGCCGTGCATTATACGGTCATAATTTCTTTGTTCTTTGCAGCAATGAGCTCGTCAATTTTCTTGATATATTTATCGTGGATCTTCTGCAGTTCGGCCTCGGCATCCTTTTCGTTATCCTCGGAAAGACCGTCCTTGATAGCCTTCTTCAGCTTGTCCTTGATATCACCACGCACATTGCGCACCTCAACCTTGGCCTTCTCGGCAATCTTGGCACACTGCTTGGTAAGGTCACGACGACGCTCCTCCGTGGGGATGGGGATGTTGAGGCGGATCACCTCACCGTTATTCTCTGGGGTGATACCCACATCGGAGTCCATGATGGCTTTCTCGATGCTGCGGATCTCCTTAGGGTCCCAGGGCTTGATAGCAATGGTGCGGGGATCGGGCACACTGACGTTTGCTACTTGATTCAGGGGCACCTTACTTCCATAAGAGTCAACCCTTACTCCATCGAGAATGGCCACGTTGGCACGGCCAGCACGGATGCGGTTCAGCTCTTCCTCGAGGAACAGCGCTGCCATCTCCATTCTCTCTTCACTCTTCTTTAAAGTCTCTTTTACGTCTAACATAAATCGATGGTTTTAAAATTATCTGTTGACAAAAGTAGAAAATTTCCTTGAAACGACCAAATGTTTTACACTTTTTATCACACTTTTTTGCTATATATAAATAAGGTGAAGGGACTGTTTCGGCCAAAATACCATAAATGTGGTATATGAAATAGCACCATCATGTTATTGGCAGATTCAAAAAAACGCCGTACCTTTGCACCGTCGAAAGTATTAACATATAAAAGGATAAGGTTATGAGTAAAATTGCAAAGCAGCTGACTGAGCTCGTCGGCAACACCCCACTCTTAGAGCTCAACAAGTATTCACAGGCTAAGGGTCTTGAAACCCCAGTAATTGCCAAAGTAGAGTTTTTTAATCCCGGCGGTAGCGTAAAGGACCGTATCGCGCTGGCTATGATTGAGGATGCAGAGGCAAAGGGCATCCTGAAGCTCGGCGCCACCATCATCGAACCCACCAGCGGAAATACGGGCGTAGGACTGGCACTGGTATCGGCCGTCAAGGGCTACCACCTTATCCTTACCATGCCCGAAACTATGAGCGTGGAGCGTAGAAACCTCGTGAAGGCCTACGGTGCCGAGGTGCGTCTCACCTCAGGAAAAGACGGTATGCCAGGTGCCATCCGCGCCGCCGAGCAATTACGCGACTCTATCCCAGGCGCCGTGATCCTGCAACAGTTTGAGAACACTGCCAACCCCGCCAAGCACTACGCTACTACAGGACCTGAGATCTGGCGCGACACTGACGGACAGGTGGACATCTTCATTGGTGGTGTGGGTACTGGTGGCACGATCTCTGGCACAGGCAAGTATCTGAAGGAGCAGAACCCCAATGTGAAGGTCATCGCCGTGGAGCCGAAGTCAAGCCCCGTGCTGAACGGCGGCCAGAGTGGTCCTCATAAGATCCAAGGTATCGGTGCCGGTTTTGTACCCAAGACCTACGATGCCAATGTTATTGACGAGGTGTTTGATGTGGACAACGACGATGCCATCCGCACAGGTCGCGAGATTGCCCAGTCGGAGGGTCTGCTGGTAGGTATCTCCGCAGGCGCCGCCCTCTATGCTGCCATCGAGGTGGCCAGGCGTCCGGAAAACAAGGGAAAGAAGATTGTAGTGTTATTGCCCGACACTGGCGAGCGCTATCTCTCAACCATCCTTTATGCCTTCGAAGAATACCCGCTTTAAGCTCTTTCTGACACTTTTTTTGCACAAATTGCCTCAAACATGGGGCAATTTGTGTTTTTTTTGACGAAATGTTTTGTAATTTGAACTTAAAATCGTATCTTTGCGCATGATTACCACAAGGCTGGAAACCCAATTATGCGCATATATAAATATAAAAAAAGGCTGATATACTTGTGTGCGGCTGCCATGCTGCCCATTATGGCCTATGCCCAAATAGAAGATGTACGTGCAGCATTCGATGCCCGACACCTCGTGGCCTACCTCGTAGCCGCCTTCCTCATTTCCGTGTTCGTCATGCTATTCTATAACCGTCTGTACTACTTCCGCGAACAGCAGGTGAGCAGCGACACAGAACGGATGAACGCCCAGCTGGCCATGATTCTTGAATCGAGCAAGACGCAGACATGGACCTACAATGTCGACAAGAAAACCTTCTCCCGATTTTTGGAACACGGACAGAAGGAGACGGTCTACATTCCTATCGACTTCGCACAATTCTACGATCGCGACGATTTCCAGAACATGCGCAAAATCATACAGGATATCAGCAATTGGGAATCCCGCTTTGGTTCGCTGACGGTGAAGAGCGTCGCCGACAAGGAAGCCGACGGCAAAGTGCATATCTACAACGTCACCATCTCCATCCTGCGTTATGACCAGCGCAACAAGCCCGTTGTACTGCTCGGCACCCAGCAGGACATTACCGAAGACCAGAAAATGGCGGCGAGCAATCGTGAACTGGCGCTGCTGTATCACACGGTGTTCAACACCTCGCTCATCAACATGGTCTATTTCGATGCCAACGGCGTGTTGACGGAGATCAACGACAGAGCCTGTGAGTCGATGTCCATCAAGGACAAGCAGGCCCTGCTTGACAAGAAACTGACGCTGGCTGACTTGCCCGCCCTGAATGGCTTGGACTTTAATAAGCTTGACAAGATGTATACGTCATCGTGTACCAAGATAGGAGACATCGAAAAACCGATGGGACGTTTTGAAGAGGGACAAGACCGCGTCTACTACGAGCAGAGCGTAAGCACCTTCCGCGACCACCAGGGTACACTTTCCGGTGTGGTGCTGGCAGGCAGAGACATCACGGATATGGTGCTCGCACAGCACCGCGAGAAGGCTGCTACCCAACAGTTGAAAAAGACAACAGAGGACATTGAGACTTATATCCGCAACATCAACTATTCCCTGAAGGTGAGCGACGTGCGCCTGATTAACTACTACCCCGACACACATGTGCTGGAACTCTCGAATGACTTGGGCAATGTAGAATATAAACTTCCCCAGCTGAGGGCCTACATCATGTTGCATCCCCAGGAACACAATAAGGCCGAACGACTATTCTGCCGAATGGACCGACGGCACCCGGGTGGTTTCTCAGAAACCCTACGCACCATCATACGTGACAAGGAAGGCCGCGATGTCTATCTGAACTTCCGAATGATGCCTATCGAGAACAAGGAAGGTGAGATTACCCACTATGTGGGCATGTGCCGCAACGAGACGGAAATGACCTACACGGAGATGAAACTGCAGGAAGAGTCGGCAAAGGCTCAAGAGACGGAGCAGCTGAAAAACTCGTTCCTATTGAATATGAGCTACGAGTTGCGTACACCGCTGAATGCTGTGATCGGTTTTGCAGGACTTTATAACGGCGAGCATAGCGAAGAAGACGAACCAGTGTTTGCCGAGGAGATCAGGAAAAACACTGGCACCCTGCTACAGTTGATCAACGATATTCTGTTTATCTCCAGACTCGATGCCAAGATGATTGAGCACAATTATCAACTCTGCGACTTCGCTATGATGTTTGAAGGCTGGTGCTATATGGGCTGGTCCAATGTCTCGCCCAATGTCAAGACCATTGTAGAGAATCCTTATAACCAGCTGATGGTTAAAATAGACCAGCAGAATGTGGAAATGGCCATCCAAAAGATCTGCCTCATCACTGCCAACCACACCCGAGAAGGAACAATACGCGCCAAATACGAATACAGGCACGGTGAATTAATGATCTCCATCGAGGACACGGGTCCTGGTCTCTCACAAGAAGCACTGAGCAAGGCCTTCGACCGCTTCGTGCATGATGATGACGTGGAGCGTCAGGGCACGGGTCTTGATCTGCCCATCGTGAAGGAACTCGTGGAGCAGATGAACGGCACCATCGAACTGCAGTCAGAGCTGGGCAAGGGGTCTAGCTTCTACATCAGCATACCTTGTGAGATGGCCAGTTTCGATAAAAAGATAGAAATCTTGATATAACGGACAGCAACAGACATGAATATACTCCTATCCGCCATAGAATACAGCAACGGTATCGACAGCGTATCGATACTCATCATATTGATTGTAGTATTCCTTTTTGTTCTCACATGGGGATTCAACCGTATCAGTATTCTCCGCATCCGACGCAAGTCGGAGCAGGCCAATGACCTGTCGGTTATCATGAAGCATACGCTCAACATGAGCAACAACTATGTGCTCCGACTCTCGGTGCACGACCATCATGCCGTAAACATGCACGGCAACTTCCTGCCCGAGGAAGGCATGAGTTTTGAGGAGAGCCTCAACTATATCCACCCCGAGGACCGTACACGCTATGTGGAATTCTGCAAGAAGCTGGCGGCTGGTGAAAAAACGTCGGAATGTCTGTTCCGATGGGACATCAACCGAGGTAAGGGTGAAGCTGAATGGCGCTATTATCGCGACCTGGGCATTGCAGAATATGCTAATCCCACGATGAAGATGACCACGAACATCTTCAGCATCCTGACGGACATGACAGAGCAGATTGAACAGGACCAAAAGATTTCAGAACTCACCAACAGATACCGTAATATCTATGAACAGCCCATCGTGGGTCTGGCCTTCTTCGACAAAGACGGTCGACTGCTGAACGTCAATGAGAAGACACGTGAGATCCTGAAATTCCAGTCGAAGCGCGATCCATTCTATTACGACAATGTGATCTACGACATGCCCTTCTTCGGCGAACATCTCAACAAGAATACACTCGCAGATACCTCCTTCTGCTCCAAGACCGTGATACCGGAGAGAGGCGTCAACTGTTATACCGAGACCATGTTGCACACAATCCATGACGAACAGGGACAACTGCTGTATATCACCATCTCTATCCGCGATCTGACCCAGGAGCGCGACCTCTTTATAAAGAACCGTGAGAACGAAGCCTTCATCCGTCAACAGAACGAGGAGATACAACAGTATGAGAACGAGCTGCAGTATCTGATGGAGGAGTGTGACATGCGATTCTGGCGCGCTGACACTATCAAAGGCGAAATTGCATTCTACAAGAAACTCTCCGACCCCGAGAAGGTGATGAGTTTCAAAGATCTGGGATCCTATTTCTTCGAGGACAACGTGATTGCACAAGGTCTCAGTCAACCTGAAATTTACTTCTCCAAGCCCGTGGCACACCTCTGCTATACACGGCCGATTTTCCACGACACCGAAGATCCACAGTGGAACATGCTCGACAGTCTGCCGCATTTCGATGAGAACGGAAAGCTTGTGGAGTGTTTTGGCGTGATCCGTAACATAACACCACTCATGAGAAAACAGGAACAGTTGAAGGAGGAAACGGAACGCGCTAACCAATCGGGTATGATGAAGAGTACCTTCATGGCCAACATGTCGCATGAAATCCGTACGCCCCTCAACTCGATCGTGGGATTCTCGGACGTGCTTCCCATGCTGCAGACACAGGAAGAGAAGCAGGAGATTATCCGTGTGATCATGAACAACTGCGACATGCTGATGCGTCTGATTAACGACCTGCTGACCCTCTCTTCGGAAGATGCCGGCGGCATCACCCTCGAACCAGAGGACATTGATTTTGCAAAGACCTTTGACGACATCTGCACCACGGCCGCAGAACGCGTGCAGAACCCGCAGGTAGCATTCATCAAGGACAATCCATACGAGACCCTTCCCGCCCATCTCGACCCGGGCCGTATCCAGCAGGTCATCACCAATTTCGTGACCAATGCCGTGAAATATACGCAGGAGGGACATATCAAGGTGGGCTATGTCAAGCAGGACGATGGTATCCGAATCTATTGTGAGGACACGGGTGCCGGCATTCCCAAGGAAGATCAGGAGAAGGTGTTCGAGCGCTTTGTCAAACTCAACGACTACGTACAGGGAACGGGTCTTGGCCTAAGCATCTGTAAGGCCATCAGCGAGAAATGTGGCGGTAAGATTGGTGTGGAATCAGAAGGGGCAGGGAAAGGCTCTACTTTCTGGATATGGATCCCCACAATAGTGAAAGCCTTTATCCTCATGTTTGTGCTCGGACTCTCGCCGTTGACGGCACAGGCACAGAACGACAGCACGGTGATCTTCTCCGTTGAACGACCATTGGTCTACGAAGATGCCTGGGACTTGTGGCCTTATACGTTCCTCAACGAGAACGGTGAACCCGACGGCTATAACATCGACCTGCTGAAGATGATCTTCAAGCGACTCGACATCCCCTATATCATCAAACTCAAGCCTACGCTGGAAGCTTTCGGCGACCTGAAAGACGGCAAGTCGGATCTGATCTTAGGCATGGAGGCCAATTTCCACCATGAATATGGCGAATACGGCCAATCGGTCATCCATCTATTCACCCACAGTGTGGTACACCAGAAAGATAAGGATCCGGTTGTCAAGTCGTTCCAAGACTTGGGCAGCCATAAGGTCATCGTGCATACGGGTAGCTTCAGCCACCACCTCATGCAAGACAAGGGCTGGGGCGACAATGCCGAAGGCTTTGACGACATGAAAGAGGCAATCCAAAAGGCCAGCGCCGATCCCTCCAACGAGATTGTATGGAACACTATGTCGCTGAAATGGCTCATCCATAAATACCAGATTAAGAACCTGGATCTCTCGCCTATCGACATCCCTCACGGCGAATATAAGTTTATCTCAAAGAACCAACGACTGCTGAACCAATTGGACAGTGTCTATAGTCTTCTCCAGGCAGAAGAGAAACTACAGGGTATCCAGAACAAATGGTTCTATCCGGAACGCATCGAGACCGGTATTCCCTCATGGATCTGGAAACTGGCAGCTGCCGTAGCGGCCTTTGCCGTTTTCTTCATGCTATACTATCTTTTCTACAGGTTCAGAGAACGGAGATTGACAAAGGACGTACGTAAAAAGAATGCCCGTCTGTCGCTGATTCTGAAAACCAGTAATGTGCGCTTCTGGACCTACGACATTCACAGCAAGACATTTACCCAGTTGGACGAGCATGGCATTCCCAAAACGACGCTCTCCCTGCAAGAGGTGTCACAATTATATGTCAGGAAAGACTTTGAACACATGGTTGAATCCATCAACAACATTGTCCGTGGGGAGATAGAGAACGACACCATTGACCTGCGGGAAAAAGAGGGCAACTCCAGAGAATATACCATGACACTGTCGGTGTTGCGTTACCATAAGAACGGACGACCAGCCGTCATCATCGGCACACGTGGTGACATCACCGAGGAGAAACGGATGCGCTATATCGCAAGCGATAACATGCTGCGCTATCAGGCCATCTTCAGCTCCGTCTTGGTCGATATGGCCTACTATGACAAAGACGGTAACCTGCGTAACCTCAATGAAAAATCCTGTCGCACATTTAACAGCACGCTCGAGCGTATGCTTGAGAGAGAGATCAATATCCGCGATGTGCTGGGTATGCCCGACCTTGATGTGGAGAACATGGAATATACCTACCTCACCCAGATCTTCAAAGATGACAAAGATGACAATCGCGTGCTGAGAAGCCTGATCAAGGGAGAAAAAGTATTCTACGAGCTGCAAGTCGTACCCGTGAGAGACGAGAATGGTCATTTGATGGGTATCTACAGTTCCGGACGTGACATGACCGAAGTAGCCAACTCCTACCAGCGACAGCAGGTGAACCTAAAACAACAGGCTAAGGCAAATGAGGAAATAACGACCTATATCAACAATATCAACTATGTGTTGAAGGTGGGCGGCGTGCGTATGATGAACTACTATCCCGACACCCATCAGCTGGCCATCTACAGTGAGATCGGACATGTGGAATATGAGATCACTCAGCAACGTGCCTTCTCATTGACCCATGAGAGTGACAAGCAGACGGTGAGACGTATCATCGTGAGCATGGACAACCGTTCCATCGCCCCAATCGAAGCGACCATCCATACCAATCTGCGTATCAAAGGTGGCTATCAGTTGTGTCTGCAGATGCACATGGTACCTATCGTTGATGACAATGGTACTGCCAAGTACTATTTCGGCATGTGCCGTGATGTCAGCGAAATCATGCATACCCAGAAGGAGCTGGCCATGGAAACAGCCAAGGCGCAAGAGGTGGAAGTGGTGAAAAATGCCTTCCTCCGAAACATGAGTTACGAGATCCGTACGCCCCTGAACGCGGTCGTAGGATTTGCAGAACTCTTCCAGATGGATCATACAACAGATGATGAGAGCATCTTTATTGATGAGATAAAAGAGAACTCACGCGTGCTCCTGAAACTGATCAACAATATCCTCTTCCTGTCACGCCTCGATGCCAGGATGATTGAAATCAAACCGCAACTGACGGATTTTGCCAAGACCTTCGAACTGGCATGCCAAGCCTGTTGGGAGATGAACGAGGAACCCGATGTGGAATATCTCGCGGAGAATCCCTACGAGCAGCTGGTGGTGGAGATTGATGCCCAGAACATTAGCAATATCCTTGATCAGATCATCCTCAACGCCTGCCAGCATACGCACAAAGGGTCAGTTCATGCCAGACTCGACTATATCGGCGACCGGTTGGTCATTGCTGTCGAGGACACGGGTGAAGGCATTGAAGAAGAAATCTTGCCGACCGTCTTTGAGCGTTTTGCCACAGGAGCCAATATCGGTTCCGGACTGGGTCTCAGCATCTGTAATGAACTGATTCAGCAGATGGGCGGCTCCATCAACATCAAGTCGGAAGTCGGCAAGGGAACCACGGTCTGGTTCTCCATCCCCTGCAAGATGACTGAAATGGTAAGAAAAAAGAAGTAAGACATGACAATGAGCAATAGAATCTATCATATATGGTATAGGAGAGTGATGGCGCTGACGGTACTATTCACTATTCACTATTCACTATTCACTATTACCGCCACCGCCCAGCAGATACACGAATATACGGAGGAGCAGCCGCTTCTAATTGTCAGCGACTGGGAGTTCCCGCCCTATGAGTTCAGCAACGACAAAGGCGAGCCCGACGGCTATAACGTCGAAGTGCTCAATATCATCCTCGACCGTCTGAAGATCCCACACCGCTTTATAATGCAAGAGTGGTATATGGCCACGGAGACCTTCGAACACCGTGAGGCAGACCTCATCTTTGCCCTCTCTTTCAATTACATGAAGCGCCCCTATGTCATGACGCGTAATCTGCTTCACTTCTACCGTATTGTCTCTGTCAGACGTCCTGAGAAGAAGCCACTGACGAAGATCGGTCAGGCAAATGCGAAGGATACGCTCATCATGAAAGCCAACGACTATGCGCCCATCCGTATCCTGATGACGAACCCTGAACCGGCATTTACGATTGAATACCACTCGCCCAAGGAAGCCCTTACCGGGGTGCAACGAGGCACCTACGACTATTTCCTTTGGGGTGAGGTGCCCATTCAAAGGAAGTTGAAAGAGTTCGCACTCGACAGTCTAGTGACCGACATGACGGACATTCCACCTGGCGAGCTGCGTCTGATAGGCTATGACAAGGAACTGATTGACGCCATCGACGACGAATATGCCCGTCTCGAACAGGCCGGTCAACTGGAAAAGATCTACGACAAATGGTTCCATCCCGAGCGAGAGCACAACGACACATCAACCATCCCCATCTTTATTATCGTGGGTGCTATCATCGTAGGGCTCATCTCGTTCCTGTTGAGTCGTCTGATCCGTATCCGTGTGCAGAAGGCCATTAACAAGAGTAAGGAAATCAACAGCATGATGACACAGGCCCTGAGCATGGGTAACTACTATGTGATAGAACACGACCTGAGGACCCATCGGGCACGTAATGCCTATGGCAATCTGCTACCAGCTGATGGCATGACGACAGATGAATTCAAAGAGCGGATTCTTCCAGAGGACCGTGAACTTTTTGAAAATGCCTTGCAAAGTACGATGGGAGGTTCGATGAGTGCAGAACTGAAAACGCGCTGGAACGCCGGCACAAAGGAAAAACCCGACTGGCGCTATCTACACGGCAATTCCATCTTGGAAATGGAGAGTGGCAAGCCACGTTATATTGTCAACTCCGTGAAAGACGTTACCTATGACATTATGGAAGAGCGCAACACCAGAGAGACTGGTGAGCGATACATCAGAATCTTCATGACCAGCCTTATTCCTATGTCGTTCTACGATTCCGATGGTATCCTTCTCGACTATAATGACAAGATGAGCGAGTTGTGTGGCATCAGTGTCATTGGTGATGCCATGTTCCGTCAGACAAATCTGAAGGACATGCCGCTTCTGCAAGGCGATTTCTCATTAGACATGCATGAGGAGTTCTACGTCTGCCAGCACATGGTTATTCCTCAGGCTGGCATCGACAAATATATTGAGTTCCGCATCTATCCTGTTATCGACAATGGTCGCATCATCTACCATATTATCACAGCCCGCGATATTACCAGTGAAAGGCTTCTCTATCTCGAACAGCGCAAGCATGATATCGAAATGCATAAAATCAGCGATGCTGCTAATTCGTACGAGAACCAATTGCAGTACCTACTGGAAAAGAGCAAGATGTATGTATGGAGATTCAGTTTAGAGGACAAGATCATCCACCTGTCACGCTCGCTGCGCAAAGTGGAGTTTTCCTTCAGTCGCAAGGACTATTATGTGGAAAACATTGATTCCGACGAGCTTGATAGCAACTTTGACAAACTGGTAAAAATGATGATGAAAGGTCAGGAATTTAATACCATCTACCGCTTCAACAAGACACCTGTCAGTCCGGAACCCAGTTGGCATGCACTCAGCGGTATCCCGATCCGTGACGACCAAGGTAACCTAACGGGCTATTTCGGTGTGACCCGTAATATCACAGAACTGGTTTCCATCCAACAGAAGCTCAAGGAAGAAACAGCACGTGCTGAGGATTCCGGTCGTCTGAAGGGTGCGTTCCTGGCCAATATGACCCATGAGATCCGTACGCCGCTGAATGCCATCGTAGGCTTCAGTGACCTGCTGCCTGTGGTAGATACGGAAGAAGAACGCATGGAATTCATCCGCATTATCCGTAATAACTGCGACATGCTACTACGCCTCATCAATGATATTCTTGAGGCCTCGAACATGGGACAGGCGCTGGCCATCAAGCCTGTGGAATGCGACTTTGCACAGGTATTTAATGATATCTGTCAGACACTCGCCCAACGTGTCCAGGAACCGGGTGTGGAGTTCATCAAGGACAATCCCTACACGACCTTCCCGACATTGCTCGACAAGGGACGTATCCAACAGGTATTGACCAACTTCACCACCAATGCCGTAAAATATACCCACGAAGGGCATATCAAGGTGGGCTATCATCAGGAAACGCGTTCCGTCGGGAACAACCAGCCCCAAAATGGTTTATACTTCTATTGTGAAGACACGGGGGCCGGCATTCCCAAAGAGAAGCAGGCATCGGTCTTCGAGCGTTTCGTCAAACTCAACGACTTTGTGCAGGGCACGGGTCTCGGACTCTCTATCTGCAAGGCGATTGCCGAACGCTGCGGGGGAGAAATAGGACTGACCTCGAAAGGAGAAGGCCATGGCTCTACGTTCTGGCTTTGGATTCCTTGTGAGAAGATAGAACAAAAAGAAAGGAGAGATGCAGACGAGTAGTTATTTGCTGGCAAATGAGCGCGATGCCCTGTGGGGACTGACCGTCAGTACGGTGGGATATGAAGAGATAGCCCCTGGTGAGGACTACCCCACGAAAGGACATGCAGACGGTTATTATTTCAATCTCGAGAAAGGAAGAATACTCAACGAATACCAGTTGCTCTACAATCCTGAGGGTGAGGGCATTTTCAAGAGTGCCCATTGTCCGGAGACGCCCATCAAGGCCGGCGATATGTTTCTGCTTTTCCCAGGCGAATGGCACACTTATCATCCCAACCCCCGTACGGGCTGGAAGAGCCATTGGATCGGATTTAAGGGGAAGAATATGGACGATCGTGTGGCGGCAGGATTCCTCACACCTGAGAAGCCCATCTATCATGTCGGCTATTCCTTTGTATTGGAAGGACTCTATCAGCGAGCACTCGACGAAGCCACAAAAGAGAATGCCTATTCCCAGCAATTGATGGCAGGCATCGTCAACCACCTGATTGGCATGATGTACTCGCTGGAGCGAAACATCGAACTCAACAAAAACCACCTGCATGTGGATATGATCAACCGCGCCCGTCTCCGTATCCGTGAATCGCTGGAGAGCGACCTGACCATCCAGAAGATTGCGGAAGACCTCGGCGTTAGCTATAGTAATTTCAGAAAACTGTTCAAGGAATACACGGGTCTGTCGCCTGCCACTTATCAGCAGGATTTGCGCTTATTGCGTGCCAAAGAACTCTTGTCAACAACCGACCTCACTATAAAAGAAATAGCCTACCGACTCAATTTCGAGTCGCCAGACTATTTCTCTGCCAAATTCAAGGCGAAGATGGGCTGCAAGCCGAGTGAGGCCCGCAGTCAGGTTTAGAAGAACAGCATACGCTCTACCCAATAGATTAAGATACCTGCCAGATAACCAGCAAAGGCTATCCAGGTGATCTTCTTCATGTACCAGCCAAAGGTGATCTTCTCCAGACCCATCACAACCACACCTGCAGCAGAGCCGATGATCAGCATTGAACCACCGACACCAGCGCAATAAGCCAACAATTGCCAGAAGATGCCGTCAACGGCCATCGCCCCCTCTGCAGCAACGGGATACATACCCATGCATCCTGCCACAAGGGGTACATTGTCGACAATGCTCGACAGCACGCCAATGATACCATTGATGAGGTAATAGTTGCCTGCAAAGGCCTCGTTCAGACCTTGTCCGAGTGCCGTCAGCACACCAATCTCCTGCAGCACAGCCACAGCCATCAGAATACCTAAGAAGAACATAATGGTAGAAAGGTCGATTCTGGAGAGCAGGTCGCTCACACGCTTGGCCATCGTATCATCCTCAGCAGTGTTATAGTGGAAGATCTCCGTAACCGTCCAGAGCACACCCAGAACCAACAGGATACCCATGAACGGTGGCAGATGAGTAATAGTCTTGAAGATGGGCACGAAGCACAAACCGCCGACACCAAGCCAGAAGATGATGTCGCGCTGAGTCTTGGTAAAGTGACTCACATCGGCTTTAGGCAGGTTCTGCTCCTTGTCAAACTTACCTTTCAACTGATATTGCAGGATGAAAGCGGGAATGAGCATCGACACTAACGACGGAATGAGAATCTCCGTAATCACGCCCTGTGTCGTTATAACACCCTTGATCCACAGCATAATGGTGGTGACATCGCCGATGGGTGAGAAGGCGCCTCCGGAGTTGGCAGAGATGACAACGAGGGCTGCATATATCAGGCGATCGCCCCGACTCTGCACCAGTTTTCGAAGCACCATGATCATCACAATACTTGTGGTTAGATTATCCAGGATGGCCGAGAGGAAGAAGGTCATAAAAGCCATTCGCCACATCAGTTTGCGTTTTGAACGGGTTT
>Ga0247610_10001752_pt1 | contig 26244 bp, 22 predicted proteins | sample 174DNAGHGhighgp2_FD_193483 | JGI IMG/M metagenome (GOLD analysis project Ga0247610, IMG submission 193483) | Sheep rumen microbial communities from Palmerston North, Manawatu-Wanganui, New Zealand - 1742 DNA GHGhigh gp2 | ecosystem: Host-associated > Mammals > Digestive system > Stomach > Rumen...
AAAGGTAATATATTATCGGGTCTTCCTCTTTTAATATCATATTTAAGGCTATTAGTATTATATCTATTTATTTCTAAATCAAAATTATAATTACCCATATATAGCCTCCTTAAGGTCTGATATTAAATCAGATGGATCTTCTATTCCAATTGATAATCTTAAAAAGCATTCATCAATTCCTTTAGCTAATCTTTCTTCTATTGGCAAATCAGCATGAGTTTGATACATTGGGTAAGTAATTAATGAATCAACCCCACCCAAAGATTCAGCATATTTAAATATTTTAATATTTGTTAATATTTTTTTAGCTAATTGTTCTGATTCTACACTTATAGAAATCATTCCACCAAAACCAGAAGATTGTTTTTTATTGACTAAATATCCTGGATTAGTTTCTAATCCTACATAATTAACTTTTTTAATACAGGGTAACTCCTTAAGATATTTTGCTATCTTTAGGGCACTATCATTAATTTGTTTCATTCTAAGTGGTAATGTTTTTATACCTCTTTCAATTAAAAATGAATCAAAAGGTGATAGGCATGCCCCAATAGTTTTAGCATAATATATTATATCTTCTGCTAATTTTTCATCTTTAGTAACTACAAATCCTGCTAAAGTATCATTATGTCCACCTAAATATTTAGTTCCACTATGAATTACTATATCAGCGCCAAGTGTTAAAGGCTTTTGAAAATATGGAGTTAAGAATGTGTTATCTACGATTAATAATAAATTGTATTTATTACAGAGCTTTGATATTTCATATATATCTGTAACATTCATTAAAGGATTTGATGGTGTTTCAATATAAATAGCCTTTGTATTATTTTTAATTTTTGATTCAACTAATTTTAAATTCCCTGTATCAACGAAATCAAATTCATAATTATCTTCCTTTAATGTCCTAAATAATCTTAGGGCACCACCATATAAATCACTAGAACAAATAAAATGATCATTTGATTTAAATAATTTAAAAACACATGTAATAGCTGCCATGCCTGTTGAAAATGCAGTTGAGGATACGCCTTCTTCTAACTTTGCAACTAAAGTTTCTAAGTGGCTTCTTGTTGGATTAGATAATCTAGAATAACTATATTTAAAATTATTATCTAGGTTTTCATGAACAAATGTAGCTGATTGATAAATTGGAGTTGTAATTGCACCATATTTATCATCTATATCAATTGTTGGGTGAACACATAATGTTTCAAATTTCATATTATCACTATTCCTTTACTAATTCTAATATCAGCTTTGTAACATCAATAATGTCATCAATTAATATATATTCTTCCTTCGAATGAACATTTCTCATTCCATTACCAACAACAATGCCTTTAATATTATGCATATTTAAATTATTATTATCAGAACCACCAAATGTGGTTTTATAATTTATTTTTTTATTATTAATTTTATTAATTGCTTTATTATATCTTTTTATGACATTATCATTATTATCTATTTCATAAGCACTAAACTCTTTTTCATATGTAAAATCTATACTCCCATTATAAATTTTTGCATATCTATCAAATGTATCATTTAAATGTTTTAATTCTGTATCTAAAATATTATTATCTAAGCTTCTTATTTCTCCTTTTATTTCAATTAAATCAGGTACAATATTAACTCCACTTCCACCATTAATTAATCCTATATTAAGTGTTGTTTTATCATCAATTCTTCCTAATTTAATTTCATTTAATGCCTTATTTAATATTGTTAAGGCATTTATACCATCTTCAGGTCTAAATCCTGCATGAGATGCTTTTCCATTTATTCTAATTTTAAATGAAGCTATTGCAGGAGCTTTTATAGCAACATCATTAATGTTTCCTTCTAAATCAAATACATATGCTTCTTTTGATTTTAATAAGCTATAATCAAAATATCTACTTCCTTTAGCAAAAGGCTCTTCAGCTACAAAGAATATAACTTCTATATCTTTGTGGCTTATTTTATTTTCTTTAATAACCCTTAATGCCTCAATTATAGCTGCAACCGAAGATAAGTCATCTGCCCCTAAAACTGTTTTACCATCTGATGTTATTTTATCACCATTAATAATCGCATTTTTATTGATACCTGGAGATACTGTATCTAAATGTGCAACAAGAATTATTCCATTTCCTTCAATATCTCCTTTTAAATATCCATATACATTATTAGCTATATTTTTACTATTAGTATATTTTTTATAATTATCAATTGAATTATCCTCTACTACCTTTAAATCTAATTCTTTTAATTTTTCTATTACATATCTTTGAATATCTAATTCATTATATGATTCAGAATCAAATTTAGTTAGAGCTATAAATTCATCAATTAATCTATGATTATTAATCATAATAACACCACCTAATTATAATTCATCTATAAATCTAAATCCTTTAGGTAAAAACATTTCACTAACACTATCAATACTAAATGGTCTATCAACTGGACCTTTTTCAAAAGCAGTCTTATTTCTTCTATATTCTATAACTCTGTTATAAAATCCAGCTGAACCTGCATGAGTATTTAAAAATACTATTTGCCCAGATAGTTGTTTAGATAGATTTAGTAAAACTTTTCTACCAATATTTAAGCCTTGATAATCTGGATCAACAGCTACATTAAGTATTGTAGAAAATCTCCCATCTGAAATTGCCCTCGCAATTCCTACTAATTTCTCTCCATCATATGCAGCCTCAAAGTAATTACTATTACTAAAAGCTTCTTTTGTTTTATTTATATCATGAGGTCTATTGAAAAATGCTTTTGTCAATAAATCATTAATTTTATTGAAATCTAAATTATTGATATTATCCTTATATATAATTTCTTTATTTTTTACTTCTATTTTCTTATCTTTAGGCTTTCTATAAAATTCTGTTTCAAATTTGTAACCTGCAGGTAAGAAATACTCATTAAAATCATTAATATCAAAATTAATATATGTATAAGCATTTTTACATCTTAAATAGCCTAATTCTTCATATAAATTTATATCTTTTGGATTAGCAAAAAGCATTTTTCTTTTACCAACCAAAAGTTTTTCTAATTCTTTAATTAATTTATATTTAAGATCTTCATTCTTTGCGTAAACACCAATGATATATGCAGTCTCTACTCCCTCTGATATCGCTCTAGCAAACCCTACTAATTTTTCTCCCTCATAGCCAAAAACAATATATCTAGTATTATCTATTGCATATTTAAAATCATTGATATTTGAAAAATAATTATCATCTTCTAAATTAAATAATGAATTATAATCTATATTCTCTTTTTCGGTTTTAAAAATAATGCTCATTGCTAAATACCTCAAATTAATTATTCTTTAATAATCCTTTTAACGGATTAATTGATGGATCAACTGATAGCTTGTAATCCCAATCAGCTCTTGATGCTTGATCCTTATTATTCCACTTAGATTGAGATACCTCAGTGTAATAATCTTCTGCAGTTTCTCCTGCTGGGTGTTTTAAGAATACATTCTCTGGATCACTTGATAGTTTCTTTCTTGAACCATCAGATTTTAGCCATTCATCAAAATCTCTTTTTGCAATCTTTGCAAGATAACCAACGAATGGGCCTTTAAATCTTGGATCATCTTTTTTAGGTAAATTTGTATATCTTTTAAATTCTGGAATATTGTATAATTCTTTAACATAACCCCAAATATTTTTATATTCAGAAATACGTTTCTTTTGTGGACCTACATTAACATAAAAATCTGTCTCCCATTTAATTAATGTTACATAAGCTCTAATATCTGAATCTAAAATATAATCTCCAAATAAGAATCTATTAGTTTCTAATCTCTTATCTAATGCTTCTAATGCTTTATGGAAATCCTCTTGAGATTCATCATAAATTTCAGGTACTAATGTGAATGCTTGTCTATAATGACCATTATTTACATGAGGAAATAACCAATCATTGAAATCATCTATTTCCTTTCTGTATTTAACTGGATATAAATCTGGGGCATTTTTAGGTTGTAATGCTCTAAATGCTACCTCAAGATGATTAGTTAATCTATGATAATCTGAGCTAACTGCCTTTTTTGTATTTATATCTACAAATGTAGGAGTTGTTGCTCTACCTGTATAATCCTTATCAGCATTTAAATAGAATTGAGATAGGAAATAAACGCCAGTATTTGGATCTTTTAAATCCTTTTCCTCTGGGAATCCCCAGCCATATTTATTTTTTTCACCAGTATGGCCAACCTTATAATCCTTAATAACTTTATCAAGTCCTAATAAATCTCTTGCAATAACTGGTCTATTACTCCAGTTACATCCAGGTGACCAATAAATAATGAAATTTCCTTTCTTTGCGTATTCTGGAGTTATTCTATCTATAAAATAATTGGGTTGTCTTACAAATGCTCCACGTTCATCTTGCTCAGAGATAGTTTCTCTACCTCTTGGCTTAGCACCAACTTGCTTTGCAAAATATTCAGCTAAATTATCTGTGTATACAATCTCATCTGATTTAGCTTCTTCTACTTTTTTTCTATGTGCTGCAATTCCGCAGCTTACAATTACTTTCTCATCTGCCATATTTGTTTTCTCCTTAAATAATATAATCTGGTTCCTTTAATAAGTTCATCTTACTAAAGAATTCTTTTGCTCTTTCAGTCTTTGGATTTTCAAACACCTCAAAAGGTGTTCCATCTTCAATTATCTTTCCACCATCTAAAAATATTACTCTATTAGATATTTTTCTAATAAAATTCATTTCATGTGAAACTAATAACATTGTATAGCCTTGCTCAGCTATCTTTTTAATAATATTTAAAACCTCAGTCACAAGCTCTGGATCTAGGGCTGATGTTGGTTCATCTAATAATATTATTTCAGGTTTCATTGCTAAAGTTCTCGCTATAGCTACACGTTGCTGCTGTCCACCTGACATATGTCTTGGATAATGGTTTTGATGATCTAAAAGACCAACATTATCTAATTCCTTTAAGGCAATTTCCTTAGCTTCTGCTTTTGATTTCTTTTGAACTGTAATTAAACCTTCCATTACATTTTCTAATGCTGTTTTATGTTCAAATAATCCAAATTTTTGGAATACCATTCCTGTATGTCTTCTTAATGCAAATGCATTCTTTTTTTCTTTTCTTGTAAGTGGTAAATTAACAGTTAATTCTCCTATAGTAATAGATCCCTTTTCTGGCTTTTCTAATAAATTAATAGACCTTAATAATGTTGATTTACCTGTACCAGAAGGACCGACAATTCCAATGATATCGCCTTTATTTATAACTAAATCAATACCATCTAATACTATATTATTCTTAAATTTTTTATGTAAATCCTTAATTTCTAATATAGACATATTGCCTCCTAATAAGATGAATCAATATTAATCTTTGATTCCTTTTTATCTTTTTTAAAATATTTCTTAAAAAATCCCTTAATACCTTTTTTATTGTTAGTATCATTATTATTTTCACTATCAATAGGTAATGGTTGTTCTGGAATTCTTATCTTTCTTTCGATAATCTTAAATACTTGTTCTAATATAATTGTGATTATCCAATAAATTATAGCTAATGCAACATAGCCCTCTAAATACCTATAATCTCTACCGGCTATAAGTGAATTTTGATATGTTATTTCAATAATTCCACATGTTGATGCAAGTGATGTACCTTTTACTAAACCAATTAAAGAATTTGCTATACCAGGCATTGCATTTTCAAGTGCCTCAGGTATTATTATTCTTCTTAATATTTGTGGATATGTCATACCCATAGCATGTGCTGCTTCTATTTCACCTTTATCAACAGAAAGTAAAGCCGCTCTAATAGTTTCAGATGTGAATGCTGATTGATAGATACCTAGAGCTAAAAATGCATATACAATTTTTGGAATAATATTGGTATCTATACCAGTATTAAATACCGAATTTATAAATCTTAATATTGCAGGAATACCATAATATGCTACATATAATTGAATAAGCATTGGTGTACCTCTAATTAAGGATAAAAATACTTTTGCAATTTGATTTAGAACCTTTATTTCTTTAAATCTAACTACAGCTATTAATAAACCTAATATAATTGATATTAAGAATGCTAATCCTGCAAGTTCTAATGTAATTGGTATTTTTTCAACTAATTTAGGAATTCTCGTCCACATTAGTTCAAAACTAAAATAATCTGAAAAGCTTAGAAACATAAAGCTTTACCTCCTAATTTTTAATTATTAATTAAGATATACTAAATCATTTTTATTTGGTAATACTGAAACTGAATCATCTCCTAAAGCTTCAGCAATGTATTTCTTACCTAATTGTTCTAATTTACCATTATCATATAAAGTCTTAATACCTTCAGATAATAATTTTCTATATTCTTCTGCGTGTGCACCAGTTTTACCAAATAATAAATGTGATGTATTATTTGCTGTAATATTTGTTGCAGTTTCTGTATCTGATAAAACTGTAATATTTAATTGCTCAAATTGAGCTGGATATGCTTTTGCATATTTTAATATAACTGGTTGATCATGAATTAATGCAACCTTACCTTCAATTGCTTCTTGTAATTGAACTGTAATATCAACAGATGAATATTCAATATTGATCTTAGATTGACCTGCAGTTCTCTTTTCGTTCCATCTATCAATTGCATTTGTAGTGTTTCCACCTGCACCACCATAAATCTTTAATCCTGAATCTGCTAATTCTTCAAAGCTTGATACATTTATACCTGGCTTTGCAGTTATTGTGTATCTTGATTTAGTATATGGGTATGAAAACAAGAATGTCTTTGCTCTTTCTGTATTATAGCTATAATTGTTAATAGCAAAGTCAACTGTACCTTGTTGTGCATCTACAATTGTATTTGTAGATAATTGTAATTTTAATTCATATTTTTCTAATGCTGGTAACTTAAATACCTCTGTAATAACAGCAATATCATAACCAGTTAATTTTGTACCATCACTTGTTGTATATAATGCCTCATCAGCACTTTCTGTTTGAACAAGAAATGGTGCTGGGCTACCACTTGTTGCTGCTGTAATTACAATCTTTCCATTTTTCTTTGCATTACAAGATGCAATTCCAATTAATGCTCCTGCTGCTAATGTTAAACCAAATAATTTTGTTATTAATCCTATTCTTCTCATATTTTTCTCTCCTCCTTGTAATAACAATAATTAATATAACGACCAAATAAAAAATCAGGACTTAAACCAAGTCCTGATATAATTACAATTTAAAACTAAATTATAAATTATCTATAGGATTAGGCCTAAGCGAAAAATCTGTATTTGCTTTCATACACATACAGCTACACATCATCATATTCATATTTGATACAAAATTAATAATCTTTTTCATGATATGTTTCCTCTCTTTCCTACTTTTCCTACCTTTTTACTAGGTTAATTATAATATATACCTATTTTACTTCAATGTCAATCACTAAATATTAAAAAATAATAAAAAGAAATGGGTGGCATTAAATGCCACCCGAAAGGAGAAGTTGTGTATGCAAAATTTTAACTTAATATCATTTGTAGTTTAAGCTTCTTCTTAAAAAGCTTATTCAATAGTAATTTGTTTAGTTGTAGGCTTTACTTCTTTTAGTTTACCTACTCTAATACTTAAAATACCATTATCCATTTTAGCAGTAACGTTATTTTCGTCCATATCATCTAAATAGAATGATCTAGATAATGACTGTTCACTAATTTCTTTAACTAAATAATTCTTCTTTTCATCTTTATTAGCGTTCTTTTTATTAATACTAATAGTTAGCGTATTATCTAAAACATCTATTTTAATATTTTCCTTAGATACTCCTGGAATCTCTGATGTAACTTGATAGCTATCATCATTTTCCATAATATTTGTCTTCATGTCCTTTCCTAGTACATCGCCGAAAAAGTCATTAAACTCATCAAATAAACTTAAATAATTATCATTTTTCTTAGATTCTAGATTATACATAAACATGCCCTCTTTCTAATAAATAATATAATTATTGAATCTCAATTGTCTTTTTAGTCTTTTCTTCTTTTTTAGTAGTAATATCTACAAGAAGTAAACCATTTTCGTAAGATGCTTTAATTTCATCTTCCTTAATGTCACCAAAATTAATTGTTCTTCTTAGCTTTTGATTGCTTCTTTCATGAATTAAATATTTAGTATTATGATCTACCTTTGGCATATGTGCACTAAGTGTTAAAATACCATCTTCGAATTCAAGCTTGATATCCTCCTTTTTAACACCAGGTATTTCGGCTACTACTCTATATCCATTTTCTGTTTCAATGACATCTAAAGGAAATCCTTTGTAGCCTCCATCATAAAACATATTGTTAAATTCATTCATTAAACTGTATAAATCGTTTCTCATTTTCAATTCCCTCTTTCCATTGGCACTCTAGCTATCTATCTGCCAATTACACTTATAGTATACCACTATTTTTAGCACTGTCAATACCTGAGTGCTAATTTTTTTAAAATTTTTTTATTTTTTTAAAATCAACCGTTTGGCTGATAACAAACAAAAATAAAATTCATATAATATAATTGTATTTTTCTTTTAGGGGAGGATAAAAAAATGAAAAAGAAAAAGATATTAACAAGTCTCTTAGGTATTGGTTTATTATCGATTGCTTTAGCAAGCTGTACAGGGAAAAAGAAAACTAGTACTTCTACTCAGACTGAAGAAAGTAATACTAATCCTATTACTGATACCACACCAGTAGAAAGCAATACTACTACTGAAAAAACGAATGATAAAGTTTTAGAGCATATAACTAAAAAAGATGCTACATGTAGCGAAGATGGTAATATTGAATATTGGTATGAACCAATAACTGGTAAATATTATATGGATAAAGATGGTTATAATGAAATATCTTTATCAGATACAATAATATCAAAGGGTCATAATTATACTTCAAATCCATATGGTCCTAATTTTGATATAATTGAATGCGATAAGTGTTATGATAAGATTATCCATTATACAAATTCAGGTACTGATTATTATTATAGTGCTAAAATTAAAACTCTTCCAACTCTTACAGAAAAGGGTGAATTTACAATTAGTGAAGGCACTTATAATAACAATGAATTTACTGTAACATCTACAACATCAGCACAAATTCCAGAATTATCAAATGGTGATGCCTATATTGTCTATAGGGCATCAAACAGATTCGTTATACGTACTAAATACATTTTAGATTCTGCTAATAAATATATTACTGATTCTACAGATTTAGACACATTTATAAGTTTAATTTCTGACTCAAATGCAATTGAAACAAATGATGTTGATTCAATAATCAGTAATTCTACTTATAGTATTAATCTATATAGTGAAAATACAATTGTAAAAACTATCAAGGCTACAGGCAAAGATGGATTTAAACTTGATGTTGACGTATTAGAAAAAGAGCATTATAAGCTTATTGGATTTAGCAAAACTTTAGATGGAGAAATAGATTATCAATTAAATACACTATACGCTATAGAAGAAACTTTAAATCTATATGCAATTTGGGAATCTACAGAATTCAAATTAGAATTTGATTTAAATGGTGCGACAGGTTCTATTGATCCTATGACTACAGATTATGGTTATGTAACAATTCCTGATACTTCTACTATTGTTTCAAATAATCCAAATAAGATATTTAAAGGCTTCTCATTTAGCAAAGATGGTTCAACTGATTTCTTCTATTCAGGTGATTCATTCAAAATAACTGAAAGTAAAGTAATATATGCAATTTGGGAAGATCGTTATACTGTTACATATAATATGAACGGATATGGTGATGAAACAATTGTACAAGCTGCATCAGATTCAAATAATGTTACAGTGAAACCTTTAAAAGATCTACCAATAACATTACCTGCTGGCAAGGGAGCAATCGGTTATTCTTTAGATCCTAATGCTACAACTGCTACATATAATTTTAATAATACATATAATTTAAAGGAAAATATTACACTATATGTTATATATAAAGATTTAACAGCTGTTACATTTGATTTCAATGGTTCTGGCGATGCATCTCAAACTGTATATACTTCTACTTCAGGATATGTAACTACACCTAATGAACCAACAAGAACTGGATATGTATTCTTAGGTTGGTCAACTGATAAAAATGCATTATCTGGAGCAGCAGCAAATAAATCTATTTATGTATCTCAATCAGGCAGTGTTACTTATTATGCATTATGGACTGATAGACCTATTTTAAGCTATGATTTTAATAATACAACTACATCTGCAACACTTACACCTATAGCTGCAGATGCTGATGGTAAAGTAACAATTAATTCATGGAAAGATAATTTAACATATTATAAATTCCTAGGTTGGTCATTTGATAAAGATGCAACTGAGCCATCTTTCATGCCTGGTGAAACTATTACTATCACATCAAATAAAACAATATATGCCATTTGGGAAAAGACAGCAACTTATAATTTCTATCCAAATGGTGGTGAAGGTAAATATAAAAATTATTCAATGCTATCATTAGATTCTACGCTAGAAATTCATTTTACATTTGAAAGACGTAATTATATTTTCTTAGGTTGGGCTGCTTCTGCTACTTCAACTGAAATAATTTATCCTGCAGATACTACAACTTTTACAATTAAGGAAAAAGATTTAGGAAAATCAACTAATCTATATGCAGTATGGAAAGGAAAAGATGTTTCATTTAACTTAGTAAACGGAACAGATATTACTGATACATTAAGTTCATTTAGTAATGAAACAGCATATGGAAATAAAATAACACTTCCAGATGCAAGCTACTTCAATTTATCTAGTGAATACAAATTCTTAGGTTGGTCAACTTGCTCATATTCATTTGGAGATTCAATTCCAAGTATTGATTTTAACGGTGGAATTGAAATGCCAGTAGATGACTTTATGGACTATGCTGAAAATGGAACAATTAATCTACATGCTATAATTATTGAGGCAAATTATACATATACAACAACTGTTGTTGAACCAACACTTGAATATGATGGATACATAGACTATACATGTATTGAAGATGTATCAAAGAGCTATAGAGAAGTCATTTCAAATAAATCATTATTCTATGCATATGTTGAAGATGTATTCGCAATCACAGGACGTGGTACAGTAATTCAAACAACAATTCAACAAGGTACTATAAATGTAGGAGATGTTATTACTCTTGTATTAAAAGATGGTACAATTAAAAATAATGTTCTAATCCAAGGAATCGACAAAAATAAACAAGTCGTTAATAGTGCTAAAGTGGGAGATATTGTTGGTCTATTAGTTGATGTCGATAAAAACAATATCGCTTTAGGTTGCTTTATGTGTGAAAAAGATAAACAAATACATACTAATACTATTTATGTAAATGCACATATCTTAACTAAAGATGAAGGCGGACGCCATAGTCCATTCTTCATTAATTATGCACCTCAAATCTCAATTGGTAATACAACTTATGCATGTAAGGTCACTGCATTATATGATGTATATGGTAAGACAACAGATATGATTTTACCTGGTACTGATTGTATGTTAAAGATTGAAGTCCCTTCAGGTGCTAATTATTCATTCTATACATGGGTTGGACAAAAACATACATTAATTGAGGGTGGACGTACTGTAGCAAATATTGAAGTTGTAGGTAGATATGAAGCTCAATATAATGAATACATGTCATATTGTAATGTTAGAATTGATTTACAAGATGGTAATGATCTAATTTATTACCATGTAGCAAGTGATTCATTAGTTAAAGATTTACCAAAGCCTGTAAGAGAAGGTTATACTTTCATAGGTTGGGGTGACCAAGATGAACTATATGATGATATAGAGTTATACGAATTAGTCAATACTGATGAAGTTATCAATTATTCAACTCGTTTCCCATATTCTAGATTATATGCACATTGGGTTAAAAATGATGAATTCGTTGTTTCAGGATCTTATATAATTCCAAGTAGAGGTGTTACTGCTACTACAGAACATTTAGGTAAAGATATTGCTGTTGGTGATAACGTCATTATCGTAACTAAAGACGGACTTCTTCAAACAATAATAACAGGTATAGAATATAATAAAAAAAGTGATTACAAAGAATTAGAAGCTGGATGTGATAATGTAACTGTATTACTAAGAGGCTTAGACAAAAAGCTTGATATAGGCGATGTTTTAGTAATTCTTTAATCCAAACAAAAGGAGCTGTAAATTTTACAGCCCCTTTTTACATTAATGGAGTTATTATTTTTAATATTGCGCATAATAGCTTAATAAAGAAATTTTGTTTAAAGTTTTCAGGCACTTCTTCTGATGACTTAATCATTTCTAAGAAATCATCTTTTATTTCCTTTAAGCAATCAACCTTATATAATACTGCACCACATTCATAATGGTGTACTAAGCTTCTAAAATCGAAATTTATTGTTCCAACCATTGCTAATTTTCCATCAGCTAATATTGTTTTCATATGATTAAATCCAGGAGTATATCTATGTATTTTTATTCCTGATTCCATTAAATATTTAAAATTAGTTTCAGCAACCTTATATACAAGCTTTTTATCAGGAATACCAGGAACGATTAAATGTACCTTTACTCCTCTCATTGCTGCATTTCTTAAGGCATCGATTAATCCATATGTAGGAACTAAATATGGAGTTGAAATAAATACCTCATGCTTTGCATAATGTAATATATTGATATATGTTTGTTCACCAATTAATGCATCATCAATTCCACCAGGTCCATCACCAAATGGCATTACATAACCATCTTCATCATATTTTTTATATTCGTATTTAATATATTTATCATAATCGCTTAATTTTCCACAGGCAAGGTCATAATTTTGTAAGAATGTGATAATTAAATTATTAATTGCACTTCCTTCAATTCTAACCATTGTATCCTTCCAATAGCCAAATCTTTTTATTACATTTCCATATTCATCAGCTAAATTCATACCACCTGTATAAGCCATTTCATGATCGATTATAACTATTTTTCTATGATCTCTATTATTATACATACCTGATAATATAGGTCTAAATGGATGGAATTTATAACATTTAATTCCTAATTTTCTCAATTTTCTTGCAGTATTTGATGCGATTGTACCACTACAGCCCATATCATCATAAATTAGCCTAATTTCAACGCCTTCATTAGCTTTTTCAATTAATATATCTTTAACTTCTGACCAATACTTACCATCAGAGATAATAAAGAATTCAATAAATATAAATTCTTTAGCTGTTTTTAATGATTCAATAAATTCAGGAAAGAATTCTTCTCCTGTTTTATAATACTTAACTCTATTACCATCATGGCATCCTAGCTTAGTAGTCGCATTTATATATTTAAATGTTCCACAAGCAGTACCTAAATCAACCTGTTCATCAACAATATATTGATGCTCATATTTTGATTTAGAACCATCAACAATTTTTCTATCTTTTTTTCTTAACCCATGGTTACCAAAAATAAAATACATTATTGAAAAGAAAAATGGCAATAATAATATGCCAACTAACCAAGGAATTTTAAATTCTGGATTTTCTGCTTTATTTAATACCTTAAAGAATATTATAAATGCTAATACATATGCAAAGGCTCTAAATAAAACATATGATATAAGTATTCCTATTTGAACATTTGGATCATCTTGTTTTAAATCAAAGATTGCAACTATAATATCATCCATTTTATATTGTAATATTAAAAAAACTAATACTTCTACTAATAGTGCTAATAATATAAATAGATATCCTGATAATAAATTTCTTATAAACCTCTTCACTATATCACCCTATTTGTATCTTTTTATCTATTATATCATTGAATTAAATAAAAAATCTAGATTAATGACAAAAGCCGATTACATAAATAATCGGCTCTTGCTTATAATATTAAAAATTTAATTTGTTTTTTTCTTTTTCTTTCTAAAATAGAAATAATAAACAAAGAATATTCCATATCCTATTGTTACAAAGCTTAGGGCTATCATTATTATTAATATAGGTATATTTATACCAGAAAGGCCACCATTTTGGATTATTACCTTTATTCTTTCTGTTTGACTTAATCCTGATGAATTAATAGCATACACATTAGCATAATATGTACCAGCCTTATTATAATTAACTTCTGCATCATCTATTTCTAAGCTTTCAGAAACTAATGAGTCTGATTCATCTTCTACTCTTATAAAATCCTTTAAGCTGACATTAGATTTTGTTTTTATAATAATATCATCAGCTATTATCTTAGGCTTTTCTTTAGATACGCATTTAATATTAATTTCTTCAGATGCATAATTAATTCCATCAGTGTAATAATAATAAACCTTATAATTACCTACTTCATTTTTAATATCTGTTTCAATAGATAAATTATCATAATTTACTGGCTGATTATCAATTATTTTAACCTTATTTGTAAAATTATATTCATCAAAATTAGTCTTATAATCAACAATTAATGTTTTGGAATATGCCTCAATTATAGGAGGTGTATCATCAATTACATATATTTTAATTGTATATGATGTTTCATTACCTGATTTATTTTTTACTGTAACAGTATATAAAAAATCAGAAGCTATAGATAAATCTAATTCTGGATAATTGATATTTGCAGAAATATCTCCATCAATTTCATCATATGCTTGAAAATAATCTCTAATATTAATATCTCCATTTAAAGGAAGCTTTAATACCTCTTCTCCTTTAAAATCAATTACTGGGTAGCTTGAATCATATATTGTTACATTAAATGTTTTTGTAGTTCTATTACCTGATAAATCTATTGCTGTAACATCAACAGGATATGTACCATTTAATGTAAAATTGACATTATGATTAAATTTTACATCACAATCAGAATAATTATCTGAAACAACCACATTCTTATCTAGCTTATCTAATAATATGTCTCTATTCTCATCTGTTATATCTTTAACCCTTTGAATAAATAAAATATCATTTATTAAATCAATCTTTGGAGGAATAGAATCTTCAACAACAAAGCTAATTAAAGCCTTATATCCATTACATGTTCCTGGCTTATATTTTTCATTTTCAGAAGCTTTATACCATACCTTATATGTTCCAATTTTTGTCGAATTAACATTTGACATAAAGTATAGCCAATCACCTTCACGCATATATGATATATTAGCATCAGTTAGTAAAACTCCATCTCTATATAGCTTTGCCTCAGGTATTAATGAATATTCTGATAAATTTCCTCCTAAAGGCATATGTATTACTGTGTTTGTCCACCTAAATTCCCATGTTGCTGCATGAATATTTATGTTTGTAATAACAATTAAAAATATAAATATTAAATTAAATACTAATATTTTAATTTTCATAATTGTTACTCTCCTTTACAAAAAGAATAATAATCATATATTAGCTTATATTTACCTGTTTTTTTAGCAGATTTTAATGATTCATTTAAGAAAAATGATTTGACATATGAATCTTGTATATCTTGATTATTTTTAATTAAATCAAAGATATAAATAATTTTTAAGTCATCAGATAATAATAAATAATCAACTATTATTTGATTATAATCAATCTTAAATGACTTTTCTTTAACCATTTCTATATCAGAATTTAACATTACACTATCAAATTTCAAATCATATATAATCTTTGAAATACCTAGTAAATTCTTTTTGTTATAGGATTTTAATGATTCATTTTTGAAATATGATACTAAAAAATTAATAGTTTGTTTTCTTTTAGTATCATTTATTGATTTAGAAATATTTAGTGCATAATCATATGAATTATTTTTAATATAATAAATGGCTAAATAATAATTTGTTTCATCTAGCATTTGATATGAACCTAAGAATAATAATACTTCTTTTGCTTTATTATAATAATCAATTGTCTCAGGTCTACCTAAAGCATTACATATGTAAAATAGATAAAGATATAATACTCCTTTTAAATTAGTATTCATATCAAAATTAATTAAACTAATAAGTAATTCATGAGCATCCTTAAGCTTACCAATTTTGTAATAATATATACCTGATAAAATAGAAAATACTAAAAAATCATAATTAATCATTGTCTTTGCGATTGGGGTTAATTCTTTAAATATTTCTGTGCATGATTCAAAATCATTATCATATAATTTATCAAAAAATATTATTATTCTATAACGATAATTATAATAAGCATCCTTTTTTAAAATGAAATCCTTAATACATTTATTATCATTAAATAATAAGCCCTTAATTCCTTCTTCAACAACCTCTCTTAAACCAAAAAGTGTTGATACATAAACATCAGACATTCCAAGTCTCTTAGAAATTTCACTTAGATATGTAGCATTTGGCTTTAAATAATTACTTTCAAGCTTAGACACATAAGATATGGAGCATATTCTATATGCCACATATTTCAAAGTCTTACGTAGGCGTATTCTTCTTAATTTTAATTCTGGTCCAATTACAGCATATACTGTATCAGGATCTAAAGTTCTTGTTTCAATTTCCTTTTTTAAATTGATATCCATAAAAGTCCTCCTAGCGTATTTAAATTATACTATCAATTATAAAAAACGTAGGAGCAAAAACATTTTGATAAAAAAGTCATTTTTTAGAGCAATTAAGCCTCATTTTGTTAATAAAAAATTAAAAAATATGGCCCCTATAGCCATATTTTTAAATGCCTTTTTTACTAAATTCTTGTTTTTTGTATTTGCAATATTTTATTAATTTACATTGCTTACATAATGGATTTTGACTTTTACAATAATATCTACCAAATAAAAGTAATAAATGGTGTGCTTCTATCCACATATCTTTATCAATATATTTCTTTAGATTTTCTTCAGCTTTAGATATATCTTCATCATACTTGATAAAGCCAAATCTTTTAGCCATTCTATAGACATGAGTATCAACTGGCATAGCAGGAATATTAAATCCTAAAGCTAAAACTACACTTGCTGTCTTTCTTCCAACTCCTGGTAATTTGGTTAATTCTTCTAAGCTATTAGGTACAATTGAATCATATTTTTCATATAGCATATTTGATAATGCTATTAAATTTTTAGCCTTGTTATTAGCAAGTCCTACGCTCTTTATAATTTCAATAACATCTAATATATTAGCATTCATTAACAAATTAGGATTAGGATATTTCAAAAATAATTCTTTAGTTACAATGTTAACTCTTTTATCTGTTGTTTGTGCTGATAGCATTACAGCACATAACAATTCAAAATTATTATTAAAATCTAATTCTGGCTTTGGATTAATAATATATTCATTTTTAATTAAATCTAAAATTTCTTTTGCTTTTATTTTATTCATTATTTTATATTTTTAATAAAATCCTTCATAAGCTCATTTCCTGATGAAACAGTCTTTGGCTTATCTTTAGTTGCTAGTGCTCTTGCAATAATTTTTATTGTAATAACACTTCTATTTTTTAGTTTTTCTTCAACAGCATATTTGAAATTATCTAAATTATAACAATCATCCTTTACAAGGCTTGTTACAATTTCAACCTCTTGTGATGTTAAAATACGATTTAATACTCCATTTAGATATTCAATAATTGAATATAGCTCATCTTCTTTATCTACGATATCTATATTATTAATTACTGCCTCTACTCTAGAGAAAAAACCATCTAATGATGCTACCTCTTCTCCACGACCATTATCATATGAAACATATACAGAATAAAAACCTTTTTCGTTAAGGCTTGACATAGCTTCTTCGACATTTGTTCTTTTTTCAACTAAATTATTAGCTATTTCATCGATAACAATTCTTTTATCATTTTTAAATTCATCTAGCATTTTTATTAAAACTAATGCTTCAAGTGGTGATAAAGATAATTTCTTAGTGTTTTCTAATATAAAATCCTGATATTTAAAATATCCTGATTCAAACAATTTCTTTATCATATTATTTAATTTGAGCTTCCTTTTCTAATGCATCCTTTGCTGCATTTTGTTGTGCTTCTTTTTTTGATTTACCAGTTCCTCTACCCATTAATATATCATCCATATAAACAACTGCTTCAAATGTTTTATTATTAGCTGGGCCTTCGTCCTTGGTAATTTCATATCTAATGCTTCTCTTTTCACTTTGAAGCTTTTCTTGTAATTGTGATTTATAATCTTTATTTTTTAATACATCTTCCATATAAGGAATAAAGAATTTATCAACTATTTTTGATGCTTCTTCAAATGAAGAATCTAAAAAAATTGCACCTAAAACAGCTTCTAATGCATCTGCAATAATTGCTGGTCTAGTTCTTCCGCCTGTAGCTTCTTCGCCCTTACCCAAGTATAAATAATTACCTAAATCAATTTTAGATGCATATAAGTCTAGGGCTGTTTCACATACAGCCTTAGCTCTTGTTTTTGTTAGCACTCCTTCATCTAAATGAATCTTACTATATAAATATTTAGACATTGAAAGTTCTAATACTGCATCTCCTAAAAATTCCATTCTTTCATTACATTCGGTTTCATGCTCGTTAGCATAAGATGAATGAGTTAAAGCTGTAATTAATAAATCTTTATTTTTAAAATGATAGCCTAATGTCTCTTCTAATTTTTCTGGATTATTCATTTACATCTTCCTTCCTTTCAATTTCAGGAAGATATGGTATTACTTTTTCAATTAAATTAGATTTTACCATTAATCTTACTTGCTTTATTGCACTTGTAAATGCATAAGGATCTGAATTACCATGAGCTTTTACTACTGGCTTATTAATACCAAAAATCATTGCTCCGCCTACTTCCTTTGAATCCATTCTTTTAGCAAATCTCTTGATATTTTTTCGCATAAATAAATATCCAATTTTTCCACCTAAAGAGGATTTTATTTCTTCCTTTAGCATTTTACCCATAGTTTTTGCTGTACCTTCTACAGCCTTAAGGCAAATATTTCCGCCATATCCTTCAGTTAAAATGATATCAGTTGGACAATTTATTGCTTGATCTGGTTCAATATTTCCATAGAAATTAATACCCTTTAAATCCTTAAAATAATAATAAGCTTCTTTATCAGCTTCTCTTCCTTTTCCAGGCTCTGAACCAATATTCAAGTATCCTACTGAAGGATTTTCTACGCCAAATATTTCCTTATCTGCGACTGTAGCAAATATTGCAAATTGGCCTAATTGCTCTGGCTTTAGTTCAACATTGGCTCCTACGTCAAGCATTAATCTATGATGACCATCAAAATTTGGAATAATAGGACATAATGCCACTCTTTCCATTTGTGGTAATCTTCTAATAATTACATGAGCTGCCATAACTACACATTGAGTAGGGCCTGATGTTACTACAGCATCTACTTCATTATTTTTAGCAGCATACATTGCCATACATAAAGATGAATCCTTTTCTCTTCTTACTGCTCTCATAGGATCCTTTTCGCCCATGCTTAAAGTTTTTTCTGTATGTACAATAGTTATTCTTTCTGAATTAGTTAATAATGGTTTTATTTTGTTTTCGTCACCAAATAATACAATTTCAATATCATCAAACATTTTAACTGCATTAATTGCTGCAGGAACTGTAGTTTCAACTCCAAAATCTCCACCATTAGCGTCTACGCCTATTCTTATCATAAAATCACTCCATTAATTGTTTTTGTTTCTATTTGCAACTTCATTTTTAATTATATCATTAAATATATTACTTTCTAATTCTTTTTTCTTAAATTTATCTAGTAATTCATATGCATCTTTCTTAGCACATTCATATATTTTTATATCTTCATAAAAATCTGCATAATCAAGACCAACATATCCACTTTGATCATTACCTAAATAATCTCCAGGCCCTCTTTGTTTTAAATCTGCCTCAGCAATTTTAAAACCATCTGTCGAGCTTTCTATTGTTAATAATCTTTCGTTTTCGCTATCATTAGTTAACAATATACAATATGATTGATATATTGATCTTCCAACTCTACCTCTTAGCTGATGAAGCTGTGCTAAACCAAATTGATTTGCATCACAAATAACAATTACAGTAGCTCTTTTTACATTCACTCCAACCTCTATTACAGTTGTAGATACTAATATATCTATTTTTCCTAAATAGAAATCATTCATAACTCTATTTTTTTCATCTGTATGCAATTTACCATGAACTATTCCTATTTTTTTATCTGGAAAATATTCATTAAACAAGTTATATGCTTTTTTAACATCCATAACATCTAATGAATTAATATCATCTATTAAAGGAGTTACAACATATATTTGATTATTCTTATCTAATTCCTTTGATATAGATTTCATTAAGCCCTTAATAGCTCTATAATTTACAATTTTAGTAATTGTATTTAATCTACCCTCAGGCATTGTATGAATTGATGATATATCTAAATCTCCAAACATTGTAAGACCTAAGCTTCTTGGAATTGGTGTTGCGGTTAAATATAGACAATCTGTATATTTATATTTATCAATTAATTTTTGACGCTGCATAACACCAAATTTATGCTGTTCATCTATAATTGCTATACCTAAATTATCAAATTTAACATTCTCTTCAATTAAAGCATGAGTTCCGATAATTAAATTGATACGATTATTTTTTAATCTATATAAAATATCTTTTTTATCTGAATCCTTTATTGAAGATGTTAAAAGCTCAACAATTACTCCTCTTTTAGCAAGCATTTCTCTTGCAAATTGAAATTGTTGGTTTGCAAGTATTTCAGTTGGTACCATTATTGCTGCTTGATAGCCAGATAATATTAATATATAGGCAGCATAAATGCTTATAATAGTTTTACCACAACCAACATCACCTTGGACTAATCTATTCATTGGCTTATCTAATGTAATATCTTTTTCTATTTCTGATATTACGCTTAATTGATCCTTAGTTAATTTAAAGTCTAATGAATCAATAAATGATTTTAGTTTTTCTTTATCAAATATTCTTTTTGGTTTTATAATTTCAGCTCTTAAGCTTTTTAAATATTCTAATCTAATACTATACCAAAAAAATTCTTCATATTTTCTTCTTCTTAATACTTGTCTTACATCTTCTCTATTTCTTGGGATGTGTGATAAATAAATATAATTTTTAATATCATACAATTTATATTTTTGTAACAATTCATTTGGTAATGTTTCTTCTATTTTTAATTCATTTGAAAATATATCCTTTATTGCTTTTTCAATTAAATAATTTTTTATATCCTTTAATTTGTAATTACATTCTATTCTAGATATAAAATTTGATTCAAATAGCTTTGATACAACAAATTCTTTATTAAATGAATTATATTTGCCATAAATAATTATATTAGCACCCTTATAAATTTTATATCTTAAATAATCTCCTCCAAAATAGATACATTTAATTCTATTTCCATAGCATAAAAGATAAAAAATAATCGCATTTGAATTAGTTCTATGCTTAATAAAAACTGGATTAGAATCCAATTCACCCTTTATTACAGTACTTTTTTCAGATCTAAGAAGGCTTGGTTTTTCTTCATAAATATCATATGATTTAGGAAATGAAAATAATAAATCTTTAACTGTATAAATTCCATTTTCATTTAATCTATCTTGGGTTTTATTACCAATTCCTTTAACTATGCTTAAATCATAATCTAAATTCATAAAAGCCTCCTTCCTTTTGCCAAAAAAAGGGCTGGTATTTCCAGCCCTTATAATTATTATTCTACTGCAATGATATAAGAATAAATATCTTGCTTACCTTCAATTAATTCAACATCAATATCTGAATTAATATCAAGACACATTGCTTCAGCAGCTTTCATTTCTGCCTCTGTGACATCTTTTCCACAGAATAGAGTAACTACAGCTGAATCTTCAGTAATAATTTGAGATAATAAATTCTTTAATGCATCATCCTTTTTAGCAGTTGAAACAATTATTTCTCCATTTGAGATACCCATGTAATCACCTGATGTAATCTTTACACCCTTGATTTCTGTATCTCTAATTGAATATGTTAATTCACCTGATGTAACAGCTTCAATTTGAGCAGTCATTGCTTCTACATTTTCTTCTAATGATGCTTCAGGATTATAATTTACTAATGATGCATAACCTTGTGCTATTGTCTTAGCTTTAATAACAGCAACATTTACACCATCAACCATTCCTGCAGCTTGCTTTGCAGCCATAACAACATTTGAGTTATTTGGAATGATAATTACATTTTTAGCATTTACAGCTTTAATTGCTTCAACGAATGCTTCTGTAGATGGGTTCATTGTTTGTCCACCTTCGATAACATAATCTACACCTAATTCTTTAAATGTATTTACAATACCTTCACCGAAGCATACTGCAACAAGTGCGAATTCCTTTTGTGGTACTTCTTTATTTTCTACTACTACAGCTTTTGCAGCATCACTTGAATTATTAGAAATTTGAACTTTTCTATTATCAATCTTTAATGAAATAAATTCACCTTGTTTTTGAGATATTTCAATTGCACGTCCAGGTCTATTAGTATTAATATGAGCTTTAACTTGATTTTCTTCTCTAGATACAGATAATGAATCTCCAAGTAATGATAATGCAGCCTTTAATTCTTTTTCAACAAATTGATCTGGTTTCTTTAATTCTAATACGAAATCAATTGAATATAAGAATTTAATATCCTCAACAGCTTTTTTAACCTCTTGAGCTTGCGCATTAACATCAGATGCAACTAATATTTCACCCTTTAATGCTAAATCCATACCTTCAACGATTTTTACAAAACCAGCTCCACCTGAATCTACTACTCCTGCTTCTTTTAATACAGGTAATTGATTAGGTGTATTATCTAGTGCAGTTTTAGCAGCAGCTAAATAACAAGCTAATAAATCATCAATTGTCTCAAAGCTATTTTGTTTTACAGCAGCAATAGCTTCTCTTATAACAGTTAAAATTGTACCTTCAACAGGCTCCATAACTGCCTTATATGCAATCTCACAGCCTGATTGTAAACAATTTGTAAAATCTTCTATTGATAAATAATTATGTGGAATTTCTTTTAATCCAACATATAGTCCTCTAAAAAATTGTGATAAGATAACTCCTGAGTTACCTCTTGCGCCCATTAAGGCACCTCTTGATAATACTTTAGCATTATCAATGATAGAGCTTGATTCACAAGCTTCTAATTCTCTTATACCTGATGTAACAGTCATACTCATATTAGTACCTGTATCTCCATCTGGTACTGGGAATACATTAAGTCTATCAACCTCTTCAGAATTATTCTTCAAGTTGATAGCTCCGTTTATTACCATACGTCTAAAAAGTGCAACATCAATACTACTAACACTCATTTGGTAATACCTCCTATTAGATAAAATGTCATATATGTATATACAGATAAACTGTATTATGTTTAAATTAATAAATTGTCTCTAATTTTTTCCTAAAACTAGCAAAAATTTAGCATCTATATAAACACCTCATTTATATATCTAGTTTTAATCATCTTTGCCTATGGCAAAAGGCAAATAACCATTAAACTAGTTATAACAATATTACCACTTAAATAGCAAATTGTCAAATATATATCATAATAGTAAACACCAATTAATACCAATTTTACAGTTTTTGAAAAAATATCTTGAAATTTATAAATATCTAATGTAAAATTATAAGGCTGAATGATTTTTGTTGCAAGGAGGTAGTGACTATGGCAAAGTGTTATTTAACTGGTAAAACTACAGTTACAGGTAACAAGAGATCTCATGCTTTAAATGCTACTCGTCGTACTTGGAAAGCTAATTTACAAACAGTACATATTAAAGACGAAAACGGAAATGTTAAGAAAGTTAAGATTTCTGCAAGAGCATTAAAGAAGGCAAAGATTGAAAGAGCTTAATTTAATAAGTTCAAAAAAAGTGCGCATTTAACAGGCCTTAGCCTGTTTTTTTGCTCTTTATAGGATGAAAAAAGCACCCGAGGGTGCTTTTATTATTCTATATATTTTTCATCTTCTTTATCTTTTTTAGTAATTACATTATAGTAATTTACAATAACACTGGTTAAAATTGCTACTACTATTATTCCATATATTCCTAGTAACACTGTTAATATTCTTCCAATTATTGTAGTTGCATAAAAATCACCAAATCCAATTGTTGTTATTACGGTAAAACAATACCATAGTGCATCCCAGAAATCTGTTATTGTTGGTTCAAATAATGGGAATAAAAATGAAAATCCTATCATTATAGCTAAAAGACAAACCAATACATCTATTGTATGTGTCTTAATTAATATATCTACAAATACTTTTACTTTACTTAGTTTTAATGAAGGTAATAATACATTTTTCATTGAGACTAATAAAAATACTATAACATCTACTAATACAACAGCAATTCCTATAGAACCATTATAATTAAGTAATATTGAAATGGCTAATAAAATTAAAACTACTCCAATTAAAATATTAGTAATTATTTCTAGTGCTGTTTTATCCTTATTTCTAATAAACACTCTTAATATTTGACTAGTTGCAATAGCTAATAAAACAAAGAATGTTGATAAAAAGAATAAATTAATATCATTTCTAGCCATAAATGCAAATATAAGAGCTATTGAGTATACTGCACTTATTGCTATCAATCTAACTCTATCCTTAAAATTTGGATACATTATAAATAGAAATACTTGGTATCCTAAAACAGATATTATTGATAATCCTAAAAATAATGATGCTCCTGCTTGATCTCCTTGAGATACTCTACCTGCTAGGGCAAATATTAAAGACATTGTTACAATTGATATTGTAAGATTAAGTACTAAAGATAATGTAGATTTTATCTTTTCTTTGTTTTCTGCCTTTATCATAAAATCAACTCCCTCAAAATTTTATAAATTCTTTAACGCAAAAGGTTATCTTAATAGATAGCCACATATTATAGTTTTCTTAATGTTTCAATTCTTTCTTTTGGATTGTCTGCATTACAAATATATGATCCTGAAACAGCAAGATCTACATATTTAGATATAAGTGGTGCAGTTTCACCATTAATACCACCATCTATATTTATTAAATAATTGTAATTATTTTTATCCTTTAATTCTTTTAATTCTTTAACCTTATCTATAGCAATTGGCATAAATTTTTGTCCACCAAAGCCTGGTTCAACAGACATTACAAGTACCATATCTACAAGTGGTAAATACTTTTTTATTTCTTCTACACTTGTCTTAGGCTTAATTGAAATACCTGCTTTAATACCATATGATTTAATTAATTCGATTGTTTTAATTACATCGCAATCTGCTTCAACATGAAATGTTATATATTGGCTTCCTGCCTTAACAAAGTTTTCAATATAGTTTTGAGGATGCATCATCATTAAATGTGTATCAAATGGCTTATCTGTTAATTTTCTTAAAGAACCAACAACAGAATATCCAAATGATATATTAGGTACAAATTCTGCATCCATTATATCCATATGAATATAATCTACATCTTTTGCGATAGGCACAAATTTCTTTTCTACGTTTGCAAAATCTAATGTTAAAATTGATACTGATATTTTCATTATTTTATCTCCTTTAAGCTATACATTTTTAAATAGCTTTCATATCTTGATTTTAATATTAATCCCTTAGAAGCTGCTTCTTTGATTCCACAGCCTTTAATATTTTCTTTATGATTACAATCTTTAAAATAACAAGTGTAATTCTTAAATTCTTCAAATAAATTCTTTATTTCATCTTTATCAATTTCTGATAAATCTAATTTAGAAAAACCTGGTGTATCTCCAATAAATCCATTTTCATATACATATAGGTTTGTTTCTCTTGTTGTATGTTTACCTCTTCCCAGGCTTTTAGATATTTCTTGAGTTTGTAAGCTAAATTCTGGAATAATAGCGTTTATTAAAGTTGATTTACCAGCACCTGTTTGTCCTGATAATACTGTTATTTTTCCCATTAGATGAGTTTTAATATCATCTATACCTTCTTTATTTATACTATTAACAAATAATACATCATAGCCAAGATTAATATAATATTGCATCTTTGATTTAAAATCTATTAATTCTTCGTTTGTTAATTTATCTATTTTTGATATTACTATTAATGGTTTTATTTTTTGTTTAATTATATTTACTATAAATAAATCTAATAAATAAAATGAAAAATCAGGTTCTTTTGCAGCAAATACTAATAATATTTGATCTACAT